>MKWU01002856.1_pt1 | contig 24271 bp, 25 predicted proteins | sample 809101 | NCBI WGS metagenome assembly MKWU01 (sample SAMN05860141, study PRJNA318959) | sponge metagenome | host: Aplysina aerophoba | place: Slovenia: Piran, Adriatic Sea, Gulf of Piran | collected 2013-05-07 | reverse complement strand
ACCCTCCGATCCGACCGGGACAGCGCCGCCAGGGCGTAGCCGACCATCCGTGCGGAAGAGCTTCCCTCGATCGCCGCGATCTGCCCGTACGTGGCGACCCGGCCGTGCGGAATCTCCCGGACGATCGCATAGATGCGCGGATACCTGCTGGCCTCTCGCAACGAATCGTGCCCGTCTTCCGGCGAATCTGCCTGGCCCGGGTCTGCGAATGGGCGCTGCATCGGAGTCATTCCAACCTCAGGGTGCGGCGCAACGCCGCGAGATCCAGGAAGAAGTGACAGACCTCGAACGAGCCGTGCACGAGAACGGGCACCCTTGCGCCGTAGCGGGCGACGAGTTCCGGAGAGCCGTCGACGTCGACGCGTTCGATCTCGAATCCGAATTCGGTCCTCCATTCCGCGAGCGTGGACACCATGTCGTCGCAGAGATGGCAGCCGGCTCGTTCGTACACGGTCAGCACGTGTGCCGGAGTCATCGTCGCCCGTCCATGCGGCATCCTCCTGTGGTGGCCTCGGCAAATGTGGCTATACTCGCACTTTCGTTCCGGACAATTGCCAAGGCCGATGACGAAGCCCCGCCAGCATGTCCAGGAGTCTGGACAGGAAGACCGGTCAAGGAGACCCGCGATGTTCAACAAGAGAAACGAACCTGTCGATACGAGCGGATCGGGAGATGTCCGCCGCGAACCTGCCGGCCTGAGAACCGATCCGCCCCCCCCGACCGCCCCCCGAAAGGGTGCGAGCTCCGTCGTCGGACCGTCGATCCTCATCCAGGGGGACATGACCGGCGATGAAGACTTGGTGGTACAGGGCCGCATCGAAGGGAGCATCTCGCTCAAGAAGAACCTGGTGACCATCGGCAAGGATGGCCGAGTGAACGCCACCGTGAATGCACAGGTCATCAGGGTCGAGGGTACCGTGGAGGGCGAGCTGCGCGGCCGCGAACAGGTCATCGTCACCCGGTCCGGCAGCGTCAACGGCAACATCGTTGCGCCACGGGTCACCCTGGAGGATGGGTGCCGCTTCAAGGGGTCGATCGACATGGAGGGTTCGGACGCCGGCGGCGCCGGCAAGGTCACCGACATCATGCTCGGTGCATCCGTGGCCGATGAATCCGGGAAAGCGAACTGATCGAACCTGGTTGGCGGGGAGCACCATACCCTGGCCCACGTTTCGGCGCACAGCCAAGTCCCTTTCCTCGGGGGTGGTGTTCAGGACGCCGGGGCTCGAGTTGCTGGCCGGACATATCGCCGGTTCCCGGCACTCGGGCGTTCTCGATCTCGGACCGCCGTGCCGGGCGAACGTCGAGTACCTGTCGCAATTTTCGTGCGTGCTTCATATCGGAGACATCCCGCGGGTGTTGGCGGACGATCCCGAGATGGCGGAGCCGGAGGAGGAACGTGACGTCGAAGGCATTGTCGAGCGGCTTGTCGAGTACGACGACGACGTGCGATTCGACGCGATTTTCGTCTGGAACCTCTTCGACTACCTCGACTTCGAGTTAAGCCGCGCGCTCATGCGCCGGGTCGGTCGCTGTTGTCGTACGGGGACGCTCCTGTACCTGATGACATCGAACGGGGAGACGATTCCCGACGCACCCGGTCGATTCACGATCGTCGACGAGCAGCATCTGCACTTCGAGCGCCTGGGTGCGGGGACCCGGAGCGGCATGAGGCACTCTCCGCGCGGACTGGAACGAATCATGCCGGGATTCCGTCTGCAGCATTCCTTCCTGCTCGAATACCAGATGCAGGATTACCTCTTCAGCCACGTCTGAGGCGCAGCCTTCCTGCCGAAGGCGGCCTTTGGGGAACGAGCCTGTCGCCGTCTGACTGCGGCACGTCGCCCATGCTCATCCCTGCGTATCCCGCCCGTCATCCGCGCCGGGCCGCTCGGCCTGATCCCGCATCGACGCATAGAGCTCGCCCGACGTGAACTGGCCGCCCGGCGACGGGACGATCGGACGCTGCTGCGTTTTCGGTTTCGGGGCGCGGCGGAGCATGCGATAGATCGCGAACACGCCGAGCGACCCGTGCACCCAGGCGTTGACCATGAACAGCGTGGACGCTCCGAACATCTCCATCAGGCTCGACGTGAGCACCGGTCCGGCGGACGCACCCAGGCCGTACGCGATCAGCAGCCCGCTCGCGGTCTGCGCGAGCTTGTCGGACGGCGCGAAGTCGTTGGCGTGGGCCGCGCACATGGAGTACACGGTGGACGACAGGCCGCCGTAGGCGACGACGATGACGATGATGCCGGCGAAGCTCACCCCACTTGTCCCGGTCATGAGCCAGACCCCGAACGCCGCCGCCGCAGTCCCGAGCGCCACGCCGGCCAGCACGGTGCGCCGGTCGATCCGATCCGAGAGCCGGCCCATCGGCCACTGCAGCAACAGCCCTCCGACGATGCCCGCCGCCATGAAGATCGAGGTCTGGGCCACGGAGAAGCCCGCGCCGTAAGCGAACACCGGAGCGAGCCCGTGGAAGTTCGTGTTGACGATGCCCGCCGCCGTTGCGCCGACCAGACCGAGCGGCGAGAGCCTCCACAGCTCCGGCAGGCTGGCGCGCTCCGGCGGCGACGGTCGCGGCGCGTTCGCCCGCGTGAGCAGCACCGGCACCAGGGCCAGCGAGTAGATGATGGATGCGACGCAGAAGAGCTCGAAGCCGGCGGGATCGCCGAGCGGCAGGATGAGCTGCCCGAGTCCGGCCGCCAGGTAGTTGGTGATCATGTAGAACGCCATCACCTGGCCGCGCGTCTCGTTCGTGCAACGCTCGTTCAGCCAGCTCTCGGTGGCCACGATCATCCCGGCCATGCAGAAGCCGCCGACGAAGCGCAGCGCCGCCCAGGCGAGATCGTCGATCACGAGGACGATGCCGAGCGCGGACACCGACATGATGGAGGCGAACGCCGCGAAGGAGCGGATGTGGCCGACCGCAGCCACCACGCGGACCGCCTGAATACCGCCCGCGAGCAGGCCGAGGAAGTAGGCGGCCACCACCAGACCGGCCACCGCGGTGGAGAAGCTCTCGATCTGCGTGCGCAGCCCGATGAGCGTCCCGAACAGCCCGTTCGCGAGCAGCAGCAGGCCGTACGACGACAGCAGCGCCGCGACGGAGGCGAGGGTTTGGCGAACGAGCACGGGGGGCTGAATCAGGGACGCATCGGCGTCACGTCAATGGTAGTGCATCGGCTCGCGGTGAGCGAGGCGATCGGGCCAATTTCGTGGCGAACGAACCTCGCGATTCGCGGGTGAACGCGGGTTGAGGGCGCCGCGAGGCGGATCGGACGGCCGGTGCCCGTCGGATGCGCGGTGATATGCTCGAACGAGTGCTCCCTCGAGTCTCGGACGAGCGATGAACGGCCCCCCTGAATTCGAGTCGCTGCGCGGCGCGATGGTGGACGCCATCGTCGCGCACGCGCTCACCGCGGGGCCCGAAACCGGGCGCCCGGAGCTCGCGCGCGCGGTGCTCGACGTGATGGCGGAGATGCCGCGCCACGAATTCGTCCCGTCCGAGATGCGCGCCTTCGCCTACTTCGACACTCCATTGCCGATAGGATTCGGCAAGACCATCTCGCAGCCCTACATCGTCGCTCTGATGACGGATCTGCTCGATGTCCGCCCGGGCGACCGCGTGCTCGACGTCGGCACCGGGCTCGGCTACCAGGCCGCGGTGCTGTCGCGCCTTGCGTCCAGGGTCTACAGCGTCGAGATCATCGAGGAGCTCGCGTCGAGCGCGGCGCGGCGGCTCTCCGAGCAGGGGTGCGACAACGTCGAGGTGAGGGCCGGCGACGGCTCCACCGGATGGGCCGAGCACGCGCCGTTCGACCGGATTCTCGTCGCGGCGGCGCCCGATCTCATCCCCCCCGCGCTGCTCGCGCAGCTCGCCCCGGGCGGACGCATGACGATCCCTGCCGGGCTCGACGGCGCCCAGACCCTGATGCTGGTGACCAGGGACGAGAGCGGCTCGCTCGCCACTGAAGACATCCTCTCGGTTCGATTCTCGGAGCTCGTCGTGTCCGGCGGGGATTGATCCGCGTTCATCGCCCGACGACCCGCTCGGGCGGAACTTCTTCGAGGGATTCCGCGCGCCCGGCCGGTTCGTGGCCGGGGGGCCCGACCGTCAACGCCCGCTGCGCGCGACGGAGTCATCGCCCGGGCGCGGGTCGAAACCCAGGCACGCGGCGACGTCGCGGGAATGGATTCGTCCGACCCGCACGTCGATGTCGCCGTGCACGAATCGCAGTTCCGGCTCCGAGCCCGGTACGCTCGCGACGAACGCGGCCACGCAATCGTCCTCGACCGGCCTGCCGGCTTTGTCGACGAGCCGCTCGGAGAGCGTCATCAGATCGCGGTCGTCCACGAGCCCGGGACCCGGCTCGCCGACCAGGATCATGGTGCCGGCCTCGTCGATCCACGCGCCTTCGGCGGCTCCGCACTCCCGACCGGTGTGCGTGACCAGCGCCCCCCGCCCGTCGAGCGAGTACACCCATGGCGTGTACGCGAGATCGACGAACACCCGCTGCGGTCCGTTCTGGAAGAACCATCGGCCCCGGTGGTCGGAGGAATAGTTCCGGGCGATGAAGTCGACCACCGCGCGGTTCGGGATCGGCTCCCCCCTCCGCCGCCCCCCCCCCCCCCCGTCCAGAGGCAGCGCGCCCCTCCGATCGAGAGAGAGCCACCCTCGAACGTCCGGCACGTTGGGCCACTTCGCCATCGCCCGGATGACCGCTTCGTCCATGTCAATGGGTCGGCGACGGTGGACGGTGGACGAACTGCATGGAATCCTTCCCCGATGTTGCGCCCGTGCCGAAGCGCGGCGGATGACAGGGTGCGGCCGCGGCAAGGAGAACCGACCGATGAGCGTGACAACCCCGAAGGACGTGACGACTTTCTGGTTCAGGGGCGCGACGGGGAGTCCGGAAGCGCTGGAGCGCCGTGGCGCGGTCTGGTTCGGCGTCGAACCCGCGTTCGACCGCGAGTGCACGACCCGGTTCGCCGCCTCGCTGGAGGATGCGGCGCGGGGCGCGCTCGACGACTGGGCCGGCACGCCGCAGGGCCGGCTTGCGCTGGTGATCCTGCTCGATCAGATGCCCCGCAACATCCATCGCGGCTCTCCGGCCGCCTTCGCGCACGACGCGCAGGCCGCCGCCCACTGCGTTGCCGGCATCGAGTCCGGACAGGATCGCTCGCTGCACCCGGCCGAACGCGTCTTTCTGTACATGCCGCTCCAGCATGCCGAGGACCTCGGACTTCAGTACCGATCCGTCGAGCGGTTCGAGTCGCTCGCGGCCGAGGCGGACGACGCCTGGCGCGACCACTTCGTCGAGAACGCGCACTACGCGCGCCTGCATCGCGACATCGTCGAACGATTCGGCCGGTTTCCGCATCGCAATCGTGTTCTCGGCCGGGAGTCCACCGAGGAGGAGCTGAGCTACCTGGCCGACGGCGCCCCGACCTTCGGCCAGTGAGCGGCGCGATCGGCGACAGCCGCATGCCGGATCGGAAGCATTGTCGATGACGGGCGGGCCTTCAACCCTCGGCTTCATCGGCCTCGGCGTGATGGGAGGCCGCATGTGCCGCAACCTGGCGCGCAGGTCGGGCCGGCCGGTCGTCGGATACGACGTGGTGCCCGACCGCGTCGCCGAGTGCGCCGTCGCCGGCGTCGACGCCGGTGCGAGCGTCGCCGATGTCGTGGCCCGCGCCGACATCGTGTTCATGTGCCTGCCCGGAGAACCGCAGGTACGCGACGTGTGCTTCGGCACGGGAGGGCTCGTCGCGCACGCGCGGGCCGGCCGCACCGTGGTGGACATGACGACCGCGACGGCCGACGTCGATCGGGAGGTTGCCGCGGCGCTCGCGGCGAAGGGCGCGGAATTCGCGGACGCGCCGGTCGCGCGTGGGGTGCCGGCGGCGCAGGACGGCACCCTAGCGATCACCGTCGGCGCGAGCGAGGAGGTGCTCGCGCGGATCGATCCGTACCTGCGCTGCATGGGCAGGGACATCTCCCACTGCGGCGGGATCGGAAGCGGGCAGGTCATGAAGCTCATGAACAACATGCTGGTCTTCCAGACCGTGTCGGCGCTCGCGGAGGCGATGGCGATCGCGACCCGCGCCGGTGTCGACCGCGCGCGGGTGTTCGAGATCCTGTCCCGGGGCTCCGCCGACAGCTACGTGATGCGCAAGCACGGCACGCACATGACGAGCGGGGAGTACCCCGACGATCAGTTCCCCACGACGTACTCGCTCAAGGACCTGCGCTATGCGCTCGAGCTCGCCGAGCGAACGGGCGTGGACGCGCGCGGCGCGAAGGTCGTGGAGGAACGGTTCGTCGAGGCGATCGAGAAGGGGTACGGGCACTTGTACAGCCCGGTCATCTACCGCCTGATGGAGCGGTGACGGGAGCGCGTCCGTGCGATGCGCGGCGCGCCGGGCATCGCCGTGTGGCGGATCGCCGGGGAGACGGCACGGACCCGACGTGCCATGATCTGCGGGCCAATCCATCGATGCGACCGGAGAGACCGACATGGCAAAGCAATGGAACTTCGTCCACGCGAAGGTGGGCGACGCCGCCTGGACGCCCGGGCTGCGGGAGATCTTCGACTACCGCGATCTCGGCATCAAGGACGGCACCGGGGGCGACTATGTCGCGCACATCATCAAGGCCAACGGGACGAGCATGCAGGACGAGGTCCAGCAGTGGCATGTCCACGACTGCGACTTCCAGCTCGTGCTGGTGCTGAACGGCTGGGCGGAGTTCGAGTACGAAGGGCAGGGCGTGCACCGGATTCAGAAGGGCGACTGCATCCTGCAGCCTCCGCGCATCCGGCACCGCGAGATTGCGTGCTCGGAAGACTTCGAGGTGCTGGAGGTGGTGTCGCCCGCGGATTTCGGGACCCGGATCGTGGAGGGTCCGCAGGAGGCCGCGGCCTGAGCGACGCGCGGCCGGGCGCGGCGGCGGGCGTGCCGTGCCGTCTCCCCGCCTTCGCGAGGGTCGAAGGCGCCGCCCGGTGAGATGCGGGGCCGGCGCGAGCGAGCCCGGGACTGCCTGCGCCGGCGGGTCGGCGGACGGACCCCCGGTGCGGGTGCGGCGGCGATGATCGGACTGCTACAGCGCGTATCGAGCGCGAAGGTCGAGATCGGCGCCGACACCGTCGGCGCCATCGGCCGCGGCCTGATGGTGCTCGTCGGCGTGGAGCGCGGCGATACCGAGCGCGAAGCCGGTCGTCTGGTCGAGCGTCTGATCGGCTACCGCGTCTTTCCCGACGCCGACCGGAAACTGAACCTCAGCGTCGCCGACATCGACGGCGGCCTCCTGCTCGTTCCCCAGTTCACGCTTCCCGCCGATACCCGCAAGGGCACGCGACCGAGCCTCTCGAACGCCGCGCCGCCGGACACCGGCCGGCGCCTGTTCGATCACGTGGCGGCGCGGGCGCGCGAGTTGCACCCGGTGGTGGAGACCGGGCGGTTCGGCGCCCACATGCACGTCACCCTCACCAACGACGGGCCGATCACGTTCACGCTTCGGGTCGCTCCTCCGGCGTGACCGGCCGCGTCCGCCACGCGTCTGTTGCCCCGGGCGGAACCCGTGTACAGTCGTTCCCGCAATCACGCGCAGGTTCCCGCGATGCCGGGTCACCTGCCGAATAAAACAGCTTGATCCGGTGAGGGTTTGGCCGCCCGAGCCCGAGCGAATAGGCGGGATCCACACATTCCTGTGCGTGATTGCAAAGGCCCGGCGCCATTTCGCCGGGTCCGGATACGGCGCGGTGCGTCCTCCGGCAGGACGGTTCGCAGTCGCGCCCACATTGCCGTCGCCGGATGAATGACGAACCGCGGCTTTCAGTCGTCGGGTGCAGATTCTTCCGTCAGCAGATCCATTTCCATCGACAATCGGGATGCCCTGGCCGCCGACATGCCCAAGTTTCCGACTCCGAGCTTCGAAGCCCTCGTGTCCAGGCCGGACGAAGGGCTCGATATTGCCCGCAACGCGCCCGCGCCCGCCGCCCCCGCGCACCCCGGTCTGGGGTGTGGCGTCGTCCGTGCGTCTCTGCAGGTCCGGGGGGGTGCCGGCGCCGCTCGCGGCCGATGCGTACCCGGATCTCGATTCGGGCGTGTACCTCGCATGGCTGGACGCGACGGCGGATGCAGTTGCCGATGCCGCGGATCTCGCGATGCCGTTGCCGGACCGGCTCGCGATGCTCGATCGCCAGCTCTTCGAGGTCGAGGGATTCAGCGGGAACCGGGACGACTACTTCGACCCCCGCAACAGCTTCCTGAACGACGTGATCGAGCGTCGCACCGGCATCCCCATCACGCTCTCGGTGGTCTACCTGGAAGTCGGCTGGCGGCTGGGACTGCCGCTCGTGCCGGTGTCGTTCCCGGCCCACTTCCTCGTGGCATCCACCGGTGCCCGGCGCGTGTTCATCGACCCGTTCAATCACGGCGCCCGCGTCGCGCCCGCCGATCTGGTGGCGCGACTGGCCTCGATCGCCGGTGGCCCGGATCAGGCTCGCCGTTTCTTTCCGCAGGCCACCGCGCCCGCGTCACGCCGGGAGGTCGCAATGCGCATCCTTCGCAACCTCAGGCAGATTTACGCGAAGCGGCAGGACCACGACCGGGTGCTCGCCGTGTCGAACCGCATGGTGGCGCTCGATCCGAACGACGCCGCGGCGCTCCGGGATCGCGGACACGCGCTGGCCCGGCTCGAGTGCTACCAGGCCGCCTGGCACGACTACCGGCACTACCTTCGTCTCGCTCCGTTCGCCGAGGACGCGGTGGACATCGAGGCGAGGGCCGAGCGATTGCGTCCGATCGCGACGCGTCTGAACTGAGGCGCGACGGCGGGCACGTTCGCGCTCCCGCACGAGGGATGGAGACCGGCGCTGGCGGCCCGGGCGAAGCCCGTGCCGACATCGCCGCCCGGCGAACGCTCATCGCGCGGTCGGCGGCTGCCTCGCGACCAGGTACAGCCCCGCCGCGACCAGCGCCATCCCGGCGAGCAGGAGCGTGCCGACGCGGTCGCCCAGGAGCCACGCCGAGAACAGCACGCCCGCGCCCGGCGAGACGAAGTTGAAGCTCATCATGACGCTCGGCGTGTAGCGCCTCATCAGGTGGTACGACACGGTGAACCCGACGCCGGCGATCACGACGCCCTGATAGAGCAGCCCCGCAATCGGCCCGGCCCCGACCTGGTTCCACGCGATCTCCTCGAACGCCAGCGCGCCGATCCCGAACATCGGAAGCGAGAGCACCATTTGCCACATGGCGACCCTGGTGGGCTCGATGCGTCGCACGAACCGCGCGCTGAGCGAGAGGCGCAGACCGAGCATCACCGCGCTCGACAGCACGATCCAGTTGCCGGCGGCGCCGAACTCGAGGCCCGCGATGTCCGCATCCGCGACCAGCGCGAGCGATGTCCCCGCCATCGCGACGGCCAGACCCAGTGCCTTCGCCGGCGTCATGCGATCTCCGGCGATGAGGAAGTGCGCGAACATCACCGCGAACAGGGGGTTGGTCGCGATGAGCACCGACCCCATCGCTCCGGTCGTACGGTCGAACCCGACGTTCATCGCCCCGATCTGCACCGCGAACAGCACGGCGAGGAGCCATAGCGCACGCCACTCTCCCTTCTCGGGCAGCAGCCTGATGCCGCGCCATCGCGCCCACAGGGCGATGCAGGCGATTCCGATCGCGAAGCGCAGGAACGCGGTGGTCAGCGGCGGAAAGGCGAGCAGGGAGAACTTGACCGCGACCGGATTGCCGCCCCACAGCGAATGGATGACGATCGAGACGAGCACCGCCCCGAGAGGGACCGAGAGCGCCATTCCGGAGGCTGGGCGCTCGCCTCAGGCCCGGGTGGTCAGCACGATCTTGCCTTGCGCTTCCCGTCGCAGGAGCCGCTGCATCGCTTCCGCGGCGCGTTCGAGCGGCAGCGTCTCCGAGATCATCGGACGCAGTGCGCCTTCATCGAACCACTCGAACAGGCGGCGCAGCGACCCGGTGATGACCGCGGGGTCGTGCATCCGGTACGCGCCCCAGTAGACCCCGACCATGCTGATGTTCTTCACCAGCACCAGCCCGGCCGGGACCTGGGGGATGTCGCCCGCCGCGAATCCGATGACGAGCAGCCGGCCTTCCCACGCGATGCAGCGCATCGACTGCGCGAGTACGCCGCCGCCGACGGGATCGAAGACGACGTCGGCGCCGCGGTCGTCGGTGAGCATCTTGACGATGTCCTTGAACTCGCCGGCGCGGTAGTCGATGACATGGTCGGCGCCGTGCGCGCTCGCCAGCGCGCGCTTGTCCTGCGAGCCCGCGGTGGCGATGACCGTCGCGCCCATCGCCTTCCCGACCTCCACCGCCGCGAGGCCGACGCCCCCGGCCGCGCCGTGCACGAGCAGGGTTTCGCCCTCGCGTAGTCCCGCCCGATACTCGAGCCCGACGTGCGCGGTCCCGTACGCCACCATGAATCCCGCCGCCGTCTCGTAGGGCATCGAGTCGGGGATTCGCACCGTCACCGCTCCCGGCGCGGTCACGGTCTCGGCGTAGCCGCCGGTGGCGCAGAGCGCCGCCACGCGCTGTCCGGTGCCGAATCCGGTCACGTCTTGACCCATGGCGACGATCTCGCCGGCGACTTCGAGACCGGGTGTGAAGGGCAGGGGCGGCTTCTCCTGGTACTTGCCCTGGACGATCAGGGCGTCGGCGAAGTTCACGCCGCACGCCCGCACCCGGATGAGCACGTCGTTCGGTCCCGGCGCCGGTTCCGGCACGTCGTCGACCACCAGCGATTCGGGCGGTCCCCATGCCTTGCAGACCACTGCTCTCACGTTTCAGGGCTCCGTTTCGTTTGCGCCCGCAGGCGCGAAGGCCTCCATCCCGGCCGCGGCATCGGGAGCGGCGCGCGCGTCGCCGCTACCTCATCCCGGTGATCGACTCGCTCACCGCGCGCGGGTCCCGCATCGGCCATCGTCCGGCGTCGACCTGGGCGAAGAACTCGGCGAGGGCGGCGTTGAAAGCGGCCGGCTCCTCGAGGTTGACGGTATGGCCGGTGTTCGGCACCACCACCAGCCCCGCGCTCGGGATCGTGCGCTTCATGAACACGCTCGGGATCAGGCAGGGCCAGTCCTCGTCGCCGGTCACGATGAGGGTCGGCACGGTGAGCTCCTTCATCCCGTCGGTGAGGTCGAACACCGATGGGCGCTCCTTCTGCACTCCCTGCTGGGTATGTGCGGACCCCGCCGCGGAATGCTCCGCGAGCATGTCGGCGAATTCCCGCCAGCCACGCGGATCCTTGTTCTGGAACTGCACGCGGGTGGGGCCCAGCGAATAGGTCCCCGCCCACGCCGCCATGCCCTCGGTGCGAAGGATCCGGGCGGTGATGTCCGCCTCGCTCCGGAACCGCTCCCGCTGATCGGGTTCCGCCCCGTACCCGACGCCGGCGACCACGAGCGAGCGCGCGCGCGCGGGATGGGCGAGACCGAAATGCAGAGTCGCAAAGCCGCCCATCGAGAGCCCCACCACGTGGGCACGCTCGATGTCGAGCGCATCGAGCACCGCCAGCACGTCGTCGCGCGCCCGGTCCTGCGAATAGGCGCCGGCATCGTCGGGGACGTCCGAGGGGGGGAATCCGCGGGCGTTCCAGGTGATGCAGCGATAGCGGCGCGAGAGATGGCGCACCTGCGGCTCCCAGCTTCGAAGGTCGCCCGCGAACTCGTGGACGAACACCACGGGGGTGCCGCTGCCGGTGTCCTCGAAGGCGAGGCGCACTCCGTCGTCGGTGGTCAGGGTCGGCATGCGTCGGTCTCCTTGTCCGTGGAACCCCGGAGGACTGCGGGCGGATGGTTCCGAGTGTACAGTGCGCGCGAGCAATTCCGCTCCCGGAGGGGGCGCGGGTAGGCAGCCATTCGACGGTACATCGTTCCATGCTCCACCTGGTCTGGCCCTGGCTGATCGCCGCCGTGGTGGCGCCGTTCCTGGTGGCGCGCCTGGCGCCGCGCGCGCCCGACGCCGCGGGGGCACCGATTCGGATCCCGTACTTCGAGGAGGCGGCGGGGTGGCAGGCCCGCGCGCCGGCGACGGGAGCGCGCGTGCGGCGCGTCATCGCCCTGCTCGCGTGGTGTGCGCTCGTCCTTGCCGCGGCGCGCCCGCAGTGGGTGGGCGAACCCGTGTCGCTACCGGTGCACGGGCGAGACCTCATGCTCGCTCTCGACCTCTCCGGAAGCATGCGCGAGGAGGACATGAAGAGCGGCGCCGGCTTCGAGCGCCGAATCGACGTCGTGAAGCGGGTGGCGGCCGACTTCGTGGAACGCCGTTCCGGAGATCGGGTCGGTCTCATCCTTTTCGGCAGCCGCCCGTACCTGCAGACGCCATTCACGCTGGATCTCGACACGGTCTCGGAGATGGTGTCGGAGGCGGTCCTGGGGCTGACCGGTGAGCAGACCGCGATCGGCGACGCGATCGGCCTCGCGGTGAAGCGGCTTCGAGAAGGTCCGATGGAGGAGCGGGTGCTCGTGCTGCTGACCGACGGTACCGATACCGCGAGCCGGGTCGATCCGCTGTCCGCGGCCCGCTTCGCGGCAACGGAGGGGATCACCATCCACGCGGTGGGTGTCGGGGCGGACGAGGAGGTGGCATCGCGCTGGCTGGGCACGCTGCGCAGCCGCGCACGCTCGGCGCTCGACGAATCCACCCTGCAGGCGATCGCGCAGATGACGGGCGGCCGGTACTTCCGCGCGCGCGATACCGCGGAGCTCGAGGAAATCTATCGGCTCATCGACGAGCTCGAGCCGATCGCCGGCGGCGCCGAGGTGTTCCGCCCGACCCGCGATCTGTTCCACTGGCCACTCGGCTTCTCGGTGGCCCTGTTCACCCTCGTGGCTCTGATCGGGGTCTCGCGGCCCGGTGCGATCCTCTCCGGGCGAGCCTCCGAGAGCGGCGCAGGCCGGTGACCATGTCGATGTGCGTGGGCGACGGCCCGTGGCTCCCCGGCAGGGCCTCGCCCCGTCGCGGTGGCCGCGGGTCCGGGACGGAAGCCGCACCGCCGCCTCCTCCGTCGGACGAACGCGAGCGCGGCGGGACCGGGACCCGGCGCAGGAGGGGGCGTTGACCGAGATCGTGCTCGTGCGGCCCTGGTGGCTCGCGGCGATTCCGCCGGGGCTTGCGATGGTGTGGTGGCTGCGCCGGCACTGGAACCGGAGCGGCTCCTGGGAGTCGATCGTCGACCCCGCGCTGCTGCCGCACCTCCTCGTCGGAGCCGGCACGCCGCGCCGGGAGTGGCCGTGGGCGGTGATGGCCGTCGCGGTGGTCATCGCCGGGCTCGCTCTGGCCGGGCCGGCGTTCGAGCGCCTGGAGCAGCCGGTGTTCCGCACCCTCGCGGCCCGGGTGATCGTCCTCGACGTGTCGCGTTCGATGGACGCGCGCGATCTCTCTCCTTCGCGCATGGTGCGCGCGCGTCACAAGGTCTCCGATCTTCTCCGGCGCAGCCGCGACGGCCGCACCGGGCTCGTGGTGTTCGCAGGCGATGCCTTCGTCGTGGCCCCGCTCACCCGGGATGCGGACACGCTCGTCCACCTGCTGTCGGCCATCGACACCAGCGTCATCCCGGTGCAGGGGAGCCGGCCGGACCTCGGGCTTGCGGCTGCCGACGAGCTGCTGGAGAAGGGCAAGGCCACCGTCGGCGAGGTCATCCTGGTCACCGACGGGGTGAAGGGTCCGCGGACCCGCGATACCGCCGAGACGCTCGCGGGCCGGGGCATCCGGGTGTCGGTGCTCGCGGTGGGCACCGAGGAGGGCGCGCCGGTGCCCCTGGCCGAAGGCGGATTTCTCAAGAGCCTGAGCGGCGAGATCGTGGTGCCGCGGGTCGATGCGGCGGTGCTTCGCGCGGTGGCCGGTGCCGGCAAGGGACGGTTCTCCACGGTTACCGCGGACGACGCCGACGTCGACTGGCTGCTCGGTACCCGGGCCGACGATCCATGGCGCCGCACGCTGGAAGAGGTGGATCGAACCAGCGACGAATGGCGCGACGAGGGACCGTGGCTGGTCCTGGCGCTGCTCCCGCTGGCGGCGCTGGCGTTCCGGCGCGGGTGGCTGCTCGGGGCGGCGCTCCCCGTCCCCGACGCCGGGGCGTTCGAGTTCGCGGACCTGTGGGCGCGGCCCGACCAGCAGGCGGCACGGGCCATCGAGCGGGGCGATACCGACCACGCGGCGGAGATCGCCCCCGACCACCGCTGGCGCGGAACGGCGCTCTACCGCGGCGGCCGCCATGACGAGTCGGCAGGGGCGTTCGCCGCAGGCGACGGTGCCGACGATCACTACAACCGGGGAAACGCGCTCGCGCGTGCCGGCGACCTGCGTGGCGCCCTCGACGCCTGGGGCGAGGCACTCGCCCGCGATCCCGGACACGAGGACGCCGAGCACAACCGGAAGGTCGTCGAATCCCTGATCGAGACGCAGCCGCAACCGCAGGGAGGCGACGGCGAGGCCGGCGCCGGCGCGGGCTTGGGGGATGTGGACGACGGGACCGGGAACCGGACCGCGCGGCGACCGGAGGAGGAGGAGTTGCGGAGCGGGCAGGGCGGCGAATCCGGACAGGGTGCGCCGCGGGCGACACGGGGAGCGCAGGGTGGGGGACGCGGGCAGTCCGCGGGGGCTCCAGGGGGGACGCGGGGGACTCGTGCCGGTGAGGCGCACGACTTCGCCGCCGGGCGAGGCGGAAGCAGTGCGGCGGGCACGGACCGCGCGCAGCAAGGGCTCGATTCCGGGGGTCCGCTCGGGGACGAACAGCGGCTCGCATACGAACAGTGGCTTCGTCGCATTCCCGACGATCCCGGCGGGCTGCTGAGGCGCAAGTTCGCGCTGGAATACCGCACGCGGGGGGAACGGCCTCCGAGCCGGAGCGACGCCTGGTAGGGATGGCGGCCGCGCTCCAGCGTGTCGGCCAACACGCTCCGGGCGACGAAGATGATCGACCTGATCGGGAATGTCTCCCGCGCCCGCGTGTCCAATCGAATACGAGGGCAAATCGCGGTTCCAAGCGCGAATCCGGTTCCGTATAGTCGGCTCGCCCGCGTCGCCCCGGAGCAGGCATGGACCGATGAGCGGCCACCCGATCGATCCGCTGCACGAATGCGCCGTGGTGCCGTTCATCCGCACCCGATCGGCGGAGCGCGCGAACTGCGCGGTCGAGTGGCTGAGCGACGCCGGCTTCCGCACCTTCGAGCTTGCCGTGTCGATCGGCGGAATCGTCGAGCTCGTCGAGGAGCTTTCGGGCAGCGTCGAGCTCGACGTCGGCGTGGGAATGGTGATGGATCCGGCACAGGCGGATTCCTGCATCGAAGCCGGGGCGAGCTTCATCGTGACCCCCGGGGTCGTTACGGGCATCGTGGAGCCTTGCCGCAGGGGGGGAGTCGCGTGCGTGCTCGGTGCATCGACGCCGAGCGAGGTCATGCAGGCGCGCGAGCTCGGCGCGGATGCGGTGAAGATCTTTCCGGTCGGGAGCCTCGGCGGCGTCCCGTACGTGAAGATCCTGAAGGCGATGTTTCCGGACGTGCCGCTCGCCCCTGCCGGAGGGATCGAGATCGAGGAAATCGCGTCCTATCTCCGGGCCGGCGCCGCGTTCGTGGGCGTCGGGCGCGAGCTCACCGACACCCGGGCGCTCTGCTCGGGCGACAAGGACGCAATCATCGACGCGGCGGCAAACGCGCTCGAGCAGGCGGCGAGCGCGCGAACGCCGCCGCGCAACAGGAAGGCGTGAGGGAGCTCAGCCCATCGGGGGCAGGGTGATTTCCAGTCCGAGCACCAGGCTGCTCCACGACTTCCCGTGACCGTCGAGGTTCAGCGACTCGTTGACTCCGCCCTCCAGCGCATCGTCCATGACGAAGTTGAATCCGGCGAGCGAGGGCAGCTCGTAGCGCACCACGGGTCCGGTGAGCAAGGCTCCGAGCTCGCGTTTCAGTCTCTGCGCGGTGAGCTGATCGCGCAGCACTTCGTAGTGCGCGGGGTCGAACGCGAACACCGCGACGTTCGAGCGATTGCCCTTGTCCCCGGCCCGTGCGTGCGCGATCTCGCGCACTGTGACGGTGCGGCTCATGCCCGGATCACCTCGACCCGCGGCGAGACTGCATCGCGGTCGATGGATGCGGAGCAGGTGATCACCGACGGCGTCACCGCGCCGCGATAGCCGCCGCCCGCGCTCGGTCCGCAGCACAGCAGCGACTCGACTTCCCAGAGCAGGAGCTCCGCCTCGTCGTGCGACGACGCGCGCATCGCGCATCGCACCCGCACGTCGCGGGCGTCGGCGGGGTAGTCGCACGCGGTCGCATGCAGGGAGCGGACCCCGATCAGATCGACTCGCACGGGTGCGTTGGTCCCGTGCACGCGGCGCATCCGTTCGAGCACCACGTCTCCGGCCAGCTCCGCCCGAGCCCGCGCGCCTTCGCCCGCGTACGACACGCCGGCCTCGGCCAGCCAGCCGCCGTCGAACGCCACCGTCACCTTCAGCCGCTCGGGCCGCGGCGCCCCGCCCACGCCGTCGATCCGGACCCGATCCGCGCCGGGCGCGGTGACCGACGCGGTGGAGAAGTCGGCGGTGACGTCCGGGGTGAGATAGCGCGCGGGGTCGTGCACCTCGTAGAGGAGCTGCTCCTTGACGGTGCGTTCGTCGACCGCACCGCCGGTGCCGTCGAGCTTGGTGATGCAGGCGCTGCCGTCGGCGCCGACCTCGGCGAAGGGGAAGCCGACATGTGCGAGTCCGGCCACGTTCTTGAACCCGGGGTCGGCGAAGTACCCGCCGGTCACCTGCGAGGCGCACTCCAGCAGGTGCCCGACCGCCGTGGCCGGCCCGAGATGCGTCCAGTCGTCCGCGTCCCAGTCGAAGTGGCGGCGCAGCGGCGCGACGAACAGCGACGGATCGGCGACCCGGCCGGTGATGACGACGTCGGCGCCGGTCTCGAGCGCAAGCAGGATCTCGTCGGCGCCGAGGTAGGCGTTGGCCCCGATGAAGGGGCGGCCCGTTTCCCGGATGGTCGTGCCTTCCCACAGCGGTGTGTCCGGTCCGAGCGTTTCCGACACGTCGTCGCCGAGGAGGGTCGCCACCACGAGCCCCTCCAGGCCGAGCTCCCGTGCGACCTCGACGGTGCGTTCGGCCGCCGCCATCGGATTCGCGACCCCCATGTTGGTGATTACCCGGGTGCCGGCCGGAAAGGTGAGCGGCAGGAGCGCGCGCATGCGTCGCTCCAGCAGCGGGTTGTAGCCGCGCGAGGGGTCGGCGCGCATGTCGCGGTGCCCGAACGCGAGGGTGCGTTCCCCGATGCACTCGAACACGAGCGCGTCGAGGTTGCCCCGGCGCGCGAGGTCAACCGCCGGGTCGAGCCGGTCGGAGGAGAAGCCGGCGCCGCAGCCGATGCGGAAGTCGCGCGTCGCTTTCACCGATCCCGGCGCAGGTTCACGTTCTTGATGCGGGTGCAGCTCAGCGGCTCCTCGGAACATTCCTCGCGGCCCGAGCCGCTCTGCTTCCAGCGGCAGATCTGCACGGCTCAGACGATCCCGTCGCTCGCAAGCGACCGGATCTCGTCCTCGCCCAGGCCCAGGGTGCCCATGTAGACCTCGCGATTGTGCGCCCCGAGCTCGGGTCCCGGCCACAGGGTTCCGCCGGGCGTGTCGCCGAGCTTCGGGGTCAGGGCGGGAACCTTCAGCGGCTCGCCCGCGACCTCCACCGTCTCGAACAGCCCGCGGGCGTTGTACTGCGGATCCTCCATCATGTCGGCGACGCTGTAGATGGGACCCGCGGGGACCCCGGCTCCGTCCAGGACTTCGAGCACACGGTCGGAGTCGAGGGTCCGGGTCCACTCGGCGATGGCGTCGTCCACCTCGCGTTGGTGGGCGACCCTGCCGGCGTTGTCGGCGAGTCGCGGGTCGCCGGCCAGATCGTCGCGTCCCGCGGCGCGCATCAGCCGCTTGAAGATCGAGTCCGCGTTGCCGCCGATGATCACGTAGCGCCCGTCCGCGCACGGATAGGTGTTGGTGGGGACGATGCCGGTCAGGGTCGAGCCCGACGGCTCGCGCACGATCCCGGCGCCGTCGTACTCCGGCACCATCGCCTCGAGGACGTTGTACACCGACTCGTAGATGGCGACGTCGACCACCTGCCCGGCGCCACCGATGGCGCTCCCGGCGATGCGGTTGCGGTGCACGAGCGCGAGCAGCACCCCGATGACCGCGTGCAGGGCGGCGAGCGTGTCGCCCAGACTCAGGTTGGGTCGCACCGGCGGCTCGCCGGGAAAGCCGTTGATGTAGCGCAACCCGCCGAAGCCTTCGCACACCGATGCGAAGCCGGGCTTCGCCGCGAAGGGGCCGGTCTGACCGTAGCCCGAGACCCGCGTGTAGACGAGATCCGGGGCCTCGGCCCGCAGCGCGTCGGGACCGAGTCCCCACTTCTCCATGGTCCCGGGCCGGAAGTTCTCGATGAGCACGTCGGAGCGCAGCGCAAGGGTGCGCGCGATCTCCCGGCCCCTCGGCTCGCGCAGGTTCAGCGTGATGCACTTCTTGTTGCGCCCCATCGCGCGCCACCACAGCGACGTGCCGTCCCTGAGCACGCGCCAGTTGCGCAGCGGGTCGCCGGCGCCGGGAGGCTCCACCTTGATCACCTCGGCACCGAAGTAGGCGAGCATGCATCCGGCGAACGGCCCGGCGATGAGCTGTCCCATCTCCAGGACGCGAATGCCGGCCAGGGGCTTCGAGGGTTCCTCGGCGGGGTGCGCGTTGCGGCTCACGGGATTTCGACGCCTTTCGGGATCAGGTGCCGAACACGATGGCATGGCCGTCGAACACGGGTCCGTCCACGCACACTCGCTTCATCGCGCGGCCGCCGTTCGTGCGCACCCGCACCGCGCACCCGGCGCACCCCCCCACCGCGCAGGCCATGTACTCCTCGAGCGAGACGAGGCACGGGAGCGCGTACTCGCGGGCGAGATCGACACAGGCTTCGAGCATGGGCACCGGCCCGCACGCGTAGACGGCCACCTCGCCGAGCGCATCCCGGTCGAGCGCATCGAGCCATGCCCTCGCGAGATCGGTGACGTAGCCGCGATGGCACCCGGCGAACCCGGCGCCGCTCGCGAGCCGCGCCGCGATCCCCCACTCCTCCAGGAGCGGCATCGTGGCGCGCACGTCACCGTCGATTCCGGGGATCGGGATGTCCGACGCCTGCGTCTCGAACGGGAACGGAACTTCCGAACCCATCACCACGAATGTCGATATCGACGGGTCATGCCGAAGCCGGTCGGCGAGGAAGACCATGGGCGGAATGCCGACGCCCCCGCCGAGGAGCAGCGCGCGGGGGCGGTCCGGCACCGCCTCGAACGGACGGCCTATGGGTCCGATGACGCTCAGGCGGGCGCCCGGGCGCTTGCCGGCGAGCAGCTTCGTGCCGTATCCGACTTCCTTGTACAGGAGGTCGACCCAGCCGCCGCCGGCGTCGGCCCGCATCAGCGACATGGGACGCCGCATCGGAAGCAGCGGGTCGCAGCTCAGGTGCACGAAGGACCCCGGCGCCGCATTCGCCGCGATCCGCGGGGCGTGGATGCGCAGCCGCCACTGGCCGGCCGGATGCTTCTGGCGGGCCAGGATCTCGCAGTCCTCGACGAAGATGGTGCCGCGATGCACTTGAGCTCGTGTCCGGCCGCGCGGCGGATGCGGGGTCGTCCGCGCGTGCGGGCCGGGAGTGTACTACAGCACTCGACCGCATCCGATTTGATACGGTTGCGGACAACAGGAGGATGAATCTCGTCCGGAGGCCGCGCAACGGCGCGCGCCGCATTGTCGGCGAGAGGAGAGCCGAAGCCATGATCAGGATCTGGGGACGGCCGACCTCGATCTGCACGCAGCGGGTACTGTGGGCCTGCGTGGAGGCGGGCGTCGGATACGAGCTGACGCTCGCCAGCGGGACGATGGGAGCGGACGGTCACGTCTCGACCGGCGCCGAGCCCTACGGAGGCGTCGACGCGCCGTGGTACCGGTCGATGAATCCCAACGGGACGGTGCCCGTGATCGAGGACGGCGGCTTCGTGCTGTGGGAGTCGAACGCCATCGTCACCTGGCTGGGACTCGGGCACGGACGCGGCACGCTCGTCGACGGGAGCCCCGAGGCCCTGGGGCGGGCGGTCCAGTGGATGTCGTGGACCAACGAACACCTCGAGCCCCGCCTGCACACCCTGGTGATGGAGCTCAGTCGCCTGCGCGAGGACCTGCGGAGTCCCGCCGCGGTGGACGCGGCGGTGCGGGGCATCACGCCGGCGCTCGAAATTCTGGATTCCCACCTGGCGGAAAACGCCTACGTGACCGGCGAGCGTTTCTCGATGGGCGACATTCCGCCCGGAGCGGCGTTGCGCCGCTGGCAGGTGTTCGCGCAGACGGGTCCGGCCACGCCGCACGTGGATGCGTGGCTCGCGCGGCTCGCGGAGCGCGAGGGATTCCGTCGCCACGTCGCGCCGGCGGAGCTGCACGTGTGATGGTCGCGAACCCCCGCGCTCCGGCGTGGGTGTTCATTCCGGGCGGGAATCCATTGACCCGGGCCTGCAATGGACGCGCCTTGCCGGGGGTCGCGCCGGCGAATGGCGTCCGGACGGACGCTCTGGTACAAGGGCGCCGTCGCCGGAGAGGGAGCACGAGGGTTGAACCAGCGCAATGATCGCCTCTTCCATGTCCTCGATCCCCGGCAGTTCGACCGCGCCCTGCTCGACGATCTCTGCGCCCTGACGACCCGGCTGCGGCAGCACGCGAAATCCAGACTCGGGGCCCGCTCGCTGCAGACGCTGCTGCCCCACAAGCGGGCGATGCTGTACTTCACCCAGCCGTCCACGCGGACGTTCCTCTCGTTCGACAACGCCTGCCACCTGCTGGGGATCCGCACGAGCGAGATCCGGGAGCCGTCCATCTCCTCCGAGGTCAAGGGGGAGACGTTCGACGACAGCATCCGCACCTTCAGCTCCTACGTCGACGTGATCATCATGCGCACCCATCGGGCGGGAATGGCGGCCCAGTCGGCAGCGCTGATGGACCGCATCAATCGGCCGGTCCCGATAGTCAATGCCGGCAGCGGCCGGGACCAGCACCCCACGCAGGCGCTGCTCGACATCTACACCCTCGAGCGCAGCTTCGAGTTCCGCGGTGGCATCGACGGCAAGACCATCGGCCTCATGGGCGATCTCCGCCGCGGCCGCACGGCCCGTTCCCTCGCCTACCTGATGAAGAACTACCGCGACGTCCGGCTGGTGTTCATCGCGCCGGACGACTTCGCGATGGGTGGCGACATCAAGGAGCATCTCCGCGAGCACGGCATCCCCTTCGACGAGACGCAGGACCTCGGGTCCGTGATCGGCGATCTCGATGCCGTCTACGTCACGCGCCTCCAGACCGAGCACGACGTCGGCGAGGAGTCGAAGGGCTTCGAGCACGCCCGGTTCCGGATCGGCCTCGAGCAGCTTCCCGCGCTCCGGCCCGATGCGGTGATCATGCATCCCCTGCCGCGCGGTCCCGAGATCGATCCCGCCATCGACGTGGACCCGCGGGCGATGTACTGGCGCCAGGAGCGCAACGGAATGTGGATGCGCGTGGCGCTCCTGGTGAAGATCTTCGAGGTCGAGGACGAGCTGCCGGCATGAGGACCGGGCGGCTCGTGTCCCGCCGTCATTCGTGTGCTCAGCGTTTTCGAGCGTGCCGGCCCTCGTTCCCGGCCGGGATCGGGAGCAGCGGCGGGCCGCGCTTGACTCGATCGCGGTTCCGCATTTCACTAGCGTGCAGAACAACAAGCAGCAGCGCGTCGGAGAACGAACATGAGCAAGGGACACTCGTTGCAGGACCCGTTCCTCAACATGCTGAGAAAGGAGCGGGTGCCCGTCTCCATCTTTCTCGTCAACGGCATCAAGCTTCAGGGGCAGATCGAGTCGTTCGACCAGTTCGTCGTTCTGCTCCGCAATTCCGTCAGCCAGATGGTCTACAAGCACGCGATCTCGACGGTGGTGCCGTCTCGCAACATGAGGCTCCCCCGTGCGGACGTAGCCGAGAAAGAGGCCGGCGATCACTGACCGTCCGCGACCGTCGCCCGACCGGTACCGCCGGCGGTCGAAGCGGACTGCGGCCGACACGGTCGTCTTCGCCCGTTTCGCGCGCCGCGGCCCCTGCGCGCCCGCTGCGGAAGGGTCCTCCGGCGCGCGACCGCTTTTGTCGGAGCCTGGGCCGGACGTGGGTGCCCCGCCCGCGCCGCCGCGCCGCCCGTACGCGTCCTCTCCGATGACGCCGCCTTCGCCGCCGTCGTTCGATGTTCGATAGACCCGCGACCGGCGAACGCGCGCTCCTCGTGCACGTGGACGAGGGTAGCGAAGGAGGCGCGGCGGTCGAGTTTCGCGAGCTGGCGGTCTCGGCCGGAGCGCGAATTGCGGGCGCCGTGCGCTACCCGGAACGCAGCCCGGACCCGAAGTTCTTCGTGGGCGCAGGGAAGGCGGACGAGGTCCGGTCCGCCGTGGAGGCGCACGAGGCCGAGGTCGTCCTCTTCGACCGGCCTCTGAGCCCGGCGCAGGAGCGCAATCTCGAGCGCCACGTCGCGTGTCGGGTCCTCGATCGGCGCGCCCTCATCCTCGACATCTTCGCGCAGCGCGCGAGCACCTTCGAGGGCAAGCTCCAGGTGGAGCTCGCCCAGCTCGAGCACCTGTCCACGCGCCTTGTCAGGGGATGGACGCACCTCGAGCGCCAGAAGGGAGGTATCGGGTTGCGCGGACCGGGCGAGACGCAGCTCGAGACCGACCGGCGCCTCGTCGACAGACGCATCCGGACGATTCGCGAGCGCCTGGAGCAGGTGCGCGTGCGCCGCGGCCTGAGCCGGCGCGCGCGGTCCCGCTCCGGGATTCCGGTGGTTGCGCTGGTGGGGTACACCAACGCGGGCAAGTCGACGCTGTTCAACCGGCTCACCGGCGCCGGCGTGCTCGTCGAGGACCGGCTGTTCGCCACGCTCGATCCGACGTTGCGCCGTCTCGAGCTCGGAGGCGGCGACACGGTGGTGCTCGCCGACACCGTCGGGTTCATCCGCCAGCTTCCCCACGACCTGGTGGCGGCGTTCCGGGCGACTCTAGAGGAGACGAAGGAGGCGCAGCTTCTCGTGCACGTGGTCGACGCCACCGCGCCGGACCGCAACGACAGGATGCGCGACGTGCACGACGTGCTGCGGACGATCGGTGCCGGCGCGGTCCCGAGGCTCGAGGTGTTCAACAAGTGCGACGAGCTCGAGCCCGCGCGGCTCGAAGCCGCGTCCGGCTGGTCGCGCCCCGGACCCGGGCCGGACGGCCGGCCCGCGCGCGTGCTTGCGTCGGCGCGGACCGGGGCCGGAATGGACCTCGTCGTCGAGGCGATCCGCTCGCACGTCGGGCGCTCGCGAGTCACCCGCGTCGCACGAATTCCACCGTCCGCGGGACGATTGCGCGCGGCGATTCACGCATGCGCACACGTCGAGGAGGAGACGGGGGCGCCGGACGGCGCAAGCTGGATGACGTTTCGCATCGAGCCGGCCGATCTGGCGCGGCTGGAACGCGAGATGGGACTCGCGGAGTTCCTTGCCGAGGCGGATTCCGGCAGCGCAGGGAAGGCGCTTGCGGCGAGCACGGCCGCGGACCGCGCGGGAGGTTCCTGACACACGCCTCTCGCCGGCGCCGCGCAACGTTCCCCCGGAGCGGTTCTCGCGGCCGGTGGCCGTGAACTGGCGGGCGATGCGCGCTAATATCCCGTATTCACCCTCATCTTTCCGACGCGGCCACCTTGCCGCGGCAGGACGCCTCGCCCACGCGAGCGCACGGGAGCAACCGGATGGCCTGGAATCAACCTGACGGGAACGGAGACCGCGACCCATGGGGGAATCGCGGACGGCAGCAGGGACCTCCGGATCTCGACGAAATTCTCCGCAAGCTGCAGTCCCGGTGGGCGCGGGTCTTCGGCCGGCGTCCCACGGGCGGTGGCCGATCCGGCGGCGGTGGGCCGAGCCGGCTCTTCGGCCGCGGCGGGTTCGTGGGCGCCGGGCTCGTTGCGGCGGTGCTCGCCGTGGCATGGTGGCTCGCGGGCATATGGATCATCCAGGAGCCGGAACAGGGCGTGGTGCTGCGCTTCGGCGAATACCATCGCACGATGGATCCGGGTTTCAACTGGGCTCCGTACTTCATCGATTCGGTGGACACGGTCAACGTGGCTCGGATCCGCAACGCCGAGATCGGATTCCGCAACCAGGGCTCCAGCA
>MKWU01002855.1_pt1 | contig 24279 bp, 22 predicted proteins | sample 809101 | NCBI WGS metagenome assembly MKWU01 (sample SAMN05860141, study PRJNA318959) | sponge metagenome | host: Aplysina aerophoba | place: Slovenia: Piran, Adriatic Sea, Gulf of Piran | collected 2013-05-07 | reverse complement strand
TGCATCGTAATCCGCTATGACGAATACCCGTTTGTCGTTGCAGATGGCGTCGATGAGCAAACCGGCTGCTGCGTCAATATTTTTCAAACTGCCGAACGGCAGCAGGTTGGTCAGCGAGTAATCCAGTTCCCGCGCTGATGAAATATTCCGGCCGGCAAGAACGCGCCGCATAACCGGGTGGACATGATCCGGCAGATCACGGTCGGATGATGCAACGCGACGGGTAATTTTCATTAATCGGTACCGGTAAGGATGGCGCTGGTCAGTCGTCGGAATCCCGATGGCTTTTGAGCATGACGATATCCGTGTAAGTCAGGACAGGGGCGTCATCCTGGTTCGACATATGTACGCTATCGGTCGCCAAGAATGGCTTGCTTCACCGCGTCAAGATCGGCTGAAACCTTTTTCACAACGGCGGAGCCTTGCTGCATGGCGATATCCGGATCTTTCAGCCCGTGCCCGGTCAGGGTACAGACAACCGTACTCCCGGGCGGAATTTTCCCTGTGCGGATATCGCGCAAGGCGCCGGCAACGGACACGGCAGAAGCCGGCTCACAGAATATCCCCTCACTGGCGGCCAACAGCCCCTGGACAGCCAGGATTTCCGCATCATCGAACTCGTCAAACCAACCCTCTGATTCCCTGCTGGCGGCCCATGCCAGGTCCCAGGACTGGGGCCGGCCGATGCGGATCGCGCTGGCAACGGTTTCCGGTTCCTCAACGAACCCGCCTCGTAAAAAAGGCGCCGCGCCCGACGACTGGTAACCCAGCATCCGGGGCGGTTTATCTGTGACCGCATCGTGTTGATAGGGGCATTGCCCGTGTAAAAAGTTGCTGACGGCGGTAGTAATTCCCGCGTACTCGCAGTAGCCGGTCCAGTATGCCGAGATATTGCCCGCGTTGCCCACGGGCAGGCAATGAAAATCAGGAGGCCTGCCCAGCTCATCCACGATCTCGAACGCCGCGGTCTTCTGGCCCTGGAGCCGGTACGGGTTCACGGAATTTACCAGGGTAATCGGCGCCTCGGCCGCGATCTGTTTAACCAGCCGCATCCCGTCGTCAAAATTTCCTTCAACCTGGATGACCATGGAGCCGTGGATCATGGCCTGGGCCAGCTTCCCCATGGCGATCTTGCCGTCCGGGATAAGAACGTAACAGTCCAGGCCGGCCCTGGCCGCGTAGGCTGCCGCGGAGGCCGAAGTGTTGCCGGTTGAAGCGCATAATACGGCTTGCGACCCCTCGCTGACCGCCTGGGTGATCGCCATGGTCATGCCGCGGTCCTTGAACGAACCGGTCGGGTTCAACCCCTCGAACTTGGCATGGAGTTCGATGCCCCTGTCCTCGGCTTCGGGGATATTACCCAGCCGGATCAGCGGGGTACTCCCCTCACCCAGGGTGATAATCCGCGCATCGTCCGCCACGGGCAGACGTTCACGGTAACGCTCGATCAGGCCTTTATATCCGGTCATTTATCGTGACACACTCTACTGCGTTCCCAATCCCTAATCCAAAGCTTCAACCCGGATGCGGTGCAGGCTGCCGTCTATCGTATCCAGGGCCTCTATCTGCGTGATGGCAGAATTCATGTTGCGTTCAAGCACACGCTGGGTAAGCATGATAATGGGCACATGACTGGCGTCCGCTTCGGGTTCTTTCTGGATTATCGCCTCGATACTGATACCCAGGTTGCCCAGGATGGTCGTTACCGCGGACAAAACGCCCGGTCTGTCAACGGCCTGCATGCGCAGGTAATAAGCGGTGCTGACATCCGCCATATCCAGCACGGCCAGGTCGGACATCGAATCCGGCTGAAATGCCAGGTGCGGCACCCGGTTTTCCGGATCGGTGGTCAGGGCGCGCACGACGTCAATCACGTCAGCTACGACTGAGGAAGCAGTCGGCAGGGAACCGGCGCCGGCGCCGTAATACAAGGTCGGTCCCACCGCGTCACCCTGCACCAGCACGGCGTTCATGACGCCGTCCACATTGGCAATCAACCGTCTTGCGGGGATCAGCGTGGGATGCACACGCAGCTCAATTCCTGCATCTACACGCCTGGCAATTCCGAGATGTTTGATCCGGTAGCCCAGTTCATCGGCATAAGCAACGTCCTGCTGTTCTATCCTGGTGATGCCCTCAGTATAGGTTTTCTCAAACTGCAACGGGATGCCGAAGGCTATGGAACCCATGATGGTCAGCTTGTGTGCGGCATCGATACCCTCGACGTCGAACGTCGGGTCGGCCTCCGCATAACCCCGTTCCTGCGCCTCCTGCAACACGTCGGCAAAGTCCCTGCCCTTGTCACGCATCTCGGTGAGGATAAAATTTCCCGTGCCGTTGATGATACCGGCTGCCCAATGGATGCGGTTGGCCACCAGGCCTTCACGGATTGCCTTGATAATGGGAATCCCGCCGGCGACTGCGGCTTCGAACGCCACGGTTACACCCTGTTCCTGCGCGGCGCTGAAGATTTCGTTACCGTGAACGGCAATCATGGCCTTGTTTGCGGTAACGACATGTTTTTTATTTTCAATGGCCTGCAGAACCAGGTCTTTTGCGGGGGAGTAACCGCCTATCAGTTCTATGACTATTTCAACGTCCGGATCATTGACGACGGCAAATCCATCGTCCGTAATCCGGTCTACCTGGTCCAGGCCCTGGATTGCGCCGGCATCATATTCTTTTGCCGCAGCATGGCTGATGACAACTTCCCTGCCGGCCCGGCGCGCGATCTCGTGGGCGTTCCCGGTCAATACCGTGACAACGCCCCCGCCTACCGTACCCAGGCCGAGCAACCCTGTTTTTACCGGTTTCATTATCCTTTTTTTCTCTCTCTTTTCAGTCGTCGGTTTTATTGACCCGCACCGTCACCACGTCCATGCCGTGGTATTGCTGGTGGCGCACGGAAGAAGCGAAGTGTTGCAATATACGGAGCGAGATTTCATGCGAATCCCGCGCCTCGGCATGGTTTCCCAGCAACCTCATCTGGTCTTCGAGGTTTTCCTCGCCGATAGCAGAGACAAATTCCAGTTCCATGACCGGGCCGTCGTTGGTTGCCGTTACCAGCAGGTTCCGCAACTCACCTGTGGCTGCCTCATCATGTCCTTCAGCAAGGCATAACAGGGTTTCCTCGCCAATCAGGAACAGCCGTTCTATCGAGGCGTCGCCCCAGCCGAGCCGCTTCGCCTGCTCGCGCAGGAATTCTTCCAGCCGGGGTAAGACCCTGGGGTCCAGCGCCGTCACTATACTATAACGGCGCGGGCCGGTCAGCTTCATGATTACCGTCAGCAGGATAACGGCCAGGCCGCCGACGGTCATACCGTTGCCCAGTAACGCGCCCCAGGTCTCGCCCAGCGAATCCGCGAAAACTGCCTGGTTGTGAAACCCTACGCCCAGCCAGAAAGCCAGCCCGATCACCGCACCCTTGCGGTAGTCGAGGCCATCCTGGACAACCATGTTCATACCCTGTACGAAGACCAGCGCCATGGCAACGGCCAGGTAAGCGGCAATCACCGGGCCGGGGATGGCGAGAAGCAGCGCCGCCAGCTTGGGTGTGAACGCCAGCAGTAACAGGATGATGCCGATACACAGTCCAAGCCTGCGGGCGGCCACACCGCTCAGTTCGACCAGGGAGATGCCTGCCGGGTCGCTTTTTACCGGCATGGCGCCGGCGAGACCGGCCACCAGGTTACCCAGGCTGTTGGCCGCAAGCCCTTCCTGCACCGCACGAAAATCGACCGAATGCAAGGTGCGCATGGATGCCCGTTGAACGGCAACCCCGGCGTTGATATCCCCCATGGTATTAGCCAGGGTGACGAACAGGAATGCCGGCAAAAGTATCCAGAACTCAGCGCCCAGGGACAGGCTGAACCCGGGCCGGCTGCCCGAGGGAATGCTGAACCAGGACGCTTCCAGTATCAGACCGGCGTCGTAGAGGCCGAAAAACGCGGCAGCCGCGGAACCGGCAGCAAGTGCGATGACCGGCGCCCAGAGCCTTAATGCACCCCTGGCGCCGAATACCAGTGCAACAAGCACAACCAGTGTCACGGCCGCAATACCCGGCGCGACGCCGGGCGACGCGTTTTCGGGCGCGTGCGTCAGCATATCGAATGCGACAGGCATGACCGCGACCGCAATCAGCATCAGCACCATCCCGGAAATAACCGGCGTTATAATGCGGCGCAGCCACGACAGCTTCGATGACAGTAATAACTGGAACAGCGCGCAGACTATGACCAGGTTCATCATCAGTGCAACCCCTCCCTCAGACAAGGCCATGATACAGACGGCGATTGAGGTGACGGCGCTGCTGGAAATGAGTGTATGGCCGACGCCGATGAAGCCTGTGCGCAAGGACTGCAGCGCCGTGAACAGCCCGCAGATCAGCAACGCGGCAAAGATCGACCAGGACAGGTAGCCGCCGTCCACGCCGGCTGCCCGGACTATGATCACCGGTACCAGCACCACTGTCGGAAAGACGAGCAGGGCTGATTTGAGGCCAAGGCTGAGACAAAGGGAAAGAGGGGGTTGTTCACCGGGTTCGTAGCGTATCCCTGCCCGGCTGGATGTATCGTGTATCTGCATGGTTCAACCTCCGGGGCGTGTTACCTGGCAGTATATTTTACATGGATACATAGCGAACAGGGACAGATTTGTAGCGAACGGGGACAGATTTGTAGCGAACGGGGACAGATTTGTAGCGAACGGGGACAGATTTGAAATCTGTCCCCTGAAATATCCTGTGCATCCTGTGCATCCATGTGAATTCACCCCTGATTCACGTATACTGGCCGGATGTCCAGAGTTGCAACAATCCAGATGGTTTCCACGGATAACGTGGATGCGAATCTTGCCCAGGCTGCCGGCCTTATCAGTGACGCGGTGGAACAGGGTGCGCAGTTTGCCCTGCTGCCGGAATACTTCCCCATTATGAGTGATGATGAGACCGCGAAAATCGGCATCGGCGAGACACCGGGGAAAGGCCCGATCCAGGATTTCCTTGCCGGCCAGGCCAGGGACAACGGCCTCTGGTTGATGGCGGGCACTTTTTCATTGCAGAGTGATGAAGCAGCGCGGGTTTACAATTCCTGCCTGCTGTTCAACCCGGATGGACACTGCACCCATCGCTACGACAAGATCCACCTGTTCGACGTGCAGGTGGACGATGAAGATGCCTACAATGAATCCGATACTATCGTGCCGGGAAACGGTACGGTCGTGGCGGAAACCCCGCTGGGCAATATCGGTATGACGGTCTGCTACGACCTGCGCTTTCCCGAACTGTATCGCGAACTGTCCGGGCAGCAGGCGGAAATCATGACAGTCCCGTCCGCTTTTACCTACGCTACCGGAAAACGCCACTGGGAATTGTTTTTACGCGCCCGGGCGGTGGAAAACCTCTGTTTCGTCATCGCCTCCAACCAGGGCGGTCAGAACACCGAGACAAGACGCACCTGGGGCCACAGTATGATTATCGACCCCTGGGGCGATGTCTTGTGCAGCCTGGAAGAAGGACCGGGCGTCGCCTGTGCCGATATTGACCTTGCCCGGGTGCGTGAATTGAGACAGTCCTTCCCGGCGCTGGAGCACCGGGTAATAGGAAATAATGGGGGACAGATTTAAATCTGTCCCCGGGAGATCTTATGAGCCAACAACTCGACAAATTCGCCCGGAGCGAATTTGGACGTCCAAAGGAAGGCGCACATCAAAAAGCGACCCGGCAACTGCTCAACCCGACGGGGATTGACAGCCGGGACATCGAAAACACCCTGGACCAGATGATCGTCAACGACATCGACTACGCCGACCTGTATTTCGAGGCTTCCCAGGCCGAAGCATGGGTGCTTGAAGAAGGCATCATCCGGGAAGGCTCTCACAGCATCGGCCAGGGTGTGGGAGTCAGGGCGGTCAGCGAGGAGAAGACCGGATTCGCCTATTCCGATGAGATAATCCTGCCGGCGCTGACCGATGCGGCGCGGGCGGCGCGGGCAATTGCCGGGAGCGGCGGCAGGCAAAAGCTGCAGGCCCGGCAAAACCAGGATATTACCCCGCTGTACTCCAGCTCGAACCCGCTGGAATCGATATCGTCCGCGCAAAAGATTGCGCTGTTGCAACGGATTGATAGCGAAACCCGAAAAAAAGATCCCCGCGTAAAACAGGTCATCGCCGGATTGAGCGGTTCGTATTCCGCGGTATTGGTTGCCGGCAGTGACGGCGCTTACTCCGGAGATATCAGGCCGCTGGTGAGACTCAACGTCAATGTCATCGTCGAGCACAACGGCAGACTGGAAAGAGGCGGCTCCGGCGGCGGCGGGCGTTTCGGTTACGAATACTTCCTCGATAATGAAATTGTCTCCGGCTATATTGACGATGCGGTGACCCAGGCGCTGAATAACCTGGAAGCGGTTCCGGCGCCTGCCGGCGCCATGACAGTCGTGCTGGGCCCGGGCTGGCCGGGAATCCTGCTGCACGAGGCCATTGGCCACGGCCTGGAAGGCGACTTCAACCGCAAGGGAACGTCCGCCTTCAGCAACCGGATAGGCCAGCGGGTGGCGGCCGAAAACGTTACGGTGGTCGATGACGGGACCATCGAAAACCGCCGCGGCTCACTGACCGTTGACGACGAAGGCACGCCCACGGAAGCCACTACCCTGATAGAAAGGGGCATTCTCAGGAACTATATGCAGGACAAGATAAATGCCGGGCTCATGGGCATGCAACCCACCGGCAACGGGCGCCGGGAATCGTACGCGCACCTGCCGATGCCGCGCATGACCAATACCTACATGCTGGGCGGTGATCACGATCCCGAGGAGATTATCGGTTCCGTGGCAAAGGGGGTATACGCTTCCCAGTTCGGCGGCGGGCAGGTGGATATCACCAACGGTAAATTCGTGTTCAGCGCGAGCCAGGCCTGGTTGATAGAAAACGGCCGTCTGACCAGCCCTATCAAGGGCGCGACGCTGATCGGCAACGGCCCCGATGTGCTGACCCGCGTGTCCATGACCGGTAACGACATGAAACTCGATACCGGCATCGGCGTGTGCGGGAAAGACGGCCAGTCAGTTCCCGTCGGCGTGGGGCAGCCCACACTGAAAATCGACGAGTTGACCGTGGGTGGAACATCAACCTGACCTTCCTGCCAGGGACGGACGCTCCTGCCGGGGACGGACGCTCCTGCCGGGGACGGACGCTCCTGCCGGGGACGGACTTAAGTCCGTCCCCACAATGTCATGAGTGATTTATTCAGGATCAGGGGCTTCCTCCCCTACGTTGTCATGCTCTTCCTGAATGCCTTCGTGGACCTGGGGCACAAGATCACGATACAGAACACCGTTTTCAAAACCTACGACGGCGACACCTTGATCATATTGACGGCCATCGTCAACGCCCTGATCCTGCTGCCCTACATCCTGCTGTTTACCCCTGCCGGTTTTATGGCGGACAAGTTCCCCAAGAACAAGGTCATGCGCACGACTGCCTGGGGCGCGGTCGGACTGACCTGCATGATCACCTTGTTCTACCACCTGGGCTGGTTCTGGGCGGCTTTTGCCATGACCTTCCTGCTGGCCATACAGAGCGCGTTTTACTCACCGTCCAAGTACGGCTATATCCGGGAAATCGCCGGCAAGGAAAACCTGGCCCGCGCCAACGGCGTAGTGCAGGCTACCACCACCATTTCAATCCTGACCGGCACATTCGCCTTTTCGGTCCTGTTCGAGATGTACCTGAGCGACGTGATTTTCTCCGGCAAGAAAGAGATTATGCTCACCATCGCACCTATAGGCTGGTTTTTGATTTGCGGGGCGCTCATTGAATTGATCCTGGCTTACCGGTTGCCGAGCCTCCACGAACCGGATAAGAGTTTGCGCTTTGACTGGAACAAATACCGGACAGGCCAATACCTGGCGAATAATCTGAACGCCGTGAAATCCCGTGAAGTCATTTTATTGTCAATCATCGGACTGGCGATTATCTGGGCTATCGGCCAGGTCCTGCTGGCAGCGTTTCCGTCTTTTGCCAAGGACAACCTGGATGTAACCGACGTCAGGATCATCCAGGGCATGCTGGCCTGTGCCGGGATCGGCATCATGCTGGGTTCCCTCATCGCCGGCAGGATCTCAAGGAATTATATCGAAACCGGTTTAATTCCAATCGGCGCAGTGGGCGTGGCCACCTGCCTGTTCGTACTGCCGGGACTGACCAGCGTGCCGGCGCACGCTATCAACATCCTGTTACTGGGGATGCTGAGCGGGATATTCATCATCCCGCTGAATGCCTTGATCCAGTTCCATGCAGGCGAACACATCCTGGGCAGGGTCCTGGCAAGCAACAACCTGATTCAAAATATCGTTATGCTGAGCTTCCTGGTCCTGACCGTGCTGTTTTCCATGATGGAGATCAGTAACCTGTTATTCCCGTTATTGACCGCCGTTGCCCTGGGCGGCGCGTTCTACACGGTGTACAAGCTGCCGCAATCCCTGGTGCGGCTGATCGTCACCATGACAATCGGCTATCGCTACCGGTTGGCGGTACAGGGTTTCAAACATTTTCCCGATACGGGGGGTGTTTTGATGCTGGGGAAACAAACAAGCTTCAAGGACTGGACTTTCATCCAGATGGCGGCGCCGCGCCAGATCCGGTTCGTGATGGATGAGAATATCCGCAGCAAATGGTATTCGAGAAAGTTTTTTGAATTCTTCCGGGCGGTTCCCGGTAGCGGGGATCAGTCAACCCGTAATACCATTATGGACCTGCTCAATGCCGGCGAAGTGGTATGCCCGTGGTCCGGTGCAATACCGGACAGCGCCGAATGGTTGACGGCCCCGGGAAATAACGCAGATAAACCAGCCCAATGGGTGGCATTGCCCTTTTCCCTGAGCGGCTCACCGCACAAGGGCCGGCCCGGCCCGGCGGACGTCACCATTACTTTCGACGGACCGGCCTGACTGCATGCAGGACCGGGGACGGATTTCAAATCCGTCCCCTGAGCGTAATTCAGTCAGGGTTCTGCGCTCTCTGTCTTAATGCGTGGTCCATCAATACGATAGCCAGCATCGCCTCGGCAATGGGCGTGGCGCGGATGCCGACACAGGGGTCGTGGCGTCCGGTGGTTGCGATTTCCGTTTCATTGCCGTGAATATCAACGGTCTTTCCGGGAATGCGGATGCTGGACGTCGGTTTCAGGGCGATGCTCGCCAGGATGTCCTGGCCGCTGGAAATGCCGCCCAGGGTGCCGCCCGCGTGGTTGGATAAAAACCCGCCTGCAGTTATTTCATCCCTGTGCCCGGTACCGTGTTGCTCTACAGCAGCGAATCCGGCGCCTATCTCCACACCCTTGACGGCATTGATACTCATCAGGGCCTTGGCGATATCGGCGTCCAGGCGGTCGAATATCGGCTCTCCCAGGCCCACCGGCACGCTTGTGGCGACCAGGTTCACCCGGGCGCCGATGGAATTGCCCGATTTGCGTAAATTGTCCATCAGGGTTTCCAGTTCTGCGACTTTCCCCGCATCCGGACAGAAAAAAGGATTATTCTCCACCTCGTTCCAATCCACCAACTCCAGTTTTACCGGTCCCAGTTGCGCCAGGTAGCCGCGCACCAGGCAGTCATAACGTTCACGCAAATACTTCTTGGCGATTGCGCCGGCAGCTACACGCATACAGGTCTCGCGAGCGGAGGCACGGCCACCGCCCCGGTAATCCCGCACGCCGTATTTCTTCCAGTAGGTGTAATCGGCATGGCCGGGCCGGAATTTGTCCTTGATCGCCGAATAGTCCTTGGAGCGCTGATCCTCATTTTCAATTATGAGACCTATCGGCGTCCCGGTTGTCCTGCCTTCGAACACCCCGGACAGGATCCTGACCTTGTCGGACTCCCGGCGCTGGGTGACGTGGCGTGACTGCCCCGGCTTGCGCCGGTCCAGGTCGCGCTGCAGGTCAGCCTCGGCCAGTTCCATCCCAGGCGGACAGCCGTCAACAATGCACAGGTAGCCGTAGCCGTGGCTCTCGCCACAGCTGGTTACGGTAAATAATTTTCCAATGGTATTGCCGGACATAGTGGTTAACTGACTGTGTCGACCAACGCCGCGTCGATGATCCTGCGATCCTGTGTCAGAAGCGTAACGCCGAGGACCCGGGCGGTCGCGACCAGTATCCTGTCCGCCGGATCCCTGTGGAATGACGCAGGTAACGCGGCAACTTCTGCCGCAACAGCCGGTGAGATGCCATGGCGCTGCACCAGCGGCGGCGCCGTTGCCTTATCGAGCCACTCCCGCAATGGAATCAGCAGGCGGATACGCCCCAGACTATGCAGCGTGGCTATTTCCCAGAGTGAGATGTCAGATACCAGCAACGGCGACTTGCTATCGACTGCATTGATGATATCCCGTTGCGCGGTTGAGAGCCTTTCATGGTCATCAAACCACCAGAGTAACACATGGGTATCCAGTAACACGCTCATTACCGAAGACTGTCCCAATCTTCTTCAGGGACCGCGGGTTCCAGGATGTCCCCCAGCACGGTAACCGTGCCCTTGAGTTCTGACTGCGGATACTCGGAGCGGGAACGACTCGCAGGCAGCAACTCTGCAACAGGACGGCCACGCTTCAGAATCAGCACGTGCTCGCCTGTCGCCTGTACACGATCGAGAATCGCCAGACATTGAGCCTTGAAATCAGATGCATTAATCGTCTCCATATGACTAGTATATCTGACTAGTCATATTAATGCCAACGAATTTTCAGGTATTCAGGATAAGGATTTCAACATGGATGCACAGAGCCTGCGCATTACTCCAATACCTGGATAAAGCCATCCCGGTTGGGCATCTCCACATCCGCGAGGATGGCGGCGTTCATTTCCTTATCTTCCGGGATGATCCCATTCAGATACAACAGGTATGCCGTCAATGCGTAAACTTCGGAATTGGTCAGACTTCCCGGCTCCATCATGGGTTTTGAGCGGCGGATAAAATCAAACAGGGTGGGAGCGTAGGGCCAGAAAGTGCCGATGGTCTTTTCCGGCCACTCGTCGGTTAGCTGCATCTGCGCACCGGCAAGCTGGTCAGCGCTGTCACCCAGGCCGCCGGGTCCGTGGCAGGACACGCACAGCCTGTCATAGATGGGCTTGCCCTCCCCCGCTGTACCGCTCCCATCCGGGAGACCCGCGCCATCCGGCATGATGCCCCAGTCATGGCTGCTCACGGCGCGGCTGTCGGCCGGCTCACCCAGGTTCGGACCTGGACGAACCTCATCAGCGCCGGGATTAATCCCAGCCAGCATCAATACTGATATCGCTATCAGCTTGTTGCGCTTCACTCGTATAAACATGCGTTACGGTTCCGTATTCATCCACGCTCCAGGTGACAATGGCGTTGTAGTGGTAAAAACCATGCCTGCCTTGCGCGGCGACCAGTTGTTCTCTCTCCGGCTGCACGTAACCGGTTTCGTCAACGGCCCTGCTTTTCAGGACAGCCGGCGCGCCGTCCCACTGCCAGGGGATACGGAACCGGGTAAACGCTTTCGGCAGAACCGGGGCCTGCAACTCCGCAGGCGCCCACGTCTCGCCGCCGTCGGCAGAGACGTCCACCTGTTCAATCCGACCCCGGCCGCTCCAGGCCAGGCCGGAAACCTGGTACAGTCCCGGCCCCTGCTTCAGCACCATGCCTCCAGAAGGCGAGGTGATCAGCGATTTCGCATCCATGGTAAATGTGAACATACGCGCCTTGCCCGACGGCAGCAGTTCGGTGTACCGCGCCGTCTCGTTGCGCGCCATGATAGGTTGCGCGGTAGCCTTCAACGATCGCAACCACTTTACATTCAATACGCCTTCCCACCCGGGAAGGATCAGGCGCAACGGGTAACCGTTCTCCGGCCGCAAGCGCTCGCCGTTCTGGTACAGGGCGAGGATGGCGTCATCCATGGCCTTTTCCACCGGGATGCTGATGTTCATGGCAAAGGCATCCGCTCCATCGGCAATCAGCCACCCGGCTTTTTTGTCGAGGCCGACCTCTGAGAGGATCGTCGACAGGGGCACGCCGGTCCATTCACTGCAAGAAACCAGGCCATGAAAGTAACCCGCTTCTGCCTGGGAAGGCGCCTTGTTCCATCCCGCATTACTGTTGCCGCCGCATTCGACGAAACAGATCTGCGAGCGCATCGGGTAGCGCAGCAGGTTGTCGATCGTGAAAAATGCCGGTTGCCGCACCATCCCGTGAACCAGCAAACGGTGCTCATCCGGGTTGATTTGCGGGACCCCGTTATGGTGCCGCTCATAATGCAGGCCGTTGGGCGTGATCGTGCCTTCCAGCATGTGCAACGGCGTCCAGGACGCACCACTGTTGCGCATCTGCCGGTTCGGAGAGGGATAACGGACTACCTCATCCTCGTATCCCGCCGGCTGGCCGTAGAGTGTAAACGGCTGACCTGGTACGCTCATCCACTCGGGTCTGGCCGCAGGCTCCTGCCTGGCCGCCCGGGCATTGCCGGCGACCAGTTGCGCGGCCCCCAGCACCAGCCCACCCTGCAAAAATAACCGGCGGTCCAGCAAGCCGTTACCGGCGATGGGAGTCAAGTACGGGGATTTATTATTACCGCTCATTAATATCAGCAAGAATCTATTAACATGGATGTACAGGATGAACAGGATATATGAAAAAAAATATTTGTTTTAAAACCATTGCCCGCAGGGATAACTCATCAAGTCCATTACAGCAATATTATTTTTTATCCTGTATATCCTGTACATTCATGTTAATTCCCTGTTGCGGGATTAAATCGGTCCCCGGAATAACAAAAACTCCTTCCCCGCCGTGTTCAAGGTCCGGCCAGGTGAAAGGCATTCGGGGGTATTTCGCATCAAGCGCGGCGCGGCCGTTGCCGGTTTCCACTACCAGGATACCGTGAGGCGTCATGTGTCTGTTGGCTTCAAGCAATATACGCTCAACCACGTCGAGGCCGGCGGCGCCTGCCTCCAGGGCAAGAGGCGGCTCATGCCGGTATTCAGCCGGCAATACCCGCATTTCCTCATCAGGAACATACGGCGGATTGCTCACGATAATATCATATTTCCTGTCTTCCAACGCACTGAACAGGTCCGATTCGACCAGGTTTACCCGGCGTGAAAAGCCGTGTTTTTCGCGATTGATGCGCGCCACTTCAAGCGCATCCGCCTCGATGTCCGTTGCATCAATGGCGGCGTCGGGGAACGCCTCGGCACAGGCAACCGCGATACAACCGCTGCCGGTGCCCAGGTCCAGGATTCGCTTTACTTCAGCAGGTTTAATCCAGGGCGAGAATTTTTCGGCAACCAGTTCGGCAATCGGTGAACGGGGGATCAGGACGCGCTCGTCCACGTAGAACTCCAGACCGGAGAACCAGGACTTGTTGAGCAGGTAGGCGACGGGAATTTTTGAATTTATTCTGGCATTGACCAGTTCTTTTATACTCTCATGTTCGCTACGGGTTACTTCCCTGTCCAATTGTTCAGGACCCGCGTCAAACGGAATCTCCAGGGCGCCCAGCACCAGGTATGCGGCCTCATCCAGGGCGTTGTCGGTGCCGTGGCCGAAAAACAGGTCCGATGCAGCTAACCGTTGCTCGATCCGGTCGATGAGTTGGCGGACGGTAGTCAATAAGGAAAACTATGCTTCACGACTGGCAGGCTATAATGCAAAAAACCCGAATTTGTTGATCCAACCACAGGTTGCCAGTGAGATATACAGGGTTAGTAAATCGGGGGGGTTCGATCGTGCACCCTCCATTATTGGTGTCAAGCACCAGACGCACATTCTTTTCTCCGTGCGCGCACTGCGTCCACTTCTTCTTGAATCTCTCTCGGCGTCATAGGGGGAAAATCAGCCGCTATCAGCTTGTCCGTGGCTTCGAACAGCTCGTCGACAGCAAGCTGGCGTAACGCTTCTCGCAACAAAACCTCGATCGCACCAGGCGCAAGCAGCCCCGCTTTTCCAGCTTCCTCAGCAAGGTTATCCGGTAAATCAATGTTCAGCGTTGTCATGGCTGTCCTCTTTTATAGATCTCAGCAACAGGTTTGTCAGTATTCACCCGCTGTAAATATAACAAGTTCTGAATAACAACATCACGCTGGTCGCGTCATTATCAGCGAGAAATAATACAGGATATCCACATATATGGGTACTGCGCGATTTACGGACGTACTGAACTTGCGCGGCCCGGCCGATGAGTTGGTAGTAAACATGAAAACTAAACTTTGCGTTACCTGTACATAGCGCATACACTATCATAAAGGACATTGAATGGGACCCGGGCAAAGCACGGCTTAATTAAAGAAGGCAGGGTCAAACCCCGGCTTCCGAATACAGTAGGCACCCATGACAAAACTCAACGCCTTTAACTTTCAGGCCTGGCTTGACGAACACTCTCACCTGCTCAAACCACCGGTGGCAAACAAACAGATCTGGGAAGATACCGATATGATAGTCATGGTCATTGGAGGACCCAACAAACGCACCGACTTCCATGATGACCCGGCGGAGGAATTTTTCTACCAGTTGCGCGGCGATATGGTCTTAAAGGTATTCGACAAGGGTGAATTTTACGACGTGCCTATTCGCGAGGGCGATATCTTTTTCCTGCCCGCCCACGTGAGGCACTCACCCCAGCGCCCGGTCGAGGGCAGCATGGGCCTGGTGGTGGAAGCCAAGCGACCCGAAGGCAAAAAGGACGGTTTCGAATGGTATTGCTTCGAATGCGGCGGCCTGGTCCACCGGGCCGAGGTGTTGCTGGAGTCCATCGTCCGGGACCTGCCGCCGCTGTTTGAGCGGTTCTTCAACGATGAAACACTGCGCACCTGTCCCACCTGCAAGGCATTGCATCCCGGCAAGCATCCACCGGAAGGCTGGGTTGTCGTATGACTCCGGTTGTAGATATCCACAGTCACTTCTATCCTGACAATATCCCTGATTTATCCGCCCGCTTCGGCGGGGAGTGGCCGGGATTCCGCCACACCGCCCCCGGCAAGGGGATGATCACCTTGGGGAACAGGGATTACCGGCCGGTATACGAGGCCTGCTGGAACCCGGCGCTCAGGCTGGAGGAGATGGACCGTGACGCTATCGACATCCAGATCATGTGCGCCACGCCGCTGCTGTTCGCCTATGAGAAACCGGCGCAACAGGCATTGGAATGCGCCATGCTGTTCAACGACGCAGCCCTGGAACTGTGCCAACGCTCCCCTGAGCGCCTGAAAGCGCTGTGCCAGGCGCCGCTGCAGGATATCGACGCATCCTGCAGGGAGGTCAGCCGGGCCGTCCGCGCGGGTCACCTGGGAGTGCAGATCGGCAACCACGTCGGACCCCGCAACCTGGATGATGAGGGACTGATTACCTTCCTGCAACACTGCGGAGAACAACGAATACCCGTGCTGGTTCATCCCTGGGACATGATGGCGCCCGAACGTATGCCGAAATACATGCTGCCATGGCTGGTGGCGATGCCGGCGGAGACGCAGTTATCCATTCTCTCCCTGGTCCTGTCGGGCGCGTTTGAACGCCTGCCGGACACGTTGCGCATCTGCTTCGCCCACGGCGGCGGCAGCTTTGCCTTCCTGCTCGGCCGCGTGGATAACGCCTGGCACAACCGGGACATCGTGCGCGAGGACTGCCCGCATCCGCCGTCACATTACACAAATCGGTTTTACACGGACTCAGCCGTATTTGATGAGAATGCCCTGGCCCTGCTGGTCAACGTCATGGGAGAGGAACGGGTCATGCTGGGTTCAGATTATCCGTTCCCACTGGGGGAACAGAAAATCGGCTCCCTGATCAAAAATTCGAACTCGTTCAACTCAGAGACAAAATCCAGGCTGTCAGGGGGGAATGCCGTCAAATTCTTCGATCTTTGACTGCCTGGGGACAGATTTAAATCTGTCCCCGGTTGTGTCCGGGGACGGAATTCAACTCCGTCCCCATGTTATTTATTCTTATAAATGAAATGCGTACTTCCTGTTAATTGACCACGGGCAAGTGCATTACGAATTAATGCTGTCTCTTTAATGGGTATTTCTCCAGCGACGTAATCAGCATATCGTCTCTGGCAGCCCTCAATATCATCTGATAGGCCCAAGTAGCATGGATCGAAATCTATCCATGGTTTTTCCAGCCCTGTTTTTTGACGGTAACTTGACCAGACATAGTCTTTCGGGTGTGGAACCATACCTGCCCGTACAGGATTTAAGTCCACGTAGCGAGTGCATGCCAGTAAATAAGTCTCGGTCTCAATCGGGCTTGACTTATATCTTCCTTCCCATAGAGTACCGGAACGATTTTTCAAACGATTAACATACATCGTCTGTCGGCCCGCCAAGCGTTTCATTAAATTCCCTATATTATCTTCATGTTCTCCGGGATTTACGATCAAATGAACATGGTTGACCATCAAGCAATATCCATAAACTTGTACTCCTAACCGTGTCTTCCACTCTCTTAAAGTAATTAAGTAGTATCGAAAATCTGATGGCACGGTAAATACCGCGTTACGGTTATGACCACGTTGCACTATGTGATGCGCAGTGTTTCTTAAAATCAATCTTGCCAGCCTTGGCATGTTGTTACTCCCTAGTTTATGAAGGATGGGGTTGTGTCTTTGGTAATTAATTCAATTTGTCGCCACTTGCGTTCAAACTCGCTTAAACAATCTACCATACCTGACTCGGGATTAATGACAAAGAACGTGCGATTACTACAACTACCCGTACCCTGCCAGTACAGCGCAAGCGTGTCTGCACCGAGTTGATTTATCCAGTATGCAATTTCCTGCTTGTGTGTACCTCTATTACGCGCGTTATGGTGGTAAATGATGGCGACCCGACCTTCAGTCAGCGCTTTTGCTTCGCTTAATGGAAGCCGTTTCCATTGGTCTTTTTTTCCTGGTTTGAAATTATCGTCCTTGCAAAGTCCATTATCGGGGTCAGCGAAAACCATATCACAGTCCCGTAATACAGCCTGAACTCTATTAAACCAGTCTGATCGCCAAGCGCATCTTTGCTGGTATTGCGCCGATCTTCGCGTCGAATGATCGAGAACTTCCCTTGAGTACCGAGCTGCCCCCAAACTCTCATGATCAGATCTCTGCACACCCCGACAGCATGTAACTCAGCTTGCTGGGGACAGAATTAATTCTGTCCCCGAATTTACACAGCAAAATAGCAGAGGCTTCGACTTCGGAAACCTTGCGCTTGTGAGTAGAACCACTTTCCCAATAGCTTCCTTCCAAAAGGCAATTTATATATTCGGAATACACCGTGAATGCTTCATCTTCTTCAGTATCCTTTAGAGTACCCAAAAAAATATTTTGTTTCATTTCTTCAACAAAAACAGCCTCTATATTTTGAAGGGGACGGATTAAAATCCGTCCCCGGACCATGCTTAATCCGTCCCCGGACCATGCTTAATCCGTCCCCGGACCATGCTTAATCCGTCCCCGGACCATGCTTAATCCGTCCCCGGACCATGCTTAATCGGGGACAGATTTAAATCTGTCCCCTCCATCATTTCAGTTCGAGGAAGACACTGTTAAGCCGTTGAACAAACCCGGCAGGGTCTTCCAGTTGCCCGCCTTCGCTTAACAGGGCCTGGTCAAACAGGATGTTGGCCCAGTCCCCGAAGCGGGTTTCGTCCGCCTCGCCCTGCAATTTGCCGACAATGGGGTGGCCCGGATTGATCTCCATGATGGGCTTGGCCATCGTAACCTGCTGCCCGGAAGCCTTGAGTATCTGCTCCAGGTGGCGGCCCATCTCATGTTCGTCGGCCACCAGGCAGGCCGGAGACTCGGTCAGGCGCCGGGTAATGCGCACTTCCTTCACCCGTTCATCCAACACTTTTTCAATGCGTTTGGTGAGATCGTCCAGCTTGTCATCTGCAGTTTCCTCGGCCTTGTCATCGCTTGTCTCATCGGTAAGATCGCCCAGGTCCAGTTCACCCTTGTTCACCGACGCCAGCGGTTTCTCCGCGTATTCGGTCAAATGGGTAACCAGCCACTCGTCGATGGGGTCGGTCAGCAGCAGGACTTCGATCTCCTTCTTGCGGAATATCTCAAGGTGAGGGCTGTTTTTTGCCGTGGCATGATTTTCCGCGGTCACGTAATAAATAGCTGTCTGGCCTTCCTTCATCCTGGAAATGTAATCGTCCAGCGAGACGGTTTCTTCCTCAGTGTCTTCGTGGGTGGTCTTGAAACGGAACAGTTTTGCGAGTTCCTCACGTTTATCATGCACATCGATGACGCCTTCCTTCATGACCCGCCCGAACGTCTGCCAGAACTGCTTGTACTTGTCCGGTTCCTTGTTCGCCAGTTTTTTCAGCAGGTCCAGGACCTTTTTTGTGCAACCGGAACGGATGGTTTCGATGACCTTGTTCTGCTGCAGGATTTCCCTGGAGATATTAAGCGGCAGGTCATCGGAATCCACCACCCCTTTTACGAAGCGCAGGTACGCGGGCAATAACTGTTTTGCGTCATCCATGATAAAGACTCGCTTGACGTACAGTTTAACGCCGTGGCGTTGTTCCCGGTCCCATAAGTCGAACGGGGCGCGGGCGGGGATGTATAACAGGCTGGCGTACTCCAGTTTGCCTTCCACCTTGGTGTGGACATGGCAGAGCGGGTCCTCAAAATCATGGGATACGGTCTTGTAGAACTCGTTGTATTCCTCGTCCTTGATGTCTTTCTTGTTGCGCGTCCATAATGCCTTCGCATCATTGACCGTTTCATCCCCTGTTTCGTCCTTACCCTCTTTCGGCATGACGATGGGCAGGGAAATGTGGTCCGAATACTTGTTGATGATGCTGCGCAAGCGGTAACCATCCAGGAATTCCTTGGCCTCCTTGCGCAGGTACAGGGTCACCTTGGTGCCGCGCTTCGGCCGGTCGACGGTCTCCACCGTGTACTCGCTCTTGCCGTCGGATACCCAGCGCACGCCTTCCGCCCGGGGCAGGCCGGCGCGGCGGGTGACCACCTCAACCTTGTCCGCAATGATAAACGAGGAATAAAACCCCACGCCGAACTGGCCGATCAGTTGTGAATCCCTGGTCTGGTCACCGGTCAGGGACTCGAAAAACTGCCTGGAGCCCGACTTGGCGATGGTGCCCAGGTTATCGACTACCTCCTGCCTGGACATGCCTATGCCGTTATCGAGGACGCTTATCGTCTTTTGCGTCTTGTTGTATTCCACCCTGATGTTCAGATCGGAATCGTCTTCAAACAGGCTGTCGTCCTGCAGGCCCTCAAAACGCAACCTGTCGGCAGCGTCGGAGGCGTTCGAGATCAGTTCACGCAGGAAGATCTCCTGGTTGCTGTACAAGGAGTGGATCATGAGGTCCAGCAGTTGCTGGACTTCGGTTTCAAAACCAAGCGCTTCTTTGTTCGTATCTACAGTCATGGTATCCCCGTCGTCAATCAAAGTGTCCAGTTGCCATATGTGGGGTTTACGGCGCGGAATTTCAAGGGGAAACCGGAACCCGTCGTTCCTGCGAAAGCAGGGAAATTTGGGGTCAGAGTTTTTACTCTGACCCCAAATATGAATATCATACACACCAGGACACCAGCGCAGTCAGCAGAATAAACCAATGCCCGCCAAAAACCCCACACATACACCGGTCATGCAGCAGTACCTGGGCTTCAAGACTGACTACCCCGATATCCTGCTGTTCTTCCGCATGGGCGATTTCTACGAATTGTTTTTCGAGGATGCGCGTAAGGCGGCCCGTCTGCTCGACATCACCCTGACCTCCCGGGGCAAGTCGGACAACCAGGTTATCCCCATGGCCGGCGTGCCCTACCATGCTGTTGATTCCTACCTGGCGAAGCTGATCCGGCAAGGTGAATCGGTCGCCATCTGTGAACAAATCGGCGACCCTGCCCTGGCAAAAGGACCGGTTGAAAGAAAAGTGACCCGCGTGGTCACCCCGGGGACCGTCACGGATGAGTTGTTGCTGGAAGAAAAGGCCGACAGCCTGCTGGTGTGCGTTCACCCTTTCGCTGACGAGTACGGCATAGCCGCGCTTAACCTGGCTGACGGCCGCTTCATACTCTGTCAGACCCCTGATATGACCTCATTGCATGACGAACTGGCGCGCTTGCAGCCCGCCGAACTGCTGGTCTGCGAAGGCGGCGACCTGGAAGACAGCCGGGGCATATCCTGCAACAGCGTGGTAAGTCGCGCCGCGTGGCATTTCGACCAATCGACGGCCGCAGACGTCATCAAGCGGCAATACCGGGTAAATGGACTGGAAGGCCTGGGTTGCGCAGAGCTGCCCGCGGCAACCGCAGCCGCGGGAGCGCTGTTGAAATACGTCAATGAAACCCAGAGTACGGCACTGCTGCACCTGCAACCAATCAAGGTCGAAGACCGTTCGGACGGTATCATCGTCGATGCGGTAAGCCGCCGTAACCTGGAACTGGAACAGGATCTCAGCGGCAGGAAGGCAAACAGCCTGCTGGGTGTGTTGGACACTACGGTCACGGCAATGGGCAGCCGGTTGCTCAGACGCTGGTTGAACCGGCCCCTGCGCGAGCAACATGCCCTGCGCTTGCGGCATGACGCTGTCAACCACCTGTCAACAGGTAAATCCTATCTTACAGTCCACGAATCATTAAAACGTGTAAACGACCTTGAACGCATCCTGGCGCGGGTAGCCCTCAAGTCTGCGCGCCCCAGGGACTTGTCGCAACTGCACAAGTCGCTGCTGCGGTTGCCGGACCTGAAAGCGACACTGGCAACCCTGAACAGTCCCCGTCTTGACGAACTTAACGAGGCGATCCATGAATTCGCCGAACTGAAGGCGTACCTGGGATCGGCTTTGCTGGAAACACCGGCGGCAACTATCCGGGAAGGTGGCGTGATCGCACAGGGTTTTGACGCCGAACTGGACCAGTTGCGGCAACTGGGCCGGGACGCCGGGACCTACCTGGACTCGCTTGAGGAGAGCGAACGCGAACAGACCGGGATCCCCACGCTGAAAGTGGGCTTCAACCGCGTGCACGGCTACTACATAGAGGTGTCCCGGCTGCACAGCGAAGCCGTTCCGGAGCGCTATCACAGGAGGCAGACCCTGAAATCCACGGAACGCTTCATCACCGCGGAATTGAAAGACTTCGAAGACAAGGTGCTGAGCGCCAGGGAACGCGCCCTGGCAAGGGAAAAAATGCTGTATGAACAGATCCTCGAGCGTATCTGCATCGACCTGGCCCCGTTGCAGGCCAGCGCGGCAGCGCTGTGCGAGGCAGACGTGCTGGCGTGTTTTGCCGAGCGGGCGGACACGCTCGATTACTGCCGGCCCGAATTCGTCGAGGACCCCGGACTGGATATCCAGGGAGGCCGTCACGCGGTGATCGAGCGGTTGCAGGGCAATCCTTTCATTGCCAACGACATCCGGCTGGACGAGGCCACCAGGATGCTGTTGATTACCGGCCCGAACATGGGAGGTAAGTCAACCTACATGCGCCAGGCCGCGCTCATCACATTGCTGGCGCATATCGGCAGTTTCGTCCCCGCGGACAAGGCAGTGCTCGGCCCCGTTGACCGCATCTTCACCCGTATCGGCGCGGTTGACGATATTTCCTCCGGCAAATCCACCTTCATGGCCGAGATGGTGGAAACCGCGACGATCCTGAACAACGCCACGGACAGGAGCCTGGTATTGATTGACGAGATAGGCCGCGGCACCAGCACTTACGACGGCCTGGCCCTGGCCTGGTCCTGCGCTGCCTACCTGGCAAACAAGGTACGGGCTTTTACCCTGTTTGCCACCCATTATTTCGAATTGACCGCCTTGCCGGAACTCATGGATACCGTCAGGAACGCGCACCTGGACGCGATTAAACACAATAACGAGATCATTTTCCTGTACACGGTCAAACCCGGGGCCACGAACCGGAGTTACGGCATCCAGGTGGCGCAACTGGCGGGCATTCCCCGCGCAGTCATCAACCAGGCGAACCACCAGCTCGACATCATGGAAAAGAACGCTGTAGACCTGCTCCCGGATACGCCGCAACGGGACCTGTTCCAGCAACCCGATGAAATACGGAAATTATTGACAGAGGTCGACCCGGACAGTGTCACACCCAAACAGGCGCTGGAATTTTTATACCGGTTATGCAAACTGGTCCGGAATTAACGTGGATGTGCAGGATGAACAGGATATGGCCGCTTTTGAATTGGAATGGTTATAAGCTATAATCTGTCATACTGAATACTGTAACTCAACCTACATTAGGACGTTCTCATGCCTTTTATCGTCACAGAAAGCTGCATCAAGTGCAAATACACTGACTGTGTGGAAGTCTGCCCGGTCGATTGCTTCCATGAAGGTCCCAATATGCTGGTCATCGACCCTGACGAGTGTATTGATTGCACCTTGTGCGAACCGGAATGCCCGGTCGAAGCCATCATGTCCGACGAAGACGTTGATGAAAGCCAGCAGGAATTCATAGCGCTGAATGCAGAACTCTCCAGGGAATGGCCTGTCATCAATGAAATGAAGGACGCGCCTGCCGACGCGGACGACTGGAAAGAGACGGAAGGCAAGCTCCAATACCTGGAGCGTTAACAGACCTGGGCGACTTCCCCCAACCGGCACCGTGAGCACTGCCGGGAACATCACTATCTCAGCCCTCACCGGCAAAGGCAGGCTTGCGCAAACCGTCGCGGAACTTGTGCAGACGGCTAACGAAAACGGCGGTAAGGTTAATATCTCAATGATACTGGTCAAAATACCCGGGTAGCATGGAAACACGAAAACAGACACCGACCGTGGCGGACGCGTTGCGCGAGTTTCTGCAACTTGAGACTGCAGGCGGCGTTCTGCTTATCGTCTGTGTCGTCATCGCCATGCTGATAGCCAACTCGCCGTTATCGGGCATCTATGCGGCCCTTATCGATATGACGGTTGCGGTCCAGGTCGGTAACCTGTTCATCAACAAGCCGCTGCTGCTCTGGGTAAATGACGGGCTCATGGCAGTGTTCTTTTTCCTCATAGGGCTCGAAATCAAGCGCGAGATCATGGATGGTGAGCTGTCCTCTTTCGACCAGGTGATTTTGCCGGGAATGGGCGCGCTGGGCGGCATGGTTGTGCCCGCATCCATCTATATCTGGTTCAACCTGGGAGATTCCGTGGCAATGGACGGCTGGGCAATCCCGGTCGCGACCGACATCGCCTTCGCGCTCGCCCTGCTGGGGTCCTTCGGCGCCAGGGTCCCTGTTTCACTCAAGGTTTTTTTGCTTACGCTGGCGATACTGGATGATCTTGCCGCCATCGTCATCATCGCGCTGTTCTACTCTGCAGCCCTCTCTCCCACGATGCTGGTTATCGGCGCCGTCACCCTCGGCATCGCGGCCGCCATGAACCGCATGGGAGTGACGCGTACTTCCAGCTACATATTGCTGGGGATAGTCCTGTGGATCGCCGTGCTGAAATCCGGGGTCCATGCGACGCTGGCGGGCGTGCTCATCGCATTTTGCATACCGATGCGGGATAAAGAGGGGCATTGCCCCTTGCGCGAACTGGAACATAACCTGCACGAACCCGTCGCGTTCGTAATTCTCCCGGCGTTTGCCTTTGTCAATGCCGGGCTGTCCCTGTCAGGGGTATCACTGGATGCACTGTTGCATCCCGTCACACTGGGCGTGACCAGCGGTCTGGTACTGGGCAAACCACTTGGCATTGTGCTCTTCACGGGCGTCGCCGTCGCCCTGGGTCTCGCCCGGCTGCCGAAAGACGTCAATTGGACTCAACTCCTCGGCGTAGCCTGCGCCTGCGGTATCGGCTTCACCATGAGCCTGTTTATCGCCGGTCTGGCTTTTGAACACGGTAGCGGCGCCTATTTCAGCGGCGACCGCCTGGGTATCCTGGTGGGTTCGTTGCTGTCCGCGCTGGCTGCCTGGGCGCTGCTGCAATTCAGCCTGCCGAAGGCTGTGAGTGATTCACAACAGGCATGAAGCCGGTCCAGCCGGCTGCCGTCGAAAAATCGGCAATGGAGATTAAAGAGTTACCAGGAATAGCGATCAGAGAACCCGATTGAGATAGTAGACACGCGTCATCTCCATTGACTTCCTTAACATACGTACTGATGATTGTCTATAAGACGGTATAGTTAAATGGGCATTTTCAAACAAGCTGACAGCCCAAATCCCGCGTTAGAGATTTGAAACGGGTCTTGATAATAGATTTTGCCTGTTTACAGTGCCTTACTCAATAGTGTTGGGCTATAGTTTGCCCTTGTTCGTGATCTCTCGCCTCTTTCCCG
>MKWU01002853.1_pt1 | contig 24305 bp, 20 predicted proteins | sample 809101 | NCBI WGS metagenome assembly MKWU01 (sample SAMN05860141, study PRJNA318959) | sponge metagenome | host: Aplysina aerophoba | place: Slovenia: Piran, Adriatic Sea, Gulf of Piran | collected 2013-05-07 | reverse complement strand
CTTTTCACAAGAAGTGCCTCCTCTGTCTGGGTCCTAGCGGTCTTTGATAACAGCTATTCTCCCAGGTCAGAGAGGCACTTCACAGCATTTCACCCCCACACACCCCCCAACCACCGGTGGATCTAGGCTTAGGGCCTGGTCCGGGGAAACAGCGACTCGAATCGGTAAGCGTTGGCAGCCGTTCGCCGAGAGCCTCTCCCGTGAGAAGCCGGATGAGCAGGCAACGAACGTTTTGGTAGTAAACACCCCCAACCCATCGCTCAATCCACCTTGCGCTCCCCGAGGTTGTCAGAGCAAGGGTTAACCACTCAGCCAAACATGTGAAAATAGAGGTGCACCCCTGGCCCCGGGAACATCACGCAAGCATGCGCCGACACGGTATCTCTACCGTCAGCGGCCATCGGTCTGCCCGTTTGGCTGTGTGTGTTGCGGCGTTATAAATGACAGATATACAGTACGTAGGTTTCTGGTGTGAATCTATGTGTTATTCTTTGCCTTGGATGGGTAGCAATGGGTTCTTTAGCTTTTCGATAGGTGGTGGTGGATTGTGTCGACTGGTTTCTTGGTAGCGAGGGGGGGTCGGTTGGTGAGGTGTTGGACGCTTTGGGTGTTCGGGATGGTGGTGGGTGGGGGGTTGTTGTTGGTGGCTGGTCCGGTGGTGTCGCAGCAGTCGGGGGTTTGTGGTCGTACCCCGGCGGTGCGGGATGCTTTGGTTGCGGCGGCGGGGGTTGGTGGGTGCGGGGATGTGACGGATCAGCATCTGGGGGCGGTGACAACTCTTGATTTGTCGGTTCGGGATCCGAAGCTGACGAGTTTGGCGGAGGGCGACTTTGATGGTCTGACTGGTTTGCAAACCATCTTCTTGACCGGCAATGAGTTGAGTTCGTTGCCGGATTTGAGCGCTCTCACCTCCCTTGTACAACTCTCGGTGAACGATAATGAGTTGAGTTCGTTGCCGGACTTGAGCGCTCTCACAGCTCTTGAACACCTGGTGGTGAACGATAATGAGTTGAGTTCGTTGCCGGACTTGAGTGCTCTCACCGCCCTTCGGTTCCTAACTGCGGGCGATAATGAGTTGAGTTCGTTGCCGGATTTGAGCGCTCTCACAGCTCTTGAAAATCTCTCGGTGGGCGGTAATCGGTTGAGTTCGTTGCCGGACTTGAGCGCTCTCACCTCCCTGACTCATTTGTATGTGCACCGTAATGAGTTCACCTCGTTGCCGGATTTGAGCGCTCTCACTGCTCTTGAATTTCTCTGGGCGCATCACAACATGTTGTCGTCGTTGCCGGATTTGAGTGCCAACACCGCCCTGACTGATTTGCGAGTGTATAGCAATATGTTGTCGGTGTTGCCGGATCTGAGTGCCAACACCGCCCTGACTCGATTGTGGGCGTACGGTAATCGGTTGTCGTCGTTGCCGAACCTGAGCAATAACACCGCCCTGACTGATTTGCGGGTGGGTTATGTAGAGGATCGAAGTATCGTGTCGGGCGATTTCTTGGGTGATCTTCCCAGTGATCTGCGTTTGTTGTTGGTGGAAGGTGTTCCGTTGAGCGCCAACGATCTGGCAACCATCCAGGCGATAACGGGTTTGCGGTATCTTTATGCGGGTGGCACGGGTCTGTCGTCCACGGAGGTGGACGGGTTGTTGGACGGGCTCCCGGCCGGCCTGCAGGCGCTGGCTTTGGACGGCAACGATTTGGATGGTGTTACCTGGTCGAAGCTCTCCCGGCTATCTTCGCTCACCTATCTGGACGTTACGGGCGCCAACCTGGACGACACGGCTGCTTCGGCTATGACTGGGAACGCGGCAACCGGGTTGGCAACGTTGCGGATGGGTTACAACGGGTTGACGGCGGTGCCGTCTCTGTCACGTTTGGGGTCTTTGGAGACTTTGTATTTGGATCACAATCTCCTGACGGACGCGGCGTTGGGTGCGGGCGCGTTGGACGGTCCCACCGCCAGTGATCTGACGGTGCGGGTGGAGGCGGGTAATGCGGGGGTTACTCACAGCAGGGACGACCTGGAGACGACGTTTCCCGATGTGACGTTCGAGAATCCGGAGGTGCGGACCTCGTTGGAGGTGACCAAACAGGTCAGGGGAAGGGCTTCGGGTGGAGTGTTCGGATTCTCCCTTACCTGTGTGAAGACGGGGGAGACCGGACCGGGACGGGTGAATACTTTCACGGTGGTCGGGGGTGAGACCGGCTGGGGTCCGGTTCATGCTCCCGGGTTGTTGGTGATGTCGGTCAACTCGTTGTATTTCCGGGTGGTGGACTCGGCGACCTGTACGCTGACCGAACCTGGTTCCGGCGGTGCCACTCCGTCGGGGTTGTTCACCGACCAAGCAATTACCGTGGCCGGTAAAAGCGTGACCGTCACCAACAGATTCGCCGGCTCGACCTCTTCGTACACGCCTCCGCCCCCGCCGCCTCCGCCGCCCCCTCCGCCTCCGCCGCGGTTTGATGATCTGGCGGAGGTGGACTCGTCCCAGGCGGAGGTGGACTCGTCCCGGGCGGAGGTGGAGTCCCTGGAAGCGGCGGTGGGGTTTCTCGACCGGTCGGGGGTGTTCGAGGGTACCGAATGCGGACCGGATCGGTTCTGTCCCGACCGGCCGCTCAGGCGTTGGGTGATGACGGTTTGGCTGTTGCGGGTGCTCGGCCACGACGACGACCTGCCGGAAGTGGACACCTCCCGGTTCGAGGACGTGGATCCCGATCAGTGGTGGGCCGCGTATGTGGAACGGCTCGCACAGTTGGAAATCACCAAGGGATGCCAAACGGATCGGTACTGTCCTGACGCCACCGTTACCCGAGCGCAGGTAGCGGTCTTTTTGAAACGGGCGCTTGGGTTTCGCGATTCCCCTCCGGTGGGTTTCGTCGACACCGAGGACAGTTGGGCCCGGGCCGCCATCGATGCGTTCTACAGGGAGGGGTACACGAAAGGATGCGCCACCGAGCCGTTGCGCTACTGTCCCGAAGAGACCGTCACCCGAGCACAAATGGCCCTACTCATCAACCGCGTCCTGGGAGGACCGACCGGCAAATAAATCAAGGGATCTGCGCCTCCCCACTACCCAGGAAGAGCGGCGGTTCGGTGCAGGTGCGGTGAGGATGCAGCATCCGCCACCGAATGGCCCTCGGGGAATGGCTGTTCCGCTGTGACTCGGGGGTGATCCGGTCTTTCCTGCGTTGCTGATGTGTAATCTTGTATGATTTGTGATATGTCCGGGCCGCGTGTGGGCGCGGCTGCGCCTCGGTTAGGAGGGAGTTTTGGTTCAGTCAGACGATCTGGATAGGGAGTTGGCTGCGCTTCGGGAGCGTCTGTCGCGGTTGAGCGAGGCCAGTTTGCGTATCAACGAGAGCCTGGACTTCGATAGGGTGTTGCAGGGGGTTCTCGATTCTGCCCGGTCTTTGACGGCTGCGCGGTATGGCGTGATGACGCTTTTCGGCGACGGGGGCCGGGTGGAGGATTTCCTGTCGTCGGGGATGACTGCGGAGGAGGCTGAGCAGTTGTGGCTCACTCCGGAAAGGTGGGAGCTGTTTGAGGCTCTGGCGGGTATCTCCGAACCTCTGAGGGTTCCCGACCTCGTGGAGTACGTCCGCGCCTTGGGGTTCACCGGGTTCAGCATTCCCCTGCCGGTGGGGGTGTTCCGGTTCATGGCGGCGCCGATGCGTCACCGGGGCGCTCGGGTGGGTTTGGTCTTTGTGGGCGACAAGGAGGGCGGGGAGGAGTTCACCCGGGCGGATGGGGAGGTGTTGGCGATGTTTGCCTCCCAGGCGGCGCTGGTGATCTCCAATGCCCGCAGGCATCGGGAGGAGCGGCGGGCCAGGGCGGATTTGGAGACGCTGGTGAACACCTCTCCGGTGGGAGTCGTGGTTTTCGATGCCGGGACCGGAGCGCCGGTTTTGTTCAACCGGGAGGTTTTGCACATCGTGGACGGTTTGCGGGAGGAGGGCCAGCCACTGGAGGAGTTGGTGGAGGTGGTGACCTGTGTGCGTTCGGATGGCCGGGAGGTTTCACTCGGGGAGTTGCCGTTGTCCGAGGTCTTGAGGGGTGGAGAAACGGTCAGGGTGGAGGAGATCGTTCTGCGGGTTCCCGACGGGCGGAGCGTCAGCGCCCTTCTCAATGCCACGCCCATCTACTCCGAGGAGGGTGTGTTGGTGTCCTTTGTTGTCACACTCCAGGACATGACGCCACTGGAGGATCAGGAGCGGATGCGGGCCGAGTTTCTGGGCATGGTGAGTCACGAACTCTCGACGCCGCTGGCGGCGGTGAAGGGCTCGATCACGACGTTGCTGGAGACCTCCAACCGGCTGGATCCCGCCGAGATGACTCAGTTCTTTCGCATCATCCGCGACCAGGCGGACCAGATGCGGTCTTTGATCGGCCATCTCTTGGATGTAGCCCGCATCGAGACGGGCAGCCTGGGGGTGGAGCCGGAGCCTTCGGAGGTGCATGTGCTGGTGGAGGAGGCCGTGAGCAGGTTCACGACAGAAGGTTCCGGGAACGCCTTAACTGTGGAGTTGGAGGCGGACCTGCCCCTGGTGATGGCCGACCGGCGGCGCATCGTGCAGGTGCTGGGTAGCCTGCTCTCCAATGCCGTCGGATATTCCGGCGAAGGGTCGCCCATTTTGGTGACCGCGGTGCGGGAAGGGGTTCACGTGGCGGTCTCGGTGGTTGACGAGGGTCGGGGCATCCCGGCAGAGCAACTGCCTTCGCTGTTCCGCAGGTTCTCGCGGGCGGACGGAGCGAACTCCGGGGGCGGCGTCGACTGGTCGGGCCTGGCGCTGGCGGTCTGCAAGGGAATCGTGGAGGCTCACGGGGGCCGCATCTGGGCCGAGAGCGACGAGCCGGGCCTGGGAACGCGGTTCGCCTTCACGTTGCCTGCAGTGGAGGCCGCAACACCCGCTCCGGCCTCCCTGCGATCTCGTCCGGCCTCCCGTGGCAAGGTTCGAGTCCTGGCCGTGGACGATGATCCCCAGCACCTGAGGTACGTCCGGGACGTCCTCACCGGGGCGGGCTACGCGCCCATAATCACCGGGGACCCCGCCGAGGTGCCCCGCCTCATCAAGGAGGCCAAGCCCCACCTGGCCCTGGTGGACCTGGTCCTGCCGGACGGTGACGGCATACAGTTGATGAACGACATCCGGAATGTGGCCGACATGCCGGTCATTTTCCTGTCGGCCTACGGCCGGGATGAGACCGTGGCCAGGGCTTTCGAGATGGGCGCGACCGACTATGTGGTCAAGCCCTTCTCGCCGACGGAGTTGGCGGCGAGGATCAGGGTGGCCCTGCGGAAGCGGCTGGAACCCTTCCACGGTGAGCCGTCGGGACCCTACGCCTCGGAAGGGCTGGGCATCGACTACGCCGAGCGCCGGGTGACGGTGGCGGGAACCCAGGTGGATCTGACCGCCACGGAGTACGCCGTGCTCTACGAACTGGCGGTCCATGGCCCCCGGGCATTGACCCACAGCGTGCTGCTCCACCGAGTCTGGGGTCCGGACAGAGTCGGCCAACCCTGGCTGGTCCGAGACGTGATAAAGAGGCTCCGCCGCAAACTGGGTGACAATGCCGACAACCCAAAATACATCTTCACCGAGCCCCGCGTCGGCTACCGACTGGCCAGAGGCGAACACAACCCGTGAGGAACTACCCGCCCCCACCGAGTCGCCCCCCGACAACGGCTCTTCCGCCTCATCCCTGACATTCGCAGACCGGCCATAACCGCGGCAGCGTCCACCGCGGTCCACAGTTCGGGCACCTGGCCGGCGATGATCGCGAGTCTCCGAAAAACGGACTACCAGCATCGGCAATATGACTGGCGATGTCAGGACCTGATTGGAAACATCCACTACAACAACCGAACCACTCATACTTATAGGTGCCCCTAGGCCAGGGCGGGTCTGACTCCAACCTAACCTGGCCTGTTTGTGCCTTTGGTTTGATTTGTCGGCCTGCTCTTCGGCCGGGGGGCGGTGCTCTCCCGACAGAGCGGCTGTGACCTGATAGGAGCCTTGCTCTTGCCACTTGACATGGTCCGAGCGACGCCGGGTCGGACCGTCTCGGTGCTTGACTACTGTCAGTATGAACCATGGGCGGGACACAATCAACACCCAAAGGCCCCTCTCTTGACAACCCGGTCAAAAGCATTGACAATTCCGCAGGCGTGCTTAACCTACCGATCCAAGCTTTCTAACTCCGCGTTCGGTGATTAGATGGGTCATAAGAATGTCGTGGGATTCTTGGGGAACCCGATCGACCAGCAGGCGTTCGAGAGTCACACCTACTCGAGGGACTCCAGGGGTCAGTTGGGCCAGCAAGCGGTCGTAGTAGCCCTTTCCCCAACCGAGCCTTCCCCCCCGGCGGTCAAAGACCAAGCCAGGCGCCAGCACCACTCCAATGTCCTCGGGAGATATCTGCGGAGAGGCTGCCACGGGCTGGCGAAACCCGAAGCGATGAGGTTCGCTTCGGGAGTGATGGGGATGCACGGTTAAGGGCCCCGACGATGGCGTACGGGTGGTTAACCACTCTATCTGCGGAAGGGCTTCCACCACCGGGCTGAGATCCAGTTCGCCGGACATGGCGATCCATACCAGTGTGGGAGTGGGCTTTCGGGCGCCAAGCCACTCGGTCACCTGTTCACACACTCTTTGGGACTCACCCGCGTCAGGTGCGGACCGCCCCCGCGCCTCGGCGCGAAAAAAGGACTTGGTATCCCTGTGTCTCACATCGCACAAGGTAGCAACTTCGGGGGTTTAGCCTTAGATCGATGAGGAGAGCGTGGATCACCCTTCGCAGCCTTGTCACTTACCTGGTGGCGGGGCTCGGCACCGTGGGCATTGCCCTGGCGGCGGTTATCTCCTCGGCGATCCGGCCGAGGGGCCCCTTCGGAGAGCGTATCCTGAACGGCTTCGGCAGGCTGTGGGTCACGGTTTCGGGGATGCGGCTGGAAGTAAAAGGGCTGGAGCACATCGACAGGGACACCCCCTACATCGTGGTTGCGAACCATCGTTCCAACATCGACATCATGACGCTGGCCAAGGCCCTACCCATTCCCATCAGGTTCCTGTCCAAGAAGGAAGTGCTCGAATTCCCGTTGTTGGGGGCGGCCATGCGGGGAGTGGGGATGGTGCCCCTGGACCGGGAAATGGGACGCAAGGAACTGGCATCCATCATTCGCAGCGCCCGGTTGCTGGTGTCGGAGGGTCGGTCCTTGGTGATCTTCCCCGAGGGCACCCGCAGCCTCACCGGAGAAATGCTGCCGTTCAAATACGGCGCGTTCTTCATTGCCGCCCAGGTGGGATGCCCAGTGCTGCCGGTAGCAGTCTCCGGTACCGGAGCTATCTGGCCGCCTAAGTCGTGGGTGATCAGAGGAGGACCGGTCAGCGTGACTGTGATGCCTCCAATTGTCCTCACCAAGAAGGACAGCCGCCAGAGCAGACCCTTGGCCAACCAGATTCGAAATGACCTGATCGAGGAACTAGCCGGGCTCTGATCGCGGTGTGGCCTGATTGACGGAGGCCGGCCTGCGCAGGGGTTGGAATCGTCGGTAGGTGGCGACCCTCCACAGCCATTCGGCGGGACCGTAGCGGAAATGACCGAGCCACGCCGAGGACCACCAGAGCTGCAGGGCCCACACCGCCGCCACCACCGCGGCGAGCATGGTCCGGGTGAAGATGATATCCGCCAGCATCACCCGCAACAACACGACTCCGATAATGGTCTGGGTCAGATAGTTGGTAAGCGCCAGGCGCCCCACCGAGCACAGGCGTTCGTGAGCTGAGGTGGGTCGGCGATTCCATAGGATGATCAGGCTGGCGTAGCCCATCACCGTGGGGACAGTACCCAGCGTGTTCGGAATGGTCCCGATGAACGCCACCTGTGGGGAGAAGTCTTCAGCAACCACCCAGACCAGACCGAGGGCGGCCATCGGCAACCCCGTGCCAAGTCCGATCGCCGCCATCCGCCGATAGAAGCGGATCGAGCGCTCCCCGGTGATCACCCCATTGCGGTAGAGCCCCACACCAATCAGCATCATTCCCGCCGCCCGGGCAACGAAGTCCGCCGCTATGAAGCCTTCAGCCGTTGCGGTGATTTCTCCAGAGGCGCTCATAAAGGCTCCCAATCCGCTGCCGTCCCCCAGCACGGCGGCTTGGGACAGAACGGCTGCCAACGGCGAAAGCAATACCACCGACCCACCCAGGAGGAACAACGTCCGGGGCGTGCGGTTGCGCAGCAGGATGATGATCGGGGAGACGAGCGCATAGACAACCAGAATGTCCCCTTCCCACAGCAGAGAATGGAGAAAACCAATCCCCAGCAGGAGCAGATTGCGCCACAGGCTCAGCAAGGCAGGCCGTAGCGCCTTTTGGGCGGCCCGATCACAAAACAGGGCGACACCCGCCCCGAACAGCACCGAGAAGAGGCCCATGAATTTCTGGTCGACAAACACCTCGCCGAATCCTCCGACTGCCCAATCCAGCCAAGTCTCGGAGCCGCCCGCGGAGAGGTTGAAGTATGGCCCGACACCAAGGCCGTAGGAAACCACGTTCATTACCAAGATTCCCAGCACCGCCACCCCCCTGACCAGGTCCAGGTTGGTATTGCGAAGGCCAACCTCAATGGGTCGAGATCGGCCAGGACCCTCCGGGAGGGGGGACATGATCTAGCGCGCCTTATCTAATGAGATGTGATGGCAGACTTGTGCGAAGTCTGACCGAATGCGGCGCAGGTGTATCTGGGGCTCGTCTGCCTGGCAGTAGCTTGACAGCCGAAAGCTCGCGAATTTCCCCCCTGAGGGCTCCCTCCCCCGCCTCCACCCTTCCATGGGTTGCACAGGCTCCGCCCAGGGTAGAACGGAGTTTTTCCTGAAACGAGATGATCCCTCAACCTGTCCGAACGGCGCCGGAGCGAACAGCCTCGGTGTTTGGCTTCTATCAGTATGGGCCATCGGTGGGACAGAATTCAAGTGCTTGAGCCTACATTCTGTTCACAATGCGGTGTCAATCCAGAAGCGTCCCCCCACCACACCCCACAGGCCGAACCACGCTCTGACCGGCGGGAGATACTCAACCGGCCGCCCTTCCGATCTGGGGCATTGGCAACCGTATCCCACCGACGCCCAGGTCCCGTCGGCGGACTGCCAGCAAACCTATCACCATCAACACGACAGCGAGACCTGCCAGGACAAGGGTGTGCTGGGCATCAAGGCCGTAACGCAACGGGTTGGAAGCGTCGTAATAGTAGAAGGGCGAGAGCGGCTTCAGAGGGTCGAGACCCTCAACCAGCCCACCCAAGGAGTTGAGCAGGTAACTTCCCGCCGCTACCAAGGTAACCACCCCCAGCGAAAAGCCGCGAAGACCCGTACCTGCACCCACAGCCAATGCCAGGGATCCGAAGAACACCCCCAAGAGAACGGCCATAAAGCAACCGGCTGCGCTGTTGCCCAGGGGAATGTCCATCCCGAATAGCACGTTGTCCAAGGCCAGCGAGACAAACAACGCCAGACCCAACACCATTTCGGTCAGTACCAGGGCCAACCACTTCTGCCACACCAACCCGAATCTGGACAGCGGCGTGGCCATCACCAAGTCGATGGTGCCGGCCTCCTCTTCCCCGGCTACCGCTCGAGCCCCCTGCGCCGCGCCGTAGATGGCGAACACCAGGGGAACGATCCATCCAAAGGCTTCCGCCCGCATGAAACCCACGGGATCGAACAGGCTCTCCTCGCCCACCCCCATTATCGCCAGCAATTCGTCCGGATATGTCTCAAGCAGCGCCTCGAACTGATCCTGGTTGTCCCGCACGATGGGATAGACTGCCCCGATTCCCACCAGATACCCGAAAATGCCCACCACCCACCAAAAGAGAGAACGTCGGCGGTCTCGCAGAGTCTTGAAGGTCGCGTTTCCCAGCATCTCAATTCTCCTCTCCTCGGTAATAATCGAGGAACAGCGCCTCCAAATCCGCGCCGTGACTGACCAGGTTCTGCACCCGGTGGTTCGCCACCGCCTTGACCAGTTCATCGATGCTGCCGATGACCTGGCAGTGGAGAACACTGCCATGCATGCTGGCAGAGCGGACTCCGGCTAGCCTCTCGAACTCGGCCACATCGGGCACATCTTCGAAAACGACTTCGAATGTGCGGACTGCCTTAAGGCGTAGAGCCTCCAGTTCTTCCACCTCCACCAAACGGCCTTCCCGGATGATCCCCACCCGATCCGCCATCCGCTCCACTTCCGAAAGAACGTGGGACGAGAAGAAGACAGTGACTCCTTCGGCATTGATTTCTTCCAAGAGTCGGTAGACCTCCTGCTGGACCAGCGGATCGAGTCCAGAAGTGGGTTCATCCAGCACCACCAACTCGGGGCGGTGCATCAGCGCCTGTACAAGACCGAGTTTCTGCCGGTTGCCCTTGGACAGGTCACCGACCCGCCGGGAGAGATCAAGATCGATCCGATCCGAAAGTTCCTCCGCCAGGGCATCTCCTCCCTCCCCGCGCAGGTTGCCGATGTAGGTCAGGAAGTCCCTGGCCGACATCCGTTTATAGAACTCGACCTCCCCCGGTAGATATCCGATCTTCCGCCTAACCGCCGGATCACTTGGAGAGCCGCCCAAGACTTCCACAATTCCCTTCTGGGGCCGGATGAGATCCACCAACATCCGGATGGTGGTGGTCTTCCCGGCGCCGTTGGGACCCAAATACCCGAAGAATTCTCCGACCTCCACCTCCAGATCGAGGTCCACTACCCCCCTGGCTTTGCCATAACTCTTGGTGACCCCGGCCAACCGAATCGGCGCGGACAAACTTACACCTCCACTAGTCGTGACCACTAAATTTACCGTCGGTAGCAGTCCGGGAGGATTGGATCTGCCGACAGTCCTCACGCCGCAGTGTCATCCAGCAGGTGGACCGGTCTGCTTGTTCTCTCCTCAGCCGGACCCGCCTCGCAGGTCCTCCAACTCCTCAAGAGTCTTGGGCCAGTCCTTTTTGAGGAGCCGCGACAGCGATCGATCCGCCAACAGCTTTCCTCCCGTCTGGCACGAAGCGCAATAGTTGGTTTCATTACTGGCGTAGACGATTCGCTGCACCGGCGCCCCGCACCGGGGGCAAGCCTCGCCGTACTTGCCATGGACGGCCATCTCCGGACGAAAGGCGGTCACCCTGGTCGGCCACTTCTCCCCGGTCTCGGCTGACAACCGCTGTATCCACGATGTCAGCACCTTCCTCACCGCCCGGTGAAGCCGGGCGGCTTCCTGATCGGTGAGTCGGGTTGTCAACTTCACCGGAGAGAGCCGGGCTTCCCAGAGGATTTCGTCCGAGTAGGCGTTGCCGATCCCCGAAAGAATCCTCTGGCTGGTCAGGGCTCGTTTGAGGGTGTGGTTCCTGCCTCGCAGGGCTTCAATGAACTGGTCTTTGGAGATTTCCAGGGGTTCCAAACCTCCCCTGTCTTCAGCCGCCAGGTTCTCCTCTCCCGAGATCACCCATATGCCAGCCCGCCGTTTCGACCCCTGTTCGGTAAGCACCAGGGTCGAACCGGGAAACCCCCACGCCGCCAGGCCCACTTTGCCGGGCGGTTTGACGCCCGCTCGGTCATGCCAGCGCAGCCGACCCGCCACCATCAGATGGATCACCAGAAACAACTGATCGTGATCGAACTCCCAAACGATGCGTTTCCCGATTCTCCGCAGGCCCACCACGGTCTTTCCGACCACCTGCTCGTAGGGGGGTTGGTAGGTTCTTAGAACCGACATCGATCGAACCACGAACCCCGTAACCTGGTTTCCCACGATCCGCGGTTCCAGCGCTCGCAGATACAAGGCCACATCAGGCAGTTCCGGCATCGACTGACAAGGCTACCGACCGGCCTAGTCTTGGGTACTCAGGACTGCAAGACCAGAACGGAGATTCACTGTGGTAGACACCCTCTCGACCATGCTTCCTCTCGGAACCCCCGCGCCGAACTTCTCTCTCACCGACACCGTGACCGGCGACACGGTCTCCATCTCGGACTGCGATGGGAAGGCCCTGGTAGTGATGTTTATTTGCAACCATTGCCCGTTTGTCATCCACATCCAGAGAGGATTGGTCAGATTCGGAGACGACTACCAGGGAAACGACGTTTCCATCGTGGGGATCAGCGCCAACGACGCCAGGAATTATCCCGGCGACGCCCCGCATAAGCTGGCCGCCATGGCGCGCAAGATGGGATACGCCTTTCCCTACCTGTATGACGAGACCCAGGAAGTGGCCAAGTCCTACACCGCCGCCTGCACACCCGACTTCTTCGTGTTCGACGCCGATCGAACCCTGGTCTATCGGGGACAGTTCGATGATGCCCGACCCTCCAATCGCATCCCGGTGACCGGTGCCGACCTCCGGGCCGCGGTGGACGCCGTCCTAGCCGACCAAGAGGTGTCTGCGGTACAAAAGCCCTCGATCGGATGCAATATCAAGTGGATACCCGGCCAGGAGCCCGACTACTTCGGATAACGGGCAACTACACCTAGAACGCCACGATCCCCTAAAACCCCGCGGATAGACCACGAGGCGCCATAACCTTCGAAGCCATGAGTCGATTCAATAACAGTGTTCCGCCGCGCCGTTTTCTTCTGGCATTGTGCGCTCTCTCCCTAGTGGCAGCCGCATGCGGGGAAGATTCCCCGCCTGAGACAACCGAAGCCGCCCCGCAAACAACCACCGCCGCGGTTCAGACCACCACCAGCACCGCCGCGGTGGCACAAACACCTACCACCACCGCCGCACCCCCAGAGACCATCAGCACCACAGTCGCCGAACTGGCGCCGCAGTTCGAGCCAACCCGGCTCTCTTACCGCTACCCGGCAGAGGGAGAGATCGAATACTCCCTGTCCATAGAGCAAGAGGCCGCAATAACCCTGGAGGGCGGGCCTGCCGAAGAAATGCCACCCGGCCCTATCAAGATGGACACCACTTTGGAGGGAAGCACCACTTACCAGATCAGCCCCGGTCCCGATGAGAACACCACCACCATCAGGATCACCACCGATATCGCGATGATCGACAATGAGATGTCTATGGGTGGAATCAGCATTCCTGCCCCACCGGACGCCCAAGCACCAGGATTCGAGGCGCCGATCGACATTACGGTGGTGGTGGATCAGGAGGGCAACGTGCTGGAATTCACCAGTGAAGCCCTCGACAGCCTCGGCTTGGGGGGGAGCTTTCTTCCCACCGTTACGGTGGGAAGCCAGGAATTAAGCCGGCCGTTCGGCCCCTCCTTCCCCGATCATCCGGTGGACATTGGCGACACATGGACCGAACGAATCGAACAGGAAGGGCCGGCTGGCACGGGGGTGATCGTGACCACCGCCGAGCATCGCCTGGTGGAGGTGGAAACAGAAGCCGGGCGCACCATCCTGGTGATTGAGAGCGAGTACCGGGGCGAGGGATTCGAATGGGACATGGGCGAATTGATGCAGGGTATGTTCGGAGCCTTCGCCGGTGAACTGAGCGAGGAAGACGCTCCAGAAGGTGAACCAGACATCCCGGAATTCGGTTTACTGGTGAGCGCCACCCCCAGCACCACCGTCGCCGTCATCCGCTTCGACCCACAAACCGGATTGGTTATGGCGGGCGAATACCAAGCATCGGGAGAGGTGACCACCGACATGACCGTCCCCGATGAGACCGGTGAACCAGCTGGCATCTTATCTTCAATCAGCTACGACCAGACGGTGACCTACCAACTCATCAGCCCGGCCTCCTGAGCTTTTAGCAGCGTAACACCGAACTGTCTTATCGAAGGCGGGGAAGCACCTCTTTGCCTAATAGGTCGATGCTCTCCATCCACCTGTCGAAGGAGAGGCGCAGGTCGAAAACCAGGTGGTCGACGCCCACGTCTTCGAACTTGGCGGTGGCGGCTACCACCTCGTCCGGGGTGCCTGCGATCAAGGAACCCTCGATGTCCTCGGCGGTCTCGAAGCGACCTGATGGAGGCTTGACCCACCATTTGCCGCGGGTGTTGGCCCAGGCCAGGAGTCCTTCGAGGGAAGTGCCTTCTATGGCCTCCTCGGTCGTCTCGGCGATGCTGGTCGGCGGGATGCAGGCCACTGTTGGCATGGGCCGCCCGTTGTGGTCGGTGAGCCTGCGCATCTGCGCCACCCTCTTGGCGATGGTGGGAAGGGTGATCCTTCCAGGCATCCAGCCGCTGCAATAGGTTGCGGCCCGGCGAGCCGAGGCGGGGGGCGGGGGGGCGGGGCTACGTGCCCCCCTTTGTGGGGGTGGGGGGAAGGTTTGCCCCTCCGAGACCCCCACCCGAGGAAATGGGTTGCGGCCGGGGGAGCGGGGGGGGGGGTGGCCCCGCCGTACCAGAAGGGAATGGGAACCGCCGGATGGGGGCGAATGGTGGCGTTGTCGAATCGGTAGTGCTCGTCTTGGTAGGTGACGTGGTCCTCGGAGAGCATCTTGGCCAGGATGCGGGCATTGGACTCAACCAACTCCGGCCGGAACACGCCGGTAATCCCCACGGCTTCGAATTCGAAGTCATAGCCACCGGCTCCCCAGGCGGTGATCAGGCGACCACTGCCGACCAGTGAATCGACCGAGGCAAGGATGGCCGCCACCACCAGTGGATGCCGGTAGGGAATCAGGGTGCCGGTGCCCAGCATGATCGACGAAGTGACAGCGCCCACCGAGGTCAACACCGTCAGCGGTTCCAAGAAGGCGCGATTAGGCGCTTCGAATTCTCCATGTGGCTCGAACATCAGGTGGTCTCGCACCCAGAGGGAGTCGAAACCCAATTCTTCCGCTCGCCTTGCACCATCCCAAAGCATGTCTCGGTCGGTATGACGACCGAAATGGGGCAGCAACAGTCCGAATTCCATGGTTCAACTCCTCTTGGTGGCGTCGGGAATGGCTTGGCGACCGAAGCCAGGCGTCCCCACTACTTCTCCGTCGACATAGACATCGGCGCCCCGCACCAACGTGCGTTGCACCGCGCCCCGAATGGTTCGCCCATGGTATGGTGTCCAGTCGATTTTGGAGAGCACCGACTCGTTGGTGATGGTCCACTCCCGATCAGGATCAACCAAAACCAGGTCGGCATCGGCGCCCGGCTCTATCCGGCCCTTTCCGGATAAGCCAAACAGACGAGCGGGGGCGCCCGCCACCACCTCCACCAACCGGCCCAGGGAGATTCGGCCCTGATGGTGGGCGTCGATCAGCAGGGGCAATTGATATTGGATGCCGGGCGTTCCGGTGTGGGCTGCCCACATGTCCTGGTAACCCACATCCTTTTCCTCCCTGGTATGGGGGGCGTGATCGGAAGCCACCATGTCGATCGAGCCGTCTCTCAACGCTTGCCAAACTGCCTTCTGATGGTGAGCGGGAACCCAATATGAAAGGACATACGGGCCTAGTTCCTGCACCAACTCCCAGGTGGCGAGAAACAGTCCCCAGTGGTTGACTTCACAAGTCACCTTGACTCCCCGCCGGCGCGCCGCGCGGATCATCTCCACCTGACGGCTGGTAGTGGTATGGACGATGTGCAGACGGCATCCGGTGGCCTCCGCCAGGCGAAGCAGCAACGAGGTAGCGGTGTCCCACAACAACCCATCCCCGGTCGCCAGAGTGCGTGCATAGGCCTGGGGGCTCCGATCCCCCTCGGCCCAGAAGCGTTGCTCCACGACTTCCTCGATACGTTGATCATGGGGATGCACCATTAGAGGCAGGCCCGTTGCAGCCACGGCCTGCATGGCCTCCAGCAGGTGTCCGTGGTCGTGAACTCCTATGGCCGCCGGATGGGGATAGGAGCGGCCGGTGTCGGCCACCATGTAGATCTTGTAGGCGGCTATCCCCTGCTCAGCCATGATGGCGATCTGGTCGGTCTGCTTGGCAGCCGGGTTGTGGTTGTAATCCACCAGGCTCTTTCTGTCATACAACTCCAGGGCAGATTCGAGGTCGGAGGCAGTCATGGTGGGCGGCTTCACATTGGGCATCCCGAACAATGTCGTGTAGCCACCGGCTGCCGCTGCCTTGGTGGCGGTCTCGATGTCCTCCTTGTGGGTGTAGCCGGGTTCCCGCAGGTGGACATGGACATCGACCCCACCCGGGAGAGCCCACAATCCGTTTGCTTCCACTACCTCCGCAGAAGGGGGAGGCACGATTGCCCCTGGTATGGTCACCCCTGAAATACGCTCGCCCGCTACCAGAATGTCCACCTTCTGCAGAGAACCGTTGCTAACCACCGAGGCGCCTCTGATGACTCTGGTTGTGTTCATTCGACCTCCTCGATAACCATGTGCTCTTCTCGGCCTGCAAATGTCTCGACAGCCCGAATCGGGGCTGCCGTCAAACCTCGTCGAAACCAATCCACCATTTGGGGGATGATTGTCTTGCCATATTGCCGGTAGGCGGCGTAGTGGGTCGTTTGCCGCTGGATGATCAGCCTCTTGGGAGGACCGGCCCGCTCATAGAGGGCTTCGGCATGCTCGGTGGGAGTGACCGGATCGTTCTCCACCGCCACTATGAGCATTGGGCGGGGCGTGATCCGATCCACCACTTCAATGGGTTGGTAAGCCATGATCCCCTCCGCTGCTGCCAAAGGCAACCGGGTTGGAACCCGGGAGTCCACATCTCTTTTGATCGAGGTGGTCCGCCGTTCGGGGGTAGGGATCATGATCTCTTGAGGCCGGACGAGTTCCCCCTGTCCGGTGGCGACCCGCTTGGCCCGGTCGGCTTCCAGACGAGCCAGAAACTCGTACCACTCATGGACCCGTCGCATTCTCCTCAACCAGTCGCGACCGTCGGCGACCGGGACCTGGGAAACCACACACTTCACTCGAGGATCGGCCGCTGCCAGAGACACCGCGTTGCCGCCTCCCGTCCCTCCCGAACCGAACACTCCGATCCGATCGGCGTTCACCTCCGGCCGGGTGGTGAGATAGGTCACGGAATTTATCAGATCCTCAAGCTGGCGAGTCGGGGAGAATGCCAGCGGGTCGCCTCCCGAATCCCCGAATCCCCGGTAGTCGATAATCAGGACAGCCATACCGGCCGCCACGAAGGCTTCATGGTAGGGTCCATACAGCCGGGCGGTGCGCAATCCCATCCAGCCAGGACCCTGCACTATCGCCGGGCCCGGTTCGTTGCGGCTGGGATCCGGCAGGTAGAGAGTCCCCACCACCCGCTCCCCCCCGCTGTAGAAGGCAACGTGTTGTTCCCTCATCTATTCCTCCCGTCCCCTGCACCGTTGCAGCCGTTGGCAGCGGCAATCTCTCGTTCCATCGACTCCAGCACCTCCATGAGATGTTCTTCCAAGAAGAGGGCAGCTTCGTCAGCGTCGCGCTTGGCGAGGCTGCCCAGCAACTCCCGGTGCCAGCCGGGACAGAATCGCTTCTTCAGCAGATAGCGACTGACCTCGGCGCGAAGCGCCATGATGGTATCCACCACTCGGACCCCGTTCCCGATGGTGTACAGACGCCGGTAGAAGGCGCACCGGCGTTGAATCCACTCTTCCCCCTCCTCGGCGTTCTCGCAGTCCTCCGCAAATCCAGCCAGTTCCACAAGGTCTGACGCAGTGGCGGCCGCCACGGACCGGCGCAGGGCGAAACACTCCACCACCACTCGCAACTCGTACAACTCCCGCAGTTCGGCAGGTGAAAGCTCCCGTACCGTGGCGCCCCGATGGGGAATATTGACCACCAGACCCTCGGAGTCGAGTTGACGTAAGGCGGCTCTGATCGGCATGCGGCTCACCATCAACAAGTCTGCCAATTGGTCCTGGGGCAGGCGCTCACCGGGACTGAACACCCCGGTGATGATCGCTTCCCGGAGCACTCCCGTGACCATGTCCTCGGCCGTGCGGTAACGCTGTCGCGCCTCCGCCACCCACGGTTCCAGCCTGCTCACATCCATCAGTTCTCTTCTCCTCTCAACATCCGCCACACCCGTTCCGGTGTGAGGGGTAGCCGGTCCGGCCAGCGGCCCACGGCCCGTCCCACCGCCGCCGCCGCAGCCCCTCCGATGGGGTTGAGGGTGCCCTCTCCGCCTCCTTTGGCGCCATAAGGACCCACACCGTCGCCCCGCTCGGCAACGATTGTGACTATCTCTGGGGGCATGTCCTTAGCGCGGGGAACCCGGTACTCCACCAGGTTGGGATTGACCAGTTGCGGTCCGTCGTACACCAACTCCTCGAAGAATGCCGCCCCCAGACCCTGGGTGGCCGCTCCCACATCCTGACCCTTCAGCATCTCGGGGTGGATGGCATGGCCGACATCAGCTACCGTCACCAGCCGGAGCAGGGAGACTTGCCCGGTGTCGGGATCGATACTCACCTTTACCCCGGAGACACCGATCTCCCAGAAGGGCGGCAATTCCTGCAACTCCCCCACCCTCCGAACCACCCCCGTGGCCGCTAGTTCTCCCAGGTTTCCACCGAACCACCCCCGGACCACCTCACCGAAGGAAACGTCGCCCCACGGGCCGACCACCATTCCCTCAGCCGCTTTGATTTCAGTGAGCGGACCTCCCTTCACTTCAGCCGCCGCCATCTCCAGACGCGACAGCAGTTCCGCACACGCCCGTTGGATGGCCAGCCCGGTGAGAGTGGTGGTGCGACTGGCTCCCGATGTGCGTTCATACGGAGTGGCATGGGTGTCGGATTGGGCGATAGCCACCTGTTCCAGGGGGACTCCCAACTCACGGGACGCGATGAGGGCAAGGGCCGTCCGACTTCCCTGACCCATCTCTGAAGAACCCGTGGACACCAGCACCGAACCATCGGGGAGAATCTTGACCGCGGCAGTGGAGACCGGATATGCCCCGGCGTCGGAGGCGGTCACCCCGAACCCGATTCCCTGGCCTTCCTGGCAGGGAGCCTCCCAGCCCAGCCCCTCCAGCAGCAGGTCGAGGTCGGCCGCGAGATCGGCGTCCATGGGACGCTTGCCCGGATAGTGGCGCTCGCCGGGTGGTATGAGATTGCGGCGGCGCAGTTGCGCCGGGTCGATCCCCAGTTGCTGGGCCGCCTGATCCATGTTGAGCTCCGACGCCAGGCTGACCTGCGGCGCCCCGAATCCCCGATAGGAGGAGGAAGGCACCGTGTTGGTGTAGACAGCCCTACCTCTCACCCGGACGTTTTGGTTCCTGTAGGGGCCGAAGCTGCGGTTGGACGCCTTGGACAGGACCAAGGGGCCATTGTCGGCGTAGGCACCCGTGTCAAGAGTCAGGCTGACGTCCCGGGCCAGGAGCCGTCCGCCCGAATCGAACCCCGAGCGAATAGTCACCCGAGCCGAGTCGGCGCGGGTGGTGAGCATTGCCCCGGTGGCGTCGAACTCCACCTTCACCGCTCGCCCGGTGTACCAGGCCCCCACCGCCGCCAGGGGCTCCACTTTGGTGTAGGACTTGGTGCCGTAGCCACCTCCAACATAGGGAGATGTGACCCGCACATGGCTGAGTGGCAGGGAAAACACCCTGGCCAGGTCGTCGCGGACCATGAAAGGATGCTGGGCGGTGGTGATCACCTTCAGATACCCGTCCTCGAAGTCGGCGAGGGCGTTGTAAGGCTCCATGGCGTAGCCGTACAGCATGGGATAGTCGGTGCAGGTTTCCACTATCAGATCGGCCCGAGCGAGAGCCTGATCCACATTCCCCCAGGACAGTTCCACCCGATGACAGACGTTGTCGGAGCGAGGCTCGGAATGGGCCTCCTCGAAGGAGCGATCGCCCACACCGTAGTCCTGGGCGTGCAACAAGGGAGCACCCTCGGCCAATGCCTGCTCAGGATCCATGACGGCTGGAAGATCCTGATAGGAGACCTCTACCAGTTCGGCGCCGTCCGAAGCGGCGTAGCGGTCCTCCGCCAGCACCAGCGCCACCGGTTCGCCCATATACCGGACCTTGCCCAAGGCAAGAATGGGATGATCGGGGATGATGTGGCCGTAGCGGGGAAACAGAGGGGAGAGGTCATCGCCGGTGACCACGGCCACCACCCCTTCTAGCCGCAAGGCCCGGGAAGTGTCGATAATCCCCAGCATGGCATGGGCCCGTTCGGATCGCACCAGCGCTGAATAGAGCATTCCCCGCCTCCGCACGTCCACCGCATAACGGGCTTTGCCAGTAACTTTGGGCACCGCGTCCAATCGAGGGGGAGAGATCATCAGGGCTCGGCTCGCAGTCGTCCGGCAGCGTCCAGCACCGCGTCGACAATGGGAGCGTAACCGGTGCACCGGCAAAGGTTGCCGTCCAGGTATTCGACAACCTCGTCCCGGGTGGGGTCGGGTGAGCGGTCCAGCAAATGCTTCGCCATCATGATGAAGCCGGGGGTGCAGAAGCCGCATTGCAGGGCAAAGTGATCCACGAAAGCCTGCTGCAGCGGATGGAGTTGTTCGCCCTCTGCCAAACCCTCGATAGTCGATACCCGCCTTCCGTCCGCATCTGCCGCCAGGTATGTACAGGAGGACACCGGTTGCCCGTCAACCAGAACGGTGCACACCCCGCACACCTGCATCTCGCAACTCAGCTTTACTCCGAACAGGTCCAAGCGGTCCCGCAGCATCTCGGCCAGGGTCATCCTCACCGGCACCGACAGGAACACCTCCCGATCGTTGATCACCGGAGCAATCTCCACTACGTCCGCTCCAATCACTCCCCACGCTCCAAACGGCCGATCGCCCGGCGTAGGTACACCTCCACAAGGTGTCGCTTGTACTCCTCGGAGCCGGTGAGGTCGGGAACCACCTCCACTCGGGCGGCGACCTCGGCTACGTCAAGGGCGGAGAGCGAACCCACTTCAAAGGCCTGGGGGCTCAGACCCACCGCCCCCACCACCACGGAGACGTGGGAATTCACCGACAGAGCCACTCCCAGCGCCGGTCGCTCAGCGGTCTGATGTTTGACATACACGAAACGGACATCGGGGCGAATCGGAACATGAATCCGGGTGAGCAACTCCCCAGGCTCCAAAGCAGTCGAATAGGGACCGACCACGAAGTCCCTCACTGCCATTCGGCGGCGGCCTTGCGGGGAGGCGATCTCCACCTCCCCTTCCTGAGCGATCAACGCCGCCGCCACGTCGGACCGGGGCTCCGCGAAACAGAGGTTGCCGGCCAGGGTGCCGGTGGCTCGCACCCGGGGGTTTCCCACCCGTTGAAGCACCCCGGCCAACCCCGGTAGCCGGGCTCCTACGATGGGGTGGTCGGCCGCCTGGGTATGAGTCACCAGCGCCCCGATTGTTACCTCGCCGGAGGACTCCTCCACCGAACCGAGACCCTCGATTCCCTTGAGATCTACCAGATGGGTGGGGCGCAGCAATCCTTCTCTCATGGCCAGCAGCAACTCGGTGCCTCCCGCATAGGCCAAGCGGTCGTAGTTCAACCAGCCGACGGCCTCGGAAACCGAACGGGGCCGCAGCAGTCGGAAAGCAGGAAGGACGCCCACGCTAGGCCGCCTTCACTACATGGGAGCAGAATTCGTCGAGAACGGTGTCGGCCTTGTGCCTGATGAGCGAAGCGCCCAGAGTCGCCACCCGTCCGGTGACCTCGTAACGACCCTCCAACCGCACCATCGTGGCACCCTCTTCGGTGTCGAACAGACGGAGAGCCAGATTCACCTTTATCCGGGAACGGACTTGGCGGTCTTCTCCCTCTGCCTCCAGCACCACCTTCGACTCCTCCTCCATCTCCTTTATGCGTATCGTCAGATCGGCCCGCAGGCGGAATGGGCCTACCCGGTCGGAAAGCACCGCCCGGTAATTCGAAAGGTGAGCAAGTTCCTCTACCTCACCCACCAGGCTCACCCAACCGGCCACCTTTTCCACATCCAACAAAGACCCCCACACCTGGGGGCGGCTCAGATCGATCACCACCTCGCGGCGGAACTGGTGAGTGGGCATTAGAACAGTGGCTCGAGCAACAGTCCCCAGTGAATGGGCGAACTCAGAATGAAGTTGATCATGAACCAGATCACGCCGGTGGTGACTATGGCCGCGATCACCGAGGTCCGCCACTTCTCCCTCCCGAACCATCTCATTAGGACCAGGACGTACAGCGGCACAGCCACCAGGTTGAGCCCACCCAGCCAGGCCACCGCCAGGAATCCGAACAGCGACAGCAGCAGGGCCCGCTCCCGTCGAGCCTGGACCTCCTCCGACTCGACCTCGATCGCGTCCTGCTCATCGGTCTCCTCTTCCTGGCTGGCGTCAAAGTGGATCAGTTCTTCACTGATGAAATACCCCCATCGGGAACGCAGCACCGGCGTTTTGGCTACCACCAGGAAAATCAACACCAGAGCCACGGTCCCCCAGCCCACCACCTGAGGAAACAGACGGCCTTCGTTGGCGGGGAAGGTGTAGGAGTAAAGAGTGGCGAGCAGCATCACGGCCCCGATAAACGCCACCAACCCCATCTCGGCGGGGGCAATAACCACCTCCGCCTCGGCGGCCATCTTCTTGCGCCGACGGGCTACCGACCAGATCGACCCGACCAGAAGGGTGGCGGTCACCGCCAGCAAGACCAGGGAGATGGGCCGGGTCAGGAACACCAACAATCCCTGGTCGAAAAGGTTCATGGAAAGATGGAAGGAACGCTCGGCTTCTGCCCCCAGCAGCAGACCCAGTATGAGCGGCACCACCGGCATCCGGTGGATCTTCATGTAATAGCCCAAAATTCCGAACCCCACCGTGAACATCACATCCACAAACTGCCGCTCCAGTCCGAACGAACCCACCAGGGCCAACACCGCCACGATCGGCGCCAGAAGCGACGGGCGCACTTTGGTGACCGGCACCAGCCAGCGGGAAGCGGCTATTCCGATCGCCGAGGTCACCCAGGAGGCTGCAAGGATCACGATGATGGCAATCCAAACGATGTCGGGCCGTTCCCGCAGCAGATTGGGTCCGGGCACTACCCCATACAGCACCATGGCGCCCAGGATGATCGCCCAGTCGGAGGATCCGGGCAGCCCGAAAGCCAGCGTCGGGAGAGCGGCTCCGGCGTCCTTTCCGTCGTTGGCGGCCTCGGGCGCCAGCACTCCCCTGGGATCTCCCCGTCCGAATTTGCCGTCCTTAGTGGTATGCATGGCCTGGTAATAGGCCATGAAAGAGGCAACCGTGCCGCCCACCGCCGGGACGATCCCCAGCCCTGTGCCCACCAGGGCGCTTCGGATCAGAAGAAACGGCTTCTTTATCACGTACCACATGCCCTGCCAGACCTGGGAACGGTCAAGTGGCATGTCCCCAACCCTGGAGATGGGGCGGTTTTGCTTCAGCAGTCGCACCACCTCCGAGATAGCGAACAGCCCGATCAATACCGCAATCACGTCAACCCCGTCAATCAGGCTCAAAGTGTTGAATACATAACGCTGTCCCCACGATCCCAGTCCCACGAAGGCCAGCATGACTCCCACCCCCCCAGCTATCAAGCCCTTGATGAGTGAACCTCGAGAGGCCGCGGCGATGGCGGCCAGGCCCATCAAGGCCAGCAGCATGAACTCGGGATAGGAGAAAGAGAGAATGAGGAATCTGACGGCCGGTAGCAACACCACCAGCACGACGACCCCCACCAGGGAACCCAGCGAAGACGCCATAGCCGAGATTCCCAGGGCAAAGCCGGCCTTACCCTGGCGGGATAATTGGTACCCGTCGAAGGTGGTGGCCGCGTTGGGAGCGGTACCCGGAGTGTTCAGCAGGATGGCCGTGATGGAACCCGCGAAAGTCTGCCCGGACAGGGCGGCCGTGAACAGGACGATCGCTTCGGAAATGTCAATCCCGAAGGTGAGGGGGATCATCAGGGCGATTCCCACCGACCCGCTCAAGCCGGGAAGGATGCCGAAGATAAGACCGTTGAGTGTTCCCAACAAAAAGAACAGCAGCAACGGCCAACTGAGCAATAGGTCGGCGGCGGAGGTCAGTCCCTCAAGAAGCGTCATTTATTTTCTAAGTCTTGTGTCATGAGGTGTGGAGAAGACGGCCGAGTCCAGCCCGGCCATCTCCTCGGTAACACCTCTACTTCGTTTTTCGGTTATCCCTCGGAGCGCAGTTGCGCCACCAGATCGGGATCGAGGGACTTCATGGTGTCGACCTGGGCGGCCATCACGTTCTTGGCGGACTCGGAGCCACGCGGGATGATGGGACGTCCGGCCTCCTCAGACCAGGCGGCGAAATCATCCGACATCATGGCGGTGATCAAAGTCCGCTTCCAGTATTCGGCTACTTCGTCGTCCAAGCCGGGCGGCATCACCACCGCACGCAACTCGGTCACCGAACCAGCAGCCTCCGGATACCCAACATCAGCAATGCTGGGAACATCAGCCAACCACGTCAACGCCT
>MKWU01002852.1_pt1 | contig 24333 bp, 21 predicted proteins | sample 809101 | NCBI WGS metagenome assembly MKWU01 (sample SAMN05860141, study PRJNA318959) | sponge metagenome | host: Aplysina aerophoba | place: Slovenia: Piran, Adriatic Sea, Gulf of Piran | collected 2013-05-07 | reverse complement strand
CTTCGCGCTGGTGAAGCACAGCGGTCGTGTTGGCCTCCTGCATCCCGACGGACACTTGCTGAGCCCCGGCATGGTCGAGTTGCGCCGGGAAGCCTTTCGCAGGCTGATCCATCACTTCCAGTTCAGGAACTCTCTCACGGCAAGGATGTTTCCGGGCATTGGCCACAGGGTGGAGTTCAGCGTCAACATTTACCGCGGGCATGAAAGGGAGCCGTCCTTCAAGACAATCCACAACCTGTTCCTGCCCGAAACGGTCGATGCATGCTTTGCGCATGACGGCATAGGCGACGAGGTGCCGGGCATCAAGGACGCCAACGACGACTGGGAGCTGCGCGGCCATGCCGACCGCATCGTCGACGTCAACTCGGACACGCTGAAAGCGTTTGCCGCCGTCATGGAGGGACCGGACTGCTCCGAAGCGGCGTACACGCGCATGCCGGCGCCGCATTCGCGGCAGGTCATGACCGTGCTCGAGAAGTTCGGCCGCCTGCCGACGCGCCTGTCGAACAGCGTCGAGAACTACTCGGTCCGCGACATGTGGAATGAGACCGGAGCCCAGCATGCCGGCATCATTCGCAAGAACCCGGGCTTCCGCGACAGACCCGAGGAACTCGTTCTCACCGGTCCCAACTTCTTTGTGGGCAATCCGTACTTTCAGTCGCCGGGCGGTCGCACACACGGCGACAACGAGACCATCCATCTCGAGCATTTGCCTGAAGACCATCTGCCAAAGTCGGTATACACGCCCAACATCGACATGCGGGAATACCGGAACGAGTTGCCGTCCGTGCCCTGGGACAAGCGCAGCAAGCACTCCGACCACTACCGACTGTTCCTGAGAAGGAGAGTCGGTCCAGCCAGTGAACGCACGCTGATCGCGGCGCTGTATCCACCGGGAATTGCCCATGTGAATGCAATCGAGAGCGCCGCGTTCGCCAGTGACAAGGACCTCCTGACGGCAGCGGCGCTGTGGATGTCGCTGCCGCTCGACTTCCTCATGAAAGTGACGGGAACAACAGAAATTCGCCAAGGCGCTCTCGACCCTCTGCCCTGGGTCGAACTTCCGGACGCGGCGCTCCTGCGCGTGCTGCAAGTGAACTGCCTCACGACTTGGTACAGCGAACTCTGGAACCGAAACGCACCCAGCCTTGCCGCCGCCCCGTGGGCTTCGGACGATCCCCGCCTGCCACCAATCGATTGTGGCAACTGGACATGCAGTTCCGGACTGCGCCTCGACTTTGCCAGGCGACAGGCTGCGCTGGAAATCGACGTCCTCGTCGCCTTGGCCCTTGGCCTTGCGCTCGAAGAACTCATCCAAGTCTATCGTTCGATGTTCCCTGTTCTCGAAGGCTACGACCGCGACACATGGTACGACAGCAAGGGTCGCATCGTATGGACCCGCAAGAACCTGAGAACAGTGGGCCTGGCCACAAGGAAGGAATGGAACAAGGTGCGCGACATGAAGCACGGGACGGTTGCACGGAGTTTCACGGACAATTCCCTGCCCTCAGGGCCCGTGGAACGAACAGTCACCTACGAAGCGCCGTTCACGCTGCCCGACCGGGTCGAGGACTACCGGCAGGCATGGGAGTTCCATTCCGCCAGGAATTGACAGCAGATGCACAAATCCAACTGGGTGGGCCCCATCGGTTCAACGAAAGGCATGGCATTGCAGGGCAGGATGGGGAATCTTTCGCCGAGCGGGTAGTTTTGAAGCCCACTTTCGGGCAGCCGGGATGGAATGTTGGTGAAATCATCCGGACAAACAAACAAAGTTGCGTTTCAATTCTGCGTGAGAGACATTCCTTGAATTCAACCAATTCCCATTGAATCACCCGCTCTCGGAAAGGCAAGACTTTCCCAACTCAATGGATTGGCCTCCATGTCCTGTCTCCGAGATTAGGGCCCAATGCGGCCCGCCTGCGTTGCCCTGCCGGTCGACGCGTCGATTGAACACGCCTGGAGCTGAACTTCCGCTGCCGCACTCTTCCATGCATCAAGCGTTCGCGGGGGACGCACATGGAGCGAAACGAACCCGAAAGCCGCGCTCGGCAAACAGGATTGAAGTTCAGAACTCGAACCCTTCAAGTCGGGAGAACAATAGGGTTGCCGCCTTCAATGCCTGCAAGGGCTTTGAGCGTGCCCGACACAGGACATTCCGATGGGTTCCAGCCCTCCATCGGCATTTCAAGCCACACAGTTGGTTTAATCAGGCCAATCCTGCGCAACATTCCCTGTCTGACTTGCGCGGACATTGACCGTCCGGACATCAAGAGCGCCGAATTCCAGTCCTTTGTGCATGCCACGGAAAGGAATCCGCAGCCGGGGCGCATGCCCTGAGCCGGCGACGGGCGAACCTGGGCAACACTGTGCATGGACCGCGGAACGACGCTGCCATGTCAAGAAGCCGAAGGGCCTGCACGGCCGTTGAATGCGGTGATCACGGGCCGGACATCGCGGCTGGCCAGGCGCGTCCTGCGGAAGGATTGGCCGTTCAATTGCTTGACGAAGTTGGCATGGACAACCACACTGCCTCCAATTGGAGGAGGCGGGAATATGCGAATCGCTTCGCAGGGCACCCAACTGGACTGGCCAAGCTTCTTTCAGCCCGTTGCCTTCGAATGCGCCGCACTACAGCGCCTGCAGTCTGTTCCCCCCTTTTGCCACACTCGGCACGGGCATGGTTTTCGGCGCTGGCGGTGCCGCCGATTTTCTGCATGATTGTTTCTCGTCCGTTTCCAATGAGCATTCAAGATCCATCCAAGACCAGAACCCCGATTGGCGTTGTCGCGCTTCCAGCATGGACACTTGCCGCGGCTGGAACCTGCGCCTGTTCATGGCCTCTCCCATTCCGGATCAATTCTCCACAGCCACATCCCTCCAGTGCGCAGCCTGACCCAAGGCACGTCCTGTGCCCAAACTGAGGAAGGGCAGCGCTGTTTGAACCGCCGAGGATTCGATTCAGGTGTTGCACAGCGCCTCCGCCTCGAATATAGTGGCGGCAAGCGCCGCTACCTTCAGTCATTGGCTGAATTTTTGAATCAGTGATGTCTTACCGGCCCGTTCATCTCATGCGTTTCAGCAAAATGCCGGCTTTGGTCGTCGTGGCCGACTTGCCGACTGACCAAACGACGCCTTTCCTCCTTGTTCCCGGCAATCAAATGCGTGCACAGCTTGCCACAGACGCAGCTGTGCTGGCGGTCAGAAAGCTGCGGCTTTCGGGCACGTTCCAGCCGCTCCCCGGCGGCGACTGGCAAATTCGCGCGCAGTTCGGAGCAACGATAACACAGGAATGCGTCCTGACTTTGGAAAACCTGAAGACGCGAATTGATGTGCCTGTTCAGCGAACGTTTGTCGCGAGCAAGGTCCGCTACAACCCCCTGCCGGACATGAGGATTCCGGACGACGAAAACCTGGACTTGCTTTCCGCGGAATTCGATCTCTACGGAATTGCCTTGGAAACCATCATGCTCGAAAAGCCGCTCTATCCTCAAGTGGCGGGCGCTCGCCTAGACGCTTCACGGGCTGATCCCGGCGACCAATCGCCCGAGGACGCACTTTCGCGCGAAAGCCCGCTTGCCAACCTGTCGGAGCTCTATCGCCAGTCAAGAAGATAGTTGCCGGCCGCCAATCCGAAGCATCTGACTTCCCTGACGCCTCAGTCCGGCCGTGGCCACGCGTTCCGTACCCCGCTCACGCATGGAAAGGCGATTCTGCAATTGCAGTCTCCACAGAGTTTCCCGGCGTCGACAACTGTTGAAGTGCGCTGAATCCGGTTGGCGCCGGTCAATGACGGAGCGTGAACAGCCGAACGAGAACGATTGTGCAATTCCGAACGGACACTTGGGTGCCAATTCGCGCCATTCGCGAGGCTTCGAAAAGGTTGAATCCGATGAATACTGCATTCGCGTGCAATTTCGTTGTTTTGCCTTGCAATAACTTGTTACAATACTAACTCGCATTCAGTTCAGCTGCGGCATGCGAACGTTCGCATTGCAGGGGCATGGCACTGTGACAGTTTCCGACTTTGGCGCCAATTGACGATTGAGGAATTCCATGGCCGTACAGAAGAACAAAGTTTCCACCTCACGAAGAAACATGCGAAGGTCGCATCACGCTCTCCCTTCCTCGGGCTACTCGGACTGTCCCGAATGTGGCGAATTGCGCCGGCCTCACCACGTATGCCCGAGCTGCGGGATGTATCGCGGCCGTGAAGTCAGGCACTACGAGGAGGATTGGGACGAGGACGAAATCTAGTCTGCAACCGAAGCTCTGGATCTTGGTGCCCGCATGGACACGATCATATCCGTTGATGCCATGGGAGGCGACCGTGGCCCGGAGGCGGTTGTCGAAGGCGTGTCCAGAGCGGCGGCTTCAAGTCCGGGAATCCACTTCCTTATCCACGGCGACAGCGAAGTTCTCAATGAATGCCTGCGCCGCCATCGGCGGCTTGGCGACAGGTGCACGGTGAGGCACAGCGAAGCTGTCGTCAGCATGTCGGAGAGGCCCAGCCAGGCGGTGCGCCACGGGAAGGGTTCGTCGATGTGGGCGGCCGTGGATTCGGTCAAGCGCGGCGATGCCAGCGCCGTGGTCTCCTGCGGCAACACCGGAGCGCTGATGGCAATTTCGCTGCTCCTGCTGAAGAAGGCTCCTGGAATCCATCGGCCTGCAATCGCCTGCCTATGGCCGTCTTACAACGAGCATGGCTTCAACATCCTTCTGGACGTGGGCGCCGACATCAAGGCGGACGAGGAGGACCTGTTCAAGTACGGGCTGCTCGGCGCCGCCTATGCCAAGACAGGGCTGGGTGTCGCATACCCGCGCGTCGGCCTGCTCAACGTCGGCACGGAATCCTTCAAGGGCAGGAGCGAGATCCAGGCTGCCGACAAGCTGATGGACCAACGTCAGTTCGACGGCGAATACAGTTACGTTGGCTTCGTTGAAGGCAGCGACATACCCTCGAACCGCGTCGATGTCATTGTCACCGATGGCTTCACCGGAAACATTGTCATCAAGAGCGTGGAGGGCGCCGCCTCGCTGATCCGGGCGTTCCTGAAGGATGCTTTCCGCCATACCATGCTGTCACGCTTGGGCGGCGTGTTTGCAATCACGTCAATTCGACGGCTTTTCAAGCGCATTGATCCGCGCCGAGCCAATGGCGGCGTGTTTCTTGGCCTGAACGGCACCGTCGTGAAATCCCATGGAAGCGCCGACCCAATTGCCGTTGAAGCCGCAATTGAGTTCGCCGGCAAACTCGCAAAGTCGCATGTCACTTCGGGTGTCGTGACCGAGTTGTCGAGCAAGGGACAGCGCACCGGCACGGCATCCATCGAACCGGGAGCCAACACCGCATGACGGAACTTGATGCCGTCATTGAAGGAACTGGGCACTTCCTGCCCAGCAACGTGATTGACAACACACACTTTGAAAGTTTCCTGGACACCAGCGACGAATGGATCCAGTCTCGCACCGGCATCCGCACGAGATGCTTTGCCGCGGAGAACGAAACAACCTCCGATCTGGCAATTGCCGCATGTGCCGAGGCGATGAAGAACGCTGGCGCAGGTCCCGAAGACATCGACCTGATCGTGCTCGCGACCTCAACGCCCGACTACACGTTTCCGGCCACCGCGACGCTTGTTCAGAACGCGCTGGGCATTCGCCAGGGATTCGCCTTCGACATACAGGCCGTTTGCTCCGGGTTCGTGTTCGCGCTCGCGTCCGCCTCAAGCTTCCTCCAAACCGGCGCGGCAACCAGGGCCTTGGTTGTGGGCGCCGAGACATTTTCACGCATTCTGGACTGGAAGGATCGATCGACCTGCATTCTGTTTGGCGACGGAGCGGGCGCTGTGGTGCTGGCTGCGCAGCCGCGCGGGAAGTCGCAGCCACGACGTGGAATTCTGGCTTCGGATGTCAAGTCGGACGGCCGTTACCGGGAACTGCTCTATGTCAATGGCGGTGTTTCCAAGACAGGCACGGTTGGGCATTTGACGATGAAGGGGAAGGAAGTGTTTCGCCATGCGGTTTCAAAGTTGGCGGTGTCCACCAATGCCGCACTGGATCAGGCAGGATTGACGACTTCGGATGTCGACTGGGTTGTTCCGCACCAGGCCAACGTTCGCATTCTCAATGCCCTGATGTCGCGCCTTGGTCTCGAGAACGAAAAGCTGGTTTCAACGGTTGCCACACAGGGCAACACATCGGCGGCGTCGATACCGCTGGCCCTTTCCATGGCCAATTCGAAGAATCTGTTTCAGGACGGCGACATAGTGGTTTCGCAGGCAATCGGTGGAGGGTTCGCCTGGGGAACATGCGTGATGCGGTGGTGATTGGAAGGCTCAACCATGGCGCAAGTCCGAGTTGAACCGGCTGACTGCAACGTCGGCAAATCGCATCTGGCCATTGTTCGTCGGACCCCGCTATCCACGAGGCCGCCGGCATGAAGGTCACGGTTGCACAACCCGCGGCAGGCGGCTGTGGTCACAGGACCGGTCATGGCTCCGCGTATCGATGAACCGCTTGCCTTTGCACGTTGACAGTTCATTGCCAGCCGGCATGCTTCCAGTTGCGGCAGAGTAGATCGGCCACCATGGCAAAGGAACACAGGCAGGAAGCGCTTCTGTCCATCGGCAAGGTTGCCGAACTTCTTGACCTGAAGCCTCACCTGATCCGCTACTGGGAAAGCCAGTTCGAGGAGCTTGCGCCCCGCAGGCGCGGCAATAGGCGCTTGTACAGCGAATCCGACATCGAACTGCTGAGAGGACTGAGAAAGCTCCTGCGAGAGGTCGGCATGACCAGCAAGGGAGTAAAGGAATTGCTGGCCGACAAGGGTGTGGACTACGTCGCAGGTCTCGACCGCGATGCCGGAGACGAATCCGAGGGCAGTCACTTCAAGCTGCCGCCACCGCTGTTGCAGACCAAGCGCCTCGAGGCACTCGGAACCAAGTCCGAATTCAAGATGGCCACGCCTCCGGCAATCGATGGCCACGCCAGAAGGCAATTGGTGAAGATTCTCGATCGCCTGACTGCTGTCCAAGATCGCATATCCCGCGAGACGGCGGCGAATCGGCCGGAAGAAGGAAGCAGTTGACCACGGCTGGTCCGTCGGCCGGGGACCGCCTTCCCTGACAGCCTGCCTCAAAGCTTGCTTGAATTCCGACAGCACCCGCAAACTGCAGAGAACCGGCGGTCTCCCGAACCTGGATTCGGCGCTTTCCGAAATCAGGGCCCGCTACCGGCACAGCAGTTCGTGGCCAAGGTTTTCTCTTCCGCAGGTTCGAGCTTCCACGAATTTGACAGCAAGACCTGCCCCTTGAACGCGCTGCCATTGACGCCACGGGCCCGTTCCGGAAAACTCACGGCGACGGGATGGGCGACGCTCTCCGGAAAGGCAAGAACAACAATGATCGCGACCAGATCGCAGATGACGTAGAGCGTGGCGGCTTTGCATATGTCGTTCATTGTCGTGCCTTCGGTCGCCCCGGTGCAAGCCATCAGCTGCGTGAAGGCGACGGCCGCAGACACGATCATCAGAACCATGACTGAAATGGTCGCGCTGCCGAACAGCGACTTGGAGAGGACATCCCAATTGAGACGTCGTTTCGCGGCCGCCAGCGCAAGCGTGGCGAATCCCCAGCAAAATGACGCCAATCACCGAAAACACAATGACGCTCAGCGGCAGGATGTTGATGGCCGCGGATGATCCGCTTCCCACCTGGAACGGCTGCATCGCACCTGGACTTTGCTCAGGCCTTTCGATGCGCCTCGCGGCTGCGCTTTCTAAGATCGCGGAGAACCTCCAGTTCCCGACTGCTGGGCAACGTCGTCTCCTGGAGCGGATCTGCGAAATTGACCTCCCAGCCCACCGTTTCGCACAGTTCCTCGCGCGACACGCCGGGATGAAGCGACACGACCTGCAATTCGTTCGTGTCTTTCGCAGGCTTCCAGATTGCAAAGTCTGTGACCAGCAACTGGGGCCCGGCCGTGTCGATGCCGAGTCGCCGCCGGTGGTCGCTTCCGTCGCCAAACCCAAACGACGTGAAGAAGTCGATGCACTTCACGAAACTCCGGCGCGCCTGCTTCATGACAATGTAGGTTTTCTTGCTGAGCGCCGCTATCTCGGGCGCTCCGCCGCCGCCGGGGAGGCGCACCCTTGGCTTGCGATAGTCGCCGATGACCGTCGTGTTGATGTTTCCAAATCGATCAAGTTGGGCGGCGCCGAGAAATCCGACCGTGATCCAGCCGCCTTGAAGCCAGTAGCGGAACATCTCCGGTCCCGAGACGGTTGTCAGGGCGGATGTGCACAATTCTCCGTCTCCGATCGACAGCGGCAACACCGAAGGCGCTGCGCCGATCGTGCCGGACTCGTAGATCAGCGTAATGCCGGGCGCAGACAGCAAACGCGCCAAATTGCATGCAGCCGAAGGAGCTCCTATCCCGACAAAGCAAACGTCGCTGCTACTGAGGGCTCTCGCTGCTGCCACAATCATCATTTCGTCCGGTGTATAGTCCATCGCAACCTACAGCCTGCAGTTCTTGACGCGGGCGCGAAAATCCTCGGGACCTGCGCCATGAACATGCTCGTCAATCCATTCGAGAAAGCGTTTCCGATCGCTGGATATGGCATCCCAGGCAATATAGAAGGCGTTGTCGCGCTCGTAGTACCCATGTGCATAGGACGGGTGCGCACCGCCGGGAACCACTGAAATTGCGTCGACCGTGAAGGCCGGCAGCACACGGGAATTGGTGTGGCAATCAAGATCGTCCACCACTTCCTCCACCGTCACGATGGTCCTGCATGCAGCCAGCGCCACGTGTCTGGAAACGCCCACGATCCCCTCGAGCAGCACATTCCCCAAGCGGTCAGCCCGCTGCGCGTGGATCACGGCAACGTCGGGACGCAGTGAAGGAACGGCAGCCAGTTCCTCTCCCGTAAACGGGCAGGTAACGGTCCGGATGTTGTCATTGACATCAGCCAAGCCTGGCCCCTGATAGCCTCTCAGGACCGCAAACGGCAGATTGGCAGCTCCAGCCTCGTAGGCGTTCGCCATCGCCGAGTGGGAATGTTCCTCGATTTCCAGTTTGTGCGGCCAGTCGTTTTCGACGGCGTCGCGAATTCTTCTGAGAAGGCCCACTCCCGGATTGCCGGCATATGAGAATATCAGCTTCCGAGCCGCGCCAACTCCGACCAGCTGATCATAGATCACATCCGGGGTCATGCGCATAATGGTCAGGTCTCCGATTCCGGAGCGGATCAGTTCATGCGCGGCGGCAAATGGGATCAGGTGCGTAAAGCCTTCGAAAGCGACGGAGCAGCCTGACCACAGGTTTTCCTGGATGGCCTGCTCCAGGGGCACTGTTTGTGTCACTGCCTTGGTCCTTCAGTTTGCGACGCGCAACCAGGAACCAGTCCAGCAGGTGCGCCCTCGATCTCGACCGTCTCGTTCAATGGTGGGACCTGTCGGATACCGTGGAAGGTCTGCCGATGACGGAATTTTGATTCCTGGCATCAAATTGACGCCTGCCCAGAATTCCAGTCTCGCAGTGCCATTGCAATGTTGAGGGAGATTGTCAAAGGAATTGGCGCCGTACGCGCATCCGAACAACAACAATTGCGCTCCCTTGCGAGCGGATCTCTCCACCTTGGAGGCGAGCTTTCCGCATTGTTGCGAACCTCTCTTCCCGTTTCAGTCATCCGACGGCGCCGGCGGCACGCGTAGGCTTGCTGGCCAAGCGAAGCCAGGCAGTGGACCTGCAATTTGCTTGGAATGCTTTGGTTTGGGATGTAACAGCGAAACTCGTCAGCAAGTGGAGGCCACCAGTTCCCGGTGGCGCTTGCGAGCCACTCGACCCTGCGCACGAATCGGCCAGTCTGCACGCGCCGCGCATGCCGAGTTCCCGATTGCCGCCAGTTGTGGGAAACAGCACGATGTTCGTAGATCAGTTCATTGCAGGTAGCCTGCAGTTTTTCTCCGCACTGTTCATCTTCTGTATCGGAACAGCGGCCGCCGTGGCGTTTGCCCTGTTCGTTGTGGACGTCAGCCAAACCCGAGATGCCGTCCGAAGGAACTACCCGGTGCTTGGGCGCTTTCGGTATCTTTTTTCGATGCTTGGCGAATTCTTCCGTCAGTACTTCTTTGCCATGGACCGCGAGGAAATGCCGTTCAACAGGGCGGAGCGGGAATGGGTGGACAGATCCGCACAGGCACATGACAACACGGTCGCCTTTGGATCGACGAAGAACCTGTCTCCTGCCGGCACGTTGATTTTCGTGAACTTTCCGTTTCCCACACTCTCGGAACAGGCAGTGGAGATGATTCCACTGACCATCGGTCGCTACTGCAGACAACCCTACACGGCTCCTTCATTCTTCAACATTTCGGGCATGAGCTACGGAGCGCTTTCAACGCCTGCGGTCCGAGCCCTGTCAAAAGGCGCTGCGATGGCTCAATGCTGGCTAAACACCGGCGAAGGCGGACTGGCGCCCTATCACCTGGAAGGTGGCTGCGATGTCGTTTTCCAGATTGGCACCGCCAAGTACGGGGTGCGAGACGACAATGGGGTGCTGTGCGACGACAAGCTGCGCGAAGTGGCTGCCCACGAATCGGTCAAAATGTTCGAGCTCAAGCTGAGCCAGGGCGCCAAGCCCGGCAAGGGTGGCATCCTGCCAGCCGCGAAGGTCACGAAGGAAATTGCCGAAATCCGCGGCATTCCGGCTGGAGCCGATTCGATTTCGCCCAACCGGCATCCGGAAGTTTCCAACGTCAGCGAACTCATTGATCTTATCTCTCGCATCAGGGAAGTCACCGGCAAGCCAGTGGGGTTCAAGTCTGTGTTCGGAGACTTCGACTGGCTGCGCGACATCTGCCTGGAGGTTCATGCCCGCGGCATCGAGCACGCTCCTGACTTCATTACCGTTGACAGCGGCGACGGAGGCACGGGGGCGGCTCCAATGCCGCTGATGGACAATGTTGGTTTGCCCATACGGGAGGCATTGCCAGCCGTGACGGACGTTCTGAAGATCCACGGCCTCAACAATCGCATCAGGGTAATCGCTTCGGGCAAGCTGATTACGCCGTCCGAGGTCGCTTGGGCGCTGGCCACCGGTGCCGATTTCGTCACGTCTGCCCGCGGTTTTCTGTTCTCGCTCGGCTGCATCCAGTCTCTAAAGTGCAACAAGAACACCTGCCCAACCGGAATCACGACCCACAACCCAAGGCTGCAGAGAGGCCTGAACCCAGCTGACAAGTCAGTGCGCGTCGCCAACTACTGCAAGAAGTTGATTTACGAGGTTCAGACGATATCCCATTCCTGCGGCGTAACGAGGCCGCGCCTGCTGCAACGCAATCATGTTCGCATTGTGCAGGAAACCGGCAAGTCGGTGCCGATGAGCGTTCTCTATCCCCATCCGGCAACGCTTCCCCAGTACGTGGAAGCGGCAGGCCAGGCGGCTCCGGCGCTGGAGGGCATCTTCAGCGAGGACAGCGAGGCGCTTTACGACATGTTCCGAACACAGCGCTCGGTCGTGCAGCACCTGTACGACAAGGGTTACGCCTCAATCGACATCGCAAGGTTTCTGGGGCAAAGGGCGGCGAAAATCGACGAGCTGCTTGCGGAGGAAACTAGAGGAAGCAATTTTGCAGCGATGGACCAACGCCGGCGCCAAGAGTCCTGAAAACCGCTTGTAAACTCGCTCGCAGACAGCTAGTCGCGCCGTGTCGGGCCATAGCGCAGCCTGGTTAGCGCGTTCGTCTGGGGGACGAGAGGTCGCGAGTTCAAATCTCGCTGGCCCGACCAATCCCAAGATCGATGCGTTGCGAACCGGCGTACTCCCGGACCACATGATCGCCGAGTTGCACAGGCTTGGCGTAATCCGCAGCGAAACCCCGCTGCACGAACGACAGATACAGCCGGCAAGCCTGGACCTAAGACTGGGCAGCAAGGCCTGCCGCGTGCGCACATCCTTTCTAGCCGGCAAGCGGCATCGGGTTGAAGACCGCATCGCCGAATTCGGGATGCACGAGTTCAGCCTCGAAAATGGCGCCGTGCTGGAAAGGGGAGGCGTCTATGTCGTCAAGCTGCTGGAAAGGCTTGAACTGCCGCCGAGCATTCACGCTGTCGCCAACGCCAGGAGCACCTCTGGAAGAATCGATCTTCTGGTTCGGATAATCACCGATGAAGGTTGCGAATTCGACCGCATCAGGGCCGGCTATCAAGGTCCGCTCTTTGCAGAAATCTGCCCGCGATCGTTTTCGGTTCTTGTGCGAACCGGAAGCAAGCTGAACCAGATACGGTTCTCGCAAGGCCGGGCGGGGCTGTCCGATTCGGAACTCACGGAATTGTGCCGAAACTGCCGCGTCATGCCGGGAGACCCTGTTGTCGATGGCGGCTTGGCGTTTTCCGTTGACCTGAAACGCGACAGCGGTCCTGCCGGCTACAACGCCAAGGCACACGCAGGCATCATCGACGTCGACAGCGTAGAGGCCTGCCGGATTGGTGACTACTGGGATGCGCTGAACGTGAAGGATGGGAAGCTGATTCTTGACCCAGGCCAGTTCTACATTCTGTCCAGCCGTGAGACGGTGAGCATTCCGGCTGGGTTTGCCGCCGAAATGGTGCCATATCTGCCGATGGTCGGTGAATTCCGGGTTCACTATGCAGGATTCTTCGATCCTGGGTTCGGCGCCGCCGAAACTGGCGGACAGGGTTCACGAAGTGTGCTGGAAGTCCGGTGTCACGAGGCGCCGTTTCTTCTGGAGCACGGTCAAACGGTCGGCAAGCTGGCCTTCGAGCGAATGCTTGAGCCCCCGGCGAAGCCGTATGGCGCAACGAGGAACTCCACCTACCAGGGACAGGGACTCCGCCTCTCCATGCACTTTCGCTAGACCTCTGCCCAGCAGCATTGAACCTGTCAAAAGGCAGGGAGGATTCCCCTGCCCTTCAACAAATGCGCAGTTTACCCGCTGAGTCGCTGAACCAGTCCCGCGCTGCGCAATTCCTCCAGGTCCGGCAGATCTGCAAGGTCGGCCAAGCCGAAATGATCCAGAAACGCCTGCGTCACGATGTAGGTTGCTGGCCTGCCCGGTGCATCGCGGCGAGCGCCGAAGCCAACCCAGCCAGTCTCCACCAATCTGCCCAATGTGCTGCGTGAGGAAGACACGCCTCGGATATCCTCGATTTCGGCGCAGGTGACGGGCTGATGGTAGGCAACAACGGCGAGTGTCTCTATCGCTGCCTTGGAAAGCTTGCGACGGGAGACCCTCTCCTCAGTCATCAGGAAACCAAGATCAGGCGAGGATCGAAACGCCCACGCGCTGCCAATTCTGACCAAGTTCACCCCGCGATCGCGGTAGAAGTCCTCAAGCTTGCGCAACGCCTGCCTGGCATCAGCGCCGGCAGGCAGCCGCTTCTGAAGCGCCGCCGTCGTCATTGGCCGCGACACGGCGAACAGCAGGGCTTCCACCATTCGCCAATCCTGCGCGCTTTCAGGCCGTTTGGCGATCGGGTCTGCCGACTTTCGAGCCACTTCCGCCTCGCTTCCTGATCATGATTGGCGAACCTTGCGACGCCTGCCTGATTTCGATGCTGCCGAGTCTCGCCATTTCCAGCGCTGCCGCCAAGGTTGCCGCCAGGGCGGACTTTCCGAGTTCAACCTCGCTCAGCCAGTCCCGTGGCAAAACGGCAAACAGATTCGTCCAGGACCTGCGCTTCACAGACTTCGATTCCAGGAGCTCCGTGGCCATTTCCACCGAGATCAACTGTTTGCGCCCCTCGGCAACTGGCTGCATTGCCTCGCGCGACCTGACCTCAAGATAGGTTTGCAGAAGATCGAAAAGGCTCGCGGCATGCTCGAGTCGTTGAACGACCGTCGTTCCGTCCGGATTGCCACGGGCAAAAAAGTCCCGACCGAGTTGCGGACGCCGCGTCAGCTTCCCGGCACATCGGCGCATGGCCTCAAGCCGTTTCATCTGGAATGCCAACAGGTCCGCCGCGTCGGATTCCACGGCAGCGTCCGCGTCATCCTCGGGAAGGATGGTCCTGGATTTCAGAAGCACAAGCCAGGAAGCCATAACGAGATACTCGGCAGCTATCTCGATCTGCGTGTTTCTCACCGAGTCGAGAAACTCCAGATACTGGTCAACCAGCTGCAGCATCGAGATTTCCCGAAGATCGACTCTCTGCCGTCTCGCCAGATCCAGCAGCAGATCCAGCGGGCCGCTGTAGCCGTCAATGTCGACCACAAGTCGGGCGGCGTTCGGCTCGGGCAGGCTTGCCGCATCCGCTGCTCCGGTCAATTCGCCGCTCCGACGAGCCGACGGAATTCGTGCCCCAGCGCTTCGACATCGACTTCGGAGGGATTCTTCCGGGCATCCAGCGCAGCCCGGGCTCGATCTTCCGCCGCTCCCTCCAGAATGCCTGCATTGGCAGCCACCTCCTGCATTTCCGCCAGATTGCCATTGCAGTGCAGCACGATGTCACAACCGGCATCCAGCGCCCTGCGGCTGCGATGCCCGACATTTCCCGAAAGCGCCGACATTGAAATGTCGTCTGTCATCAGCAGCCCTTCAAATCCGATCTGGTTGCGGACAATGTCGAGAACTCTGCTCGACCAGGTTGCCGGTTGGCGACCGTCGATCGACGAGTAGAGCGCATGGCTCGTCATGCCGAGCGGCAAGTGTCTCAGGGATTTGAATGGCTGCCACTCCCACTGACGCAGGCTGTCCTCCGATGCATTGGTGCGCGGCAGCCGCAGGTGGCTGTCCTCCGACATTCGTCCTTGGCCAGGAATGTGTTTTGCAACCGGCAGGACTCCGCCGGCAAGGCAGGCATCTGCAACCGCCAAGGCGTGCGCGGAAACGGATTCGGGGTCAAACCCATAGCACCGGTTCCTCAAGACCTCATGGGTGCCCTCGCCTGCTATGTCGGCCACCGGCACGCAGTTTGTGTCGATGCCGACGTCGCGCAGTTCCGCGGCGATCATGCGATAGCGCAGCCACATGGCGCGAACGGACTCCGCTCTTGGCAGCAGCTGGCATTGATCGAGTGGAGGAAGCCAGGCAGTCCAGTGAGGCGGCTCCATGCGCTGCACACGGCCGCCCTCCTGATCGATCAGCACCAGCGCCTGGTGGTCCGCTGCCTCCCGGAGACTGTCGACCAACCGTCTAAGCTGCTCTCTGGACGCTATGTTTCGCTGAAAGAGAATGAAACCTAAGGGCCGGGCGTCCCTGAAGAACCGCGCTTCGCTGCCGGTGATCCCTGTACCCTCGCACCCCAGAATGAAAGAGCCGAATTTCACTGTCCGGTCTCCACGGGGATGCAGTCATTCCCGCCTGCAACAATTCTGTCGCACAGTTCACGCGCATGGACGAATTCCACAAAACCCAGGACCCTCAGCCGGTACTGGATGCCCGTGCTGCGCTCGACCCGCTCAATGAACCAGTCTCGTCCGTGGAGCAACAGCGGGTAGTTGGCCAATGCCCGGCGCATCTCGCTGGCGGCAATGGCGCTCTCCTTGAAACTTCCCAGCTGGGCGGCAACCGATCCCGCCGGCACGTTTTCGGCCGCAAGCTGCTTGCCTTCCATTCTGCCGCCAATCGCCAGGTTCCCGAGTTCGGAACTGCCGTCGCGAAGACCGGCAAAAAACTCGTTGATGATTTCCTCTCCCGTCATGGACTCCGCATTTGCGTCATCGATGCCGCCCAGATCTGGGTGCAGCGATGCGAATTGCCTAGGCGAAAGCACCGTGTCGGGCAACTTGTAGGGTGCGGGAGCATAGCGAACCGCCTTGCTGTCCGACAGTTCGGACACTCCTTCACCGGCGAGAATCTCGTTGACGCTCATCTCGGGAAAAATTGCCACAATGCCGCCCGGTTCGTCTGGCCGCCGCCACAATGGGCCTGACGCTTCAATGACGGTTGGCGTGTCGCCGCCCGCATGGATCGAGCCACGGTTCAGATAGTAGATTGCAAACACTCCTGCGAGGGCAAGCCCCGCCAGCAGGGCAAATGCCGGAATTCCCAGCCAATTCCAGACTTGAGGGCCAGTAGAGGATCTGGTGAGATTCTTTGTCATCGCTTTCCATGCCGGAACCCGTCAGTTGCCCACATTTGGCTTGTACAATGTGAACATCTGTCATTCCTTCCCGTCGATATAGCGATTCGCCGCCGGTTTGAGAAGGGCATGGCGTCGCACAAAGTTGCCGACTCCGAGAAGCGGCTGCCCATGCGCCAATGCAAGTCCCGTCTGGAGGCCGACCCGCCGAATTGCAGGCGACCATGTCCATCGGATCAGGCACTTGTCTCCCGAACCTGCAAGGCGAGCCGAAAGTGTGTGACAAGCAGCCTTTCGGTGGCATCATGCAGAAGCCTCAACTTGCTCCTACGTAGTCCTCCGTTCGATTCTGCAATTCGCCGCTCGCCGCTGCTACTCGAAACGTCCCTCGTTCAATCGCCAATATATGTCGGTCGAACGCAGCGGGGAATCTTCTGGAATATGCTCAAATGGTATTTTTCCTTCATCATCTCGAGCTGACGGATCCGCTCCGGCATCCAGCAGAACCTCCACGACAGCTGGCGCTTCGCTGAGAGCAGCCGCAATGTGAAGAGGGGTCTGACCGTACGGATCGCGCACATTCGGGTCCGCTCCGGCATCCAGCAGAACCTGCACGACAGCCGGCGCTTCGCTGAGCCTAGCCGCATTGTGAAGAGGGGTCCCGAACACATCGCGGGCATTCAGGTCCGCTCCGGCATCCAGCAGAACCTGCACGACAGCCGGCGCTTCGCTGAACCCAGCCGCAGCGTGAAGAGGGGTCCGACCGATCTCGTCGCGCACATTCAGGTCCGCTCCGGCATCCAGCAGATGCTGCACGACAGCCGGCGCTTCGCTGAACAAAGCCGCATTGTGAAGAGAGGTCTGACCGAACGCATCGCGCACATTCGGGTCCGCTCCGGCATCAAGGCATCGCTCTACCGAAGTCGGCGTGGCGGCACGGAAAAAATCACCAGAATTCCAGTCGTCGCAACTTTCCCGGGATGCAGCGGGCTGAAGCGTGATCAGCAATGCGTCGGTCGAACGCAACGGGGAATCTTCTGGAATATGCTCAAATGGTGCTTTTCCTTCATCATCACGAGCTGACGGGTCCGCTCCGGCATCCAGCAGAACCTGCACGACAGCCGGCGCTTCGCTGTGAGCAGCCGCAATGTGGAGAGGGGTCCGACCGTCCTCTAGGCGCACATTCGGGTCCGCTCCGGCATCAAGGCATCGCTCTACCGAAGTCGGCGCGGCGGCACGGAAAAAATCACCAGAATTCCAGTCGTCGCAACTTACCTGGGATGCAGAGGGCTGAAGCGCGATCAGCACTGCGTCGGTTGAACGCAGCGGGGAATCTTCTGGAATATGCTCAAATGGTACTTTTCCTTCATCATCACGAGCTGACGGGTCCGCTCCGGCATCCAGCAGAGCCTGCACGACAGCCGGCGCTTCGCTGAGAGCGGCCGCAATGTGGAGAGGGGTCCAACCGTCCGCTCGGCGCACATGCGGGTCCGCTCCGGCATCCAGCAGAACCTGCACGACAGCCGGCGCTTCGCTGAAAGCAGCCGCAACGTGGAGAGGGGTCCAACCGTCCGCTCGGCGCACATGCGGGTCCGCTCCGGCATCCAGCAGAACCTGCACGACAGCCGGCGCTTCGCTGTGAGCAGCCGCAGCGTGGAGAGGGGTCAAACCGTACGCATCGCGCACATTCGGGTCCGCTCCGGCATCAAGGCATCGCTCTACCGATGTCGGCGTGGCGGCACGGAAAAAATCACCAGAATTCCAGTCGTCGCAACTTACCTGGGGTGCAGCGGGCTGAAGCGCGATCAGCAATGCGTCGGTTGAACGCAGCGGGGAATCTTCTGTAATATGCTCAAATGGTACTCTTCCTTCATCATCACGAGCTGACGGGTCCGCTCCGGCATCCAGCAGAACCTGCACGACAGCCGGCGCTTGGCTGAAGAAAGCCGCAACGTGAAGAGAGGTCCGACCGCCCTCGTCACGGGCATTCAGGTCCGCTCCGGCATCCAGCAGAATGTGCATGACAGCCGACGCTTCGCTGAAAGCAGCCGCTTTGTGAAGAGGGGTCCAACCGTTCTCGTCGCGGGCATTCAGGTCCGCTCCGGCATCCAGCAGAACCTGCACGACAGCCGGCGCTTCGCTGTGAGCAGCCGCAGCGTGGAGAGGGGTCCGACCGTCCTCGTCGCGGACATTCAGGTCCGCTCCGGCATCCAGCAAGAACTGCACGACAGCCGGCGCTTCGCTGTAAGCAGCCGCAACGTGGAGAGGGGGCCAACCGGCCTCGTCGGGCACATTCGGGTCCGCTCCGGCATCAAGCAGAGCCTGCACGACTGCCGGCGCTTCGCTGTAAGCAGCCGCAAAGTGGAGAGGGGTCAGACCGTCTTCAAAGCGCACATTCGGGTCCGCTCCGACATTAAGGCATCGCTCTACCGAAGTCGGTGTGGCGGCACGGAAGAAATCTTTGGAATTCCAGTCGTCGCAACTTTCCTGGGATGCAGCGGGCTGAAGCGCGATCAGCAATGCGTCGGTCGAACGCAGCGGGGAATCTTCTGGAATATGCTCAAATGGTGCTTTTCCTGCATCATCACGAGCTGACGGGTTTGCTCCGGCATCCAGCAGAACCTGCACGACAGCCGGCGCTTCGCTGAGAGCAGCCGCAATGTGGAGAGGGGTCCGACCGTCCTCTAGGCGCACATTCAGGTCCGCTCCAGCATCCAGCAGTGCCAGCACGACAGCCGGCGCTTCGCTGTAAGCAGCCGCAAGTTGAAGAGGGGTCCGACCGTACGCATTGCGCACATTCGGGTCCGCTCCGGCATCCAGCAGAACCTGCACGACAGTCGGCGCTTCGCTGTAAGCAGCCCCAGTGTGAAGAGGGGTCAGACCGTCCAAACCGCGCACATTCGGGTCCGCTCCGGCATCCAGCAGAGCCTGCACGACAGCCGGCGCTTCGCTGTAAGCAGCCCCAGTGTGAAGAGGGGTCAGACCGTCCAAACCGCGCACATTCGGGTCCGCTCCGGCATCCAGCAGAACCTGCACGACTGCCGGCGCTTCGCTATAAGCAGCCGCAGCGTGGAGAGGGGTCAGACCGTCTTCAAAGCTCACATTCGGGTCCGCTCCGGCATCCAGCAGAGCCTGCACGACAGCCGGCACTTCGCTGGACGCAGCTGCAAAGTGAAGAGGGGTCCAACCGTCCTCGTCGGGCACATTCGGGTCCGCTCCGGCATCAAGGCATCGCTCTACCGAAGTCGGCGTGGCAGCATGGAAAAAATTAGTAGAATTCCAGTCGTCGCAACTTTCCTGTGATGCAGCGGGTTGAAGCGTCATCAGCAATGCGAGGAACGTGGCAACTGGAACTGCCCTGATTGGGCGAGATGTCAAGGTCATTGCAATGGCCTCCGGGCTCAACGCAGTCTGACTGCACTTTCGGTGGGTCCTGCCCCTAGCCTGGCGCGAACTGCGGACCGAAACGGGCTGCCCCATCCGCATCTTGTAGGCGATGCCGGTTCGCATGTCCAACCGCGACGTGTCCGACGGAGGCAGCGTGCGGCACCTACCTAGAGCGCCGCCGGCCAGGCGCCGGCGGGTTTGCAGCGCATTGAGAGGGATTTTTTCGGCGCCGTTTTTGAGTGCCGAGGGGGAGGATTGTCCGGCCTTTTGCGGTCGGTTCGCTGCGGTGTGCGAAACGGCGAAAAACGGCCTGTTTCGGGCCTCCGAGACGCTGCAATCCGGTCAGGATGGGTCCATTGGCGCACTTTTGGCGTGTGACGGGCAAAACTGCCTCGGCCAATCAGCCAGGAAGGGTCAATCCGGGCGCAACCGGACGGTCAAACAATTGTTCGTGAGATATGCGGGATTAGCCGCTTTCCCGCAATGTTTCAACCAACTCTCATCTCCGAACTTGAAGACAGCTCCATTGGTTTACGCCGCTACAGGCAGTTCCTGGCAACTCTCGAATTGCTCGACTTGGAGAGCTTGGACATCAATCGCCGCTGTGACACCGGACGGCCCCCGAAGGACCGCGTTGTCATCGCCCGGGCCTTTGTGGCCAAGGCGACATGGGGCATGAAGACAACCCGCGAGCTTCTCGACCGTCTCAAGTTCGAAAGTCTCTGCGTCGGATGTGCGGCTGGGTGTTCCAACGTGAGGTTCCGAGCGAGGCGACGTTCAGCCGCGCCTTTGCCGAGTTTGCCGCCACCGAGATGCCGGCGCGAGTGCACGAGAAGCTGGTCAGGCAAGTCTATAACGGCCGTTTGGTTGGTCATGTTGCCCGTGATGCGACGGCGATAGAGGGTCGTGAGCGGCCCGGCAAGCGCCGGCAGGCGAGCTTTCCTGACCGACAGGCGAAGCAGCGTCCTTCAAAGATGCCGGCCGAATCGACATGTTCATAGCTTGAGGAGGCCTTGACGGTGCAACTTGGCACTCTCCATCGTGTTGACCACCTATGCGAACTATGGTTTCGCAAGAGGCTCTACTCGAAACGTCCCTCGTTCAATCGCCAATATATATCAGTCGAACGCAGCGGGGAATTTTCTGGAATACGCTCAAATGGCACTTTTCCTGCATCATCACGAACTGACGGGTCCGCTCCGGCATCCAGCAGAGCCTGCACGACTGCCGGCGCTTCGCTGTAAGCAGCCGCAAAGTGGAGAGGGGTCAGACCGACCATGTCGCGGGCATTCGGATCCGCTCCGGCATCCAGCAGAGCCTGCACGACTGCCGGCGCTTCGCTGTAAGCAGCCGCAAAGTGAAGAAGGGTCCAACCGATCTCGTCGCGGGCATTCGGATCCGCTCCGGCATCCAGCAGAGCCTGCACGACTGCCGGCGCTTCGCTGAACCTAGCCGCAAGGTGAAGAGGGGTCCGACCGTCCTCTTTGCGCAAATTCGGGTCCGCTCCGGCATCCAGCAGAACCTGCACGACAGCCGGCGCTTCGCTGAACAAAGCCGCAAGGTGAAGAGGGGTCCGACCGTCCTCTTTGCGCACATTCGGGTCCGCTCCGGCATCCAGCAAGAACTGCACGACAGCCGACGCTTCGCTGAACGCAACCGCAAAGTGAAGAGGGGTCCGACCGTCCTCTGCGCGCACATTCGCGTCCGCTCCGGCATCCAGCAGAACCTGCACGACAGCCGGCGCTTCGCTGCGAGCAGCCGCAAAGTGAAGAGGGGTCCGACCGTCCTCTTTGCGCAAATTCGGGTCCGCTCCGGCATCCAGCAGAATCTGCACGACAGCCGGCGCTTCGCTGAACCCAGCCGCAAAGTAAAGAGGGGTCCGACCGAACTCGTCGCGCACATTCGCGTCCGCTCCGGCATCCAGCAGAACCTGCACGACAGCTGGCGCTTCGCTGAACCTAGCTGCAATGTGAAGAGGGGTCCAACTGTACGCATCGCGCACATTCGGATCCGCTCCGGCATCCAGCAAGAACTGCACGACAGCCGGCGCTTCGCTGAACAAAGCCGCAGTGTGGAGAGAGGTTCGACCGTCCTCTTTGCGCAAATTCGGGGCCGCTCCGGCATCCAGCAGAGCCTGCGCGACAGCCGGCACTTCGTTGTGAGCAGCCGCAAAGTAAAGAGGGGTCCGACCGAACTCGTCACGCAAATTCGGGGCCGCTCCGGCATCCAGCAATGCCTGCACGACAGCCGGCTCCTCGCTGAACCTAGCTGCAATGTGAAGAGGGGTCCAACTGTACGCATCGCGCACATTTGGTTTACCGCCAGCATCAATCAGGGTCTGCACGACAGCCGGCGATTCGCTGAACTTAGCCGCAGCGTGGAGAGGGGTCCAACCGTCCTCTGAGCGCGCATTCGGACCCGCTCCGGCATCCAGAAGAGCCTGCACGACAGCCGGCGCTTCGCTGAACCTAGCTGCAATGTGAAGAGGGGTCCGACCGTCCTCTTTGCGCACATTCGGATCCGCTCCGGCATCCAGCAAGAACTGCACGACAGCCGGCGCTTCGCTGAACAAAGCCGCCAAGTGAAGCGGGGTCTGACCGTCCTCTTTGCGCACATTCGGATCCGCTCCGGCATCCAGCAGAGCCTGCACGACAGCCGACGCTTCGCTGAACGCAACCGCAAAGTGAAGCGGGGTCCGACCGTCCTCTTTGCGCACATTCGGATCCGCTCCGGCATCCAGCAGAGCCTGCACGACAGCCGGCTCTTCGTTGCGAGCAGCCGCAAAGTGAAGAGGGGTCCGACCGTCCTCTTTGCGCAAATTCGGGTCCGCTCCGGCATCAAGCAAGAACTGCACGACTGCCGGCGCTTCGCTGAACCCAGCCGCAAAGTAAAGAGGGGTCCGACCGAACCTGTCGCGGACATTCGGGTCCACTCCGGCATCCAGCAGAACCTGCACGACAGCCGGCGCTTCGCTGAACTCAGCCGCCAAGTGAAGAGGGGTCCGACCGCCCTCGTCGCGGGCATTCAGGTCCACTCCGGCGTCCAGCAGAGCCTGCACGACTGCCGGCGCTTCGCTGAACGCAGCCGCATTGTGAAGAGGGGTCCGACCGAACCTGTCGCGGACATTCGGGTCCGCTCCGGCATCCAGCAGAACCTGCACAACTGCCGGCGCTTCGCTGAACGCAGCCGCATTGTGAAGAGGGGTCCGACCGTCCTCTTTGCGCACATTCGGGTCCGCTCCGGCATCCAGCAGAACCTGCACAACTGCCGGCGCTTCGCTGAATGCAGCCGCATTGTGAAGAGGGGTCCCTCCGTCCTGTTTGCGGGCATTCAGGTCCGCTCCGGCGCCCAGCAGAGCCTGCACGACAGCCGGCGCTTCGCTGAATTCAGCCGCCAAGTGAAGGGGGTCAAACTGTACGCATCGCGCACATTCGGGTCCGTTCCGGCATCCAGCAGAACCTGCACAACTGCCGGCGCTTCGCTGAGAGCAGCCGCAAAGTGAAGAGGGGTCCGACCGTCCTCGTCGCGGGCATTCAGGTTCGCTCCAGCATCCAGCAGAACCTGCACGACTGCCGGCGCCTCGCTGAACACAGCAGCAATGTGGAGAGGAGTCTCACCGTACACATCGCGCACATTCGGGTCCGCTCCGGCATCAAGCAAGAACTGCACGACTGCCGGCGCTTCGCTGTACACAGCCGCAAAGTGAAGAGAGGTCCGACCGTCCGCATCGCGCACATTCGGGTCCGTTCCGGCATCAAGGCATCGCTCTACCGAAGTCGGCGTGGCGGCACGGAAAAAATCAGGAGAATTCCAGTCGTCGCAACTCTCCTGGGATGCAGCGGGCTGAAGCGCCATCAGCAATGCGAGAAACGTGGCAACTGAAACTGCCCTGATTGGGCGAGATGTCAAGGTCATTGCAATGGCCTCCTGACTCAACGCAGTCCGACTGCACTTGTGGTGGGTCCTGCCCCTCCGCCTGACGCGAACTGCAGGCCGAAACGGGTTGCACCATGCGCATCTTGTAGGCAGTTCCGGTTCGCATGTCCAACCGCGACGTGTCCGACGGAGATCGGTGAACGCTGCAAAGGAGACGACAACGCGCACTTCCGGCTGCACCAACATAGCCGGATTGGTCACAGCGACACCACGGCACGCGTTGCGCGAATTCCATCTGTCACCGTTGCGGGAAGCAGCGCACTCGAATTCGTGACGTTGCCGAACCGATGCCTTGTCGCGACACCAGCGCCTTTCAGTTGCTCCGGGCCGGCTTGCGGTTGAACACACCCAGCTTCCGCTCCCCATCTTGGTCGCCTGCGGCCATGAACTTCCCTGCTCAATTGGGACAATCGCCGAGGCGTCGTCCTTCGTTGCCTTGGAAGCAAGCTCGGCGAAAGCCTTGCCAAAGATGCCAATCCGTCTCCAACATCGTTGGACCAATGGCCGTCACGTTCACGCAACCGAATTTCATGGCATGCATGCTGAGGGGTGATCCATCGGAAATCCGTTCGGTTTCGCAAACCGGCTCATCTGCTCGTTTCGTCGCAGCCAGCATCGCATCCAGCGACTCCGGCTGCCGTGCCTGGCACACTCGGAACTTGCCGCAAGGTGCAAGGTTGTCAGCAACTTGTTCAAAGCGGCTGTCGAGGAAAACGCCTTGGCAAGCCTTCGTGCGCAACCAGAATTGCCAACGGCCGAGCGTGCCATGCTGGACGGACCGATCACCATCCGAAAAGAGCAAAACCCGACTTTCCAATCGGGCATTGAAAACTCGGCCAAGCATGCCCAGCAAGGAAAAATGCTGGAGGCGTTGTTTGTCTAAGGGGAGGCGTGTTTGAAGAAAGGCGCAATGGACAGCCACGAGGTCTCTGCCGCTATAGCGCGATCCTTGTCCAGTTG
>MKWU01002851.1_pt1 | contig 24343 bp, 13 predicted proteins | sample 809101 | NCBI WGS metagenome assembly MKWU01 (sample SAMN05860141, study PRJNA318959) | sponge metagenome | host: Aplysina aerophoba | place: Slovenia: Piran, Adriatic Sea, Gulf of Piran | collected 2013-05-07 | reverse complement strand
CGGGCGCGTCCGAGCGCGCACCCGAGCCGGCGCCAGGTGCGGCGGTGGTTCCCGCAGCGACCGCGCCGCCGCCCGCCGCGGCCGCCGCGAGGACGCCGCCGCCGGCCGCCCCCCGGGCGGCAACGCCCGCCCCCACGCCGACGGCAACGCCCGCCCCCACGCCGACGGCCGCGGCGACCCCGCCGCCCGCTCGTGTGAACCGCCTCGTCTCGGCAGGTCCCCCCGTCGCCGACCCGCCGCGCGGGCCCTTCAGCGAGATCAGCGTCGGCGGGCGAGGGGCCTGCGCGCTCACGCCGGCGGGGGAGGCCGTCTGCTGGGGCGACAACGACCACGGTCAGATCGACGCGCCTGCGGGCGCGTTCGTGGCGATCAGCAAGGCCCCCGCCTACGCCTGCGCGCTGACCGACGCGGGCGAGGTTGCCTGCTGGGGCGATCACGTCAGCAGGGCGCCGCCGGGGCCCTACGTGGCGATCACCACGACGCAGAGTCACGCCTGTGCGCTCACCGCGGACGGCGAGGCGCGGTGCTGGTACGACGACCGCTGGGGCCTTGCTGGGACCATCTCGCTGCCGGGCCGTTACACCGCCATCAGCGCGGTATGGGTCACCGGCGCAGGCCAGACCAGCAGCACCTGCGGGCTCACCGATGACGGCGAAATCGACTGCTTTCCCGGATGGTTTGGCGAGGAGCGATTGGGACCCTTCACGTCGCTGGCCTCGGACGGGCGCCGTACGTGTGGACTGACGGCGGCCGGGGAGGTGAGGTGCTTCGGCTCTACGGCGGCGCCTCCCGGCACGTACACCGCGGTGAGCATGCGCCGCATACACTCGCTCGGCCAGAGCAGTCACATCTGCGCGTTGACCGAGGCCGGCACGGCGGTCTGCTGGGGCGACGCGTGGACGGCGATGCTGCCGCCGGATCCGGCGCCGGGGCGCTATACGGCGATCGGCGTCGGGGAGGAGTACGCCTGCGCGCTGACGGAGGCGGGCGAGGCGGTCTGCTGGGAGTCGGAGGAGATCATCGTGGAGCAGCCCGATCCTGCGCCGGGCCGCTACGTCGCCGTGAGCGACGCCGACTTTCACACCTGCGCGCTGACGGAGGCGGGGGAGGCCGTCTGCTGGGGACGGAACACGGGCGGAGAGACGGACCCGCCGCCCGGGCGCTACACGGCGATCAGCGCCGGCTCGGGCTACACCTGCGCGCTGACGGAAGCGGGCGAGGCGGTGTGCTGGCCGGGGGATGTCGTCATTCCCCCGGGCCCCTACACGGCGATCAGTGTTGCCGGTCACGTGTGCGCGTTGACCACGACCGGCGAAGCCGTCTGCTGGGGCAGGAACGCATACGGGAAGACGGACGCGCCGCCCGGGCGCTACACGGCGATCAGCGCCGGCTGGTTCCACAGCTGTGCGCTGACCGAGACCGGCGAGGCAGTCTGCTGGGGCAGCAATGAGTGGGGGGAGTCGGACGCTCCCGCCGGTCGCTACACGGCGATTGAAGCGGGCCCTCGGGGGACGTGTGCGATCGACGAGGCGGGGGAGGCGAGGTGCTGGGGCATCTTCGCGCACGATCCGGCAGACATCCCGGCCGGGCCCCTCTCGCAGATCGCCCTGGGGTGGTACGACGCCTGCGCCCTGGCCGAGGCAGGGGAGGCGAGGTGCTGGGGCATCTTCGCGCCCGATTCGGCAGGTATTCCGGCCGGGCGCTACACGGCGATCAGCATCAGCCCGGGGCGCAGGTGCGCGCTGACCGACGCCGGGGATGTGACGTGCTGGGGGGCAACCGAGTACCGGGCGGGATTTCTGTTCTGGGCCGAGTGAGCGGCGGAAGGCCCCGGGGAGGGCGCCGCACCCGCCATCTCGCTCGCGGCGATCCTCAACCCGCTCCACACGACGGTGCTCGGGACCAGGCTCCCCGAGGGGACGACCTTCGCGGAGGTCGCCGAGCGCTTCGGTGACATCAACGCCCGGCTCGAGCGCGACCACCTGGTGAAGAGGCTCTGCGTACTGCATCCCGGGACCGTCTGGTACTCCCCCGCCAGAGGCGCGGTCGCCAATGCGACATACATGCTCGCTCGGGCGGAGCCGCTGGTCCTGCAGGTCAATGCCCGCGAGCCCGAGCATGCCTTCTACAGGTTCCGCGTGGAGCTCCTCGGCCACCTGAGGCGATCGGTGCTCAACCTCGTCGGCGTCGCGCAGGACCATGGTCGGCCGCTACCGACTAGGGACGTCCGCACCTACGGCTCCGCGGCGTTCAACGGTCACTCCTGATCGCGCGCGAACTCCCCTTCTCCCGGCCCTCACGAGGAGGGCTGGCCGGCGGGTCGTTGCGCGTGGCCACCCCGGGCAGGTGGCAGAGGTCGCTGAAGTGCTCCTGCGCGGCGGCGCGCCCGCGGCGCGGATTGTCGCGCCACCTCGCGGCGAAGCCGGCGGTGGCCAGCGTGGGCCGGGTCGTGGTCATGCGTGTGGCTCGCGCCGCCCGGCGGGTCGTGCCGTCGGCTCGCCGTCCCCGCGCGCGGGGTAGGTGACGAAGAACCCCACCACGCCCGGCTCGCTCGTGTACTGGAGGTTCTCGACCTCCACAATGCGCGGCGACCGCACGGCGGCATCGACGGCCGGTTCGTAAGCATGCGGCATCGGACACCCGAGGCGCCGGACGCGATCGGTGAGATCATCGATCCGGCTCCCGGCGCCGATGTCTCAGTCGTGATCCAGGAAACGGTGAGCGACCCAGCCCTCCACGCCCGTGTCGGTGCGGACGTGGACCCACTCCAGCCAGCTCTCGCCCGGGAGGAACGGGCCCCTTGCCAACACCACGCGCGTGCCGTCGGGAAGGCAGTCGACGATCGCCCGCCCCTCGCCCGGCCCCTCGCGTACGCGCAGGCAGCTCCCCGTCCGCGCCACCCGGAACGCGAGCTCCTCCGAGAACGGCGTGAGCTCCAGCGCCGTCCGGTTGAGGAAGATGGGGCCCCCTCCGCGGAAGCGGTGCGTCGCCACCACCATCGCCAGCTCCCGCTCGCCCGCGTGGTCGGGCCAGAACGGGTACAGGTAGAAGAGTGGGTCGCCCCACGCGTCGCTCTCCGGCTGGTACCTGCGGATGTCGGCGAGGTGCCAGCGGCCCGAGAGCGTGTCGTACAGCGCAACGCCGTCCCGCGCCTCCTCCATGCTTCCGGCGCCCCGGAGCTGATAGCGCCCGGCGAAGAAGCGGTCGCTCCCCGCGGTGCCGGTCACCATTGCCTCCCGCATCGGCGGCCAATGGACGAGACCCTCCGGCAGCGTCGGCAGTCTCTCGAGCACCGGCTGCGGCCGGATCCGTGCGATCACCGTCCGGTCGTCCAGGGGTCCCGCCCCGGCGGCGCCCCACAGCACCAGCCCGTCGCCGCTCGCCAGCCATGTCGCGCCCAGGTCCGGGAAGTCGGCTGAGCGGACACGCAGCAGCGGCTTACCGCCCTCCCCGTCGGCGACCGCCACCGCCGGCCAGACCGAACCGTAGCCCGGCTCCGGCCACGCGACATAGCCGAGGTCGGGTGACGGGCGCTCGCTCGAACGCCGCCCCGGCGACGCGGCCCGCGCCAGCACCTCGCCCTCCCAGCTCAGGTCGTACCACTCCCTCGCATACCACGAGGCTCCCGGCGGCCTGCGGTACCGCACCTCGACGCGGATCGTCTCGGCCCCGGGCCCCGGCCAGGCCGAGACGGCAACCGGCTCGCCCCACTGCTCATGCGCCTGCGGCCCCAGAAGCAGCGTCCTCTCCGAGGTCACGATGTCCCACGCGCAGACCGGCCCGACCTGCTCGAACTTCCCCGCCGCGGAGACCGCGCGGTCCGTGAAGAGGACGCGCCTCCCGTCCGCAGAGAGGTGCGCCCCCGGCAGGCGCCCCGGCCGCGCCACCTCGGCGAACTCTTGGTCGCTCACGACGGCGGTGCCGGCGACGAGCCACAGAAGGCGATCCCCCGAGGCACCGCGCAGGTCCAGGTGGCCGCCCAGCCGCCAGGAACGCCCGCTGGCGCGGTCCAGCAAGAAGCGCACCGCTTCGTCCTCCCGCGTCACCTCCACCCACCGGTTGCCGCTCCCGAGCACGCCGTAGGCGGCGCTGAAGACGAATGCCTGCTCCCTGTCCGGGTCCGGGTACGCTAGCCCTCGGTACGATTCCCGCCGGCTCGCCTCCTCCGCGACGCGGTAGCCCTCGACCCGGCCCGTCGCCGTGTCCATGAAGAAGATGCCGTGCCACCACTCGATCAGCTCGCCGGGCGCGAAGGTGCGGTGCTCGAAGGCGCCGGGGGCCGGCTCGATCAGCTCGCCGATCGCATCCGGAGCCGCGGCCGGCGGCGGACCAGGCTCCGGTGCCGGCGTCGGGTCGGGCGGCGGCGTGGGCTCGAACGCCTCGTAGAAGCCGTCGAGGGTCAGGCCGAAGGCCCGCTCGAAGGCAGCCTCCCAGGTGCCCGCCCGCGGGTCGTACACCGGTAGCTTGGGCTCGCCCCTGGACCACAGCCGGTAGAACTCCATGAGGGATCGCTCCCCGGCGTGCTGCACCAGCCGGTCGACGGCGAGGAGGCTCAGCGCCCGGCTCGTGTCGCTCCCCACCGCCGTCCAGCCCTCGCCGGTCTCTAGCTGGCGGAGAGGCACCGGCGGTCGCAGCGCAGCGCTCGCCTGTTCGACATCGAACCGGTCGGGCCGAATGCCGATCCACTCCCCATAGGCCGCCTCCACGTAGGACAGGATCCCCGAGAGCAGCCAGCGTGGCGGAGGCGTGCCGCCCGTGCCGCGACTGAGCACGTCGACGGCGTCCCGAACGAGGGTCAGATGGTCCAGCTCCTGCTCGCAGGTCAGCACGTAGAAGGTCACGAGCTCAGAGCCGGCCAGGCACCGGTAGTCTCCCACGAGTTCCCCCTGGCGGGCGAGGCCGTAGTAGCGGGGCAGCGCCGAGCGCGCGTCCGCGGCGACATAGATCGAGTACTCGTAGGGCTCGGCGCCCAGGTGCTCGGTGAGGAACCTGTAGACGCTCCCCACCCGCTCCCGAACGGCGGCGCGCGGCTCGTCGGGAACGTCCCCGATGAAGACGACGGTTGGGCCCACGGCGTGATCGCGCAAGTGCGCGAGCGACGTCTGTGCCGCCTCGCGGTAGGCGTGGAAGTCGCTGCGGAAGCGATCGAGCGAGCCGCCGGCCGCCTCCCAGAGCCCGAGCGCCGCGCGGTGATCGAGCGCGAATCCGACGTAGAAGTCGTCGGGCCGGATCCCGAACGCCGCCTCGAACGCCGCCTCCCAGTTCCGAGAGCGGGGCAGCAGGCGGTAATACTCGATGTGGGCGTCCTGTGCTGCCTGCTGGATGAGCGGCACTCCCCAGGGATGCGCGCGGCCCGCATCGCTTCCGCTGCGTGCGGCGGCGTAGCCGACCAGCCAGTCGACCGCGAGCGCGCCCAGCGCAGAGCCTCGCTCCGCGCCGTAGAAGGCTCCGCCCGCCCCGAGTGCGTCGAGGGGCGTCGTGGCTCCGGCGGACGAACGGAGCCACCCGTTGCGAATCTCGTCGCTCGATCGCCCCTGAACGGCGGCGGCGTAGAGGCCCGCCGCGTACGTCGCCGCCGCCTCGGGCATCCACGCGGGCTCATGCGTGAAGGCCGTGAGGTGGTGCTGCACGACCCGCGCGTAGAGGTGCGCGAGCGTGGCCCCGAGAGAGAAGCCCGGAAGGTCGCTGTTGATGTACAGGACGGGTGCGGGAGGCCGCCGGGAGGAACCGGTCAGGAAGATGCTCGGTGCGCCCGCCGACGGGCGCACCGCGAGCTCCGGGGGCGCGATCCCGTAGTTGTCCGCGAAGAAGCCGATGACGCTCCCGAGCTCCGACCGCACACGTAGATCGACGAGGACATCCGCGCTGTCGGTGGGCGTCGCCGGGGGCGTCGCCGTGGGCATCGCTGTGGGCGCCGTCGTGGGTGCCGGCGTGGGTCTCAGCGAGGGCGTCGGCGGCGCAGTGGGCAGGGGTGCAGGTGTCTGCATGGGTGCGGCCGTGGGGGTTCCGAAGGCGGCAGCTGGGGTCGCGGCGGGGGTTGGCCTGGGCTCGGAGTCGCCCGTGCAGGCGACGGCAAGGGCGAGCACCGTACCCAGAGCAAACGTCAGCCTCCCGGCGGGCAGGCACCGCCAACTCCGGGGGGGGTAACCACCCGCGGGGCCGCCCCCCCACCCCCCCCGGCGCGCCGCCACCGCCCACTCCGGGGAGGTTCATCACGCGTGGGCACGCCCTCACACCCCCGGGCGCGACGCACCACAGCCGTCATGAGCAGGTCACCGTGCTTCGGCCGCTACACGGAGGGGTGAGACGACGCATCGACTCGCGCCCGCGGAGGCTAGCGGACGATGCTCGCCGCCACCGTCTGGCCCTCCGTCCAGGAGATGTCGACGTCCGTGAAGATAAAGCTCGTGCTGGAGGAGTGCGTCGGGAAGGCGAGCGAGATGTCGTCGAGCTGTAGCCTCAGCTCCGCGGCGTCGGCAAGAGGCTTCAGGAAGGCCAGCTGAATCTCCCGCGTGCGGGCGGAGTACCAGAGCCACACCACGTCGAGGTCGCCCGTTTCGTTCGAGAAGAGCTCGGGGCTGGCCGCGCCCACGTCGCCGTAGCCGTAGTGGACCACCGTCATCTCCACCGACCACACCGGCGGGGCATCCGCCGCGGCAACCACCGCCGCCGTCGCCGCGCTGGTCAGCTCCTCGGAGTGGCCGGCGTCGTCGGTGAAGGAGACCCGCACCGTGATGGCCTTGCCCACGTCGGTGGCGCGCAGGGTGTAGCTGCTGCCCGCCGCCCCCGGGATAGCGGTGTCCGCCGAGCCGTCATTGGCCAGCCACTGGTAGGTGAACGCGGCGCTCTCGAGGCCGTCGGCGTCGGAGATGTCCGAGGTGTCGACCGTGAGGGTCTCTCCGACCCGGGCGGTGCCGGCGATGGTGGGCGTTCCCGCGGCCGGAGTGTTGGGGCGTGCCGCGACCGCCGCCGTCGCCGCGCTGGTGAGCGTCTCGGAGTGGCCGGCGTCGTCGGTGAAGGAGACCCGCACCGTGATGGTCTTGCCGACGTCGGTGGCGCGCAGGGTGTAACTGCTGCCCGCCGCCCCCGGGATCGCGGTGTCCGCCGAGCCGTCATGGGCGAGCCACCGGTGGGTGAACGTCGCGCTCTCGAGGCCGTCGGCGTCGGAGATGCCCGAGGTGTCGACCGTGAGGGTCTCTCCTGCCCGGGCGGTGCCGGCGATGGTGGGCGTTCCCGCGGCCGGAGTGTTGGGGCTTGCCGCGACCTCCTCGGTCGCGGCGCTGGTGAGCGTCTCGGAGTGGCCGGCGTCGTCGGTGAAGGAGACCCGCGCCGTGATGGTCTTGCCCACGTCGGTGGAGCGCAGGGTGTAGCTGCTGCCCGCCGCCCCCGGGATCACGGTGTCCGCCGAGCCGTCATGGGCGAGCCACCGGTAGGTGAACGCGGCGCTCTCGAGGCCGTCGGCGTCGGAGATGCCCGAGGTGTCGACCGTGAGGGTCTCTCCTGCCCGGGCGGTGCCGGCGATGGTGGGAGCTCCCGCGGCGCGGGTGTTGAGAGGCGCCGCCGTGCCGTTGGTCACCGCCCACCCGCTGAATGATGCGGCGGCGTTGCCCGACGGGTCCTGCAACCCGGCCTCCGAGTCGGCCGTGGGGGCGGCGTAGTCCACCGTCACCGTGTCCCCCGACTCCACCGGCGCGGAGAGGAAGAGCAGGACGCTGGCCTCACCGACCGCCACGACCAGGACCGAGCGGGCCGCGCCGTTCACGCTCACGGCGAAGAGGCCGGTGGAGAGGGGGGCGCTGTTGTCCAGGGTCTCGTCGTAGGTCAGCGTCAGGGTGGAGCCGTCCACCGTGGCCGACTGGAGCTGCGGGGCGTCCACATCGGGCGGCGGGGCGAAGAACGCCCCGGCTCCCTGGTGTGCGAGGTCCGCGCTGGTGCCGGCGCCGTCGAGAATGGAGCCGCCGTTCAGTGACAGGGAGCTGGGCTCCACCAGGAGGGAGCCGTGTTCGCCGTCCCCGGCGCCGAGCGTGTAGCCGAAGACGAGCTGGCTCCTCCCGCTGCCCCGCGCGGCCCGCCCCCCCCCCGCCGGGGGGCGGACGCCGACAGCCCGCCGGGCTGGCCCCGCCGCCCGGAGGGGCCGGCGCCTGCCGTGACGCCGTCCCGCCCAGCAGGACCGGCACCGACGGCGTACCGCCCGTGGTGTCCACCTCCACCGCCTGGCTGAACGTGAAGGTCACCTCCACGGTCTCCCCGCGCCCGAAGACGCCGTCCGCGGGCTCGTTGAAGGAAGGCACTCCGACGGTCCGTGTCGCCTCCACCTGCATGGAGGATCCGCTCACCGTTGCGCCCGGCTCGCTGGAACGATAGGTGCGGAATCCCACGACGGCGGGGGCGCCTGCCTCCACGCTGACGATGCTGCCCGACACCGCGCTCGCGAGGGATGGGTTGCGCAGGATCAGCGAATCGTATCCGACCCCGAGGTGGGGGAAGGAGGTGGCGCCGCCGCGGGCCCGCAGCGTGCGGGTGTACACCGTGCGGTCCGTGCCCGAGCCGGTGGGATGGTAGAGCCACTCACCCTCTCCGCCGTAGGAGAGCCACACTCTCGGGTAGCCGTTCGGCGTGGTCTCGAGCGTCACCGGCTCGCTCCACACCAGCCTCACCTCCACGGTCTCGCCCGCGTCGTAGGTCCCGTCGCCATCGCCGGGAGCGCTGAACTCGACGCCCACGATCCACGGCCCCGTGCTCTTCAGGCAGCGGAGCCCCACGTCCTCGAGGTGCCGGCAGTTGTGCGTCCCCACCGGGACCGGACGGACACGGCGGCAATCCAGCAGGTTCGACTCGCCGCCGCCGCAGAGCATGTCGTCGAGCCAGATCGGCTGGGCCTCCTGCCCCTGTGGGAAGAACGAGTTCCTGAAGCGGTCCCAGTCCTCCACCGAGCCGCCGGTGAAGCCCAGCGCCCGGCAGGCCACGTCGGCGTCGTCCTCGGTCCAGTAGTCGTCGCAGATGGTCCCCCACTCACCGTCGTAGTAGATCTCGAGGCGACCCTCGCATGGGTTCCCCTCCTCGTCGGTCATCGTGCCGTCCACCAGGCGCAGGTCCCCGGTGTTGTCGTCCACGGTCACCGGCAGCACCTCGGAGAGCAGTTCGTACTCCCCGCCGCGCGCGGTGTGCGTCAGCGTCCCGACGTCGTCCTCGCGATCCTCGTCGTGGCCGGCCGCGACCGTCACGGCCTGGGGGGTCCTCCAGTTGGCCGCCGTGAAGGTCAGGGCGTCGCTCGTGAGGTCGGGCCCGCTGATGCTCAGGTCGGTGCCGGCGTGCCCGGTGATGGTCACCGTCACGGAGACCGTGGGCTCGGTGGCCAGGCTGACGGCGTAGTCGGCGCTGGCGCTCTCAGCCACCGTCAGCGCCGGCGGGCCGAGCACGATGCCCAGCGGGTCGTTGTCGTTGACGGTCACCGGCAGGTCGCGTTTGACGCCGGCGTACTCCGCGCCGGCCGCCGTGTGGGTCAGGGTCGCGTCGTCGGCGACGCCGTCGTCGTCGTGGGCCGCCACCACCGTCACCGCCTGGGGCGTGCTCCAGTTGGTCGGGGTGAAGGTGAGCGCCTGGTTCACGAGCCTGCCGCTCTCGAGGTCGAGGTCGGTGCCCGCGTGGCCGCCGATGGTCACGGTCACCTCGACGGTGGGCTCGCTGTCCAGGCGGACGGTGTACGGGGCGCTCTGCTCCTCCTCCAGCGTGAGCGACACGGGGCTGAGCACGATGTCCGCCGTGTCGTCGTCGTCGATGCTCATGGTGAGCTCGTCCGTCGTCCCGGGATTGATCCGCGGGTCCGGCATGGTCCCGAAGCCCAGCTTCACCTTCTCGTCGTCGTCGTCGATGCGGTCCTGGGTGGCCGCGAAGGTGAAGCTCATGGACAGCGCCCCGCCGTCGGTGAAGGTGACGCTCGCCGGCACGCCGGAGTAGTCGGCGGCGCCGGCCGTGCCCTGGAGCGTCGCCGTGAGGGGGATGATGATCGTGCGCTTGGGGTCCTTGTCCACGGAGACGGTCACCTGCTGCGTGGCCCCCTCGGCCACGCTCAGGGCGCTCTGGGAGAACTGCACCGTCACGTCGGGGTCGTCGTCGTCGCCGATCTTGAGGGTGGTCTCGGTCCTGGTCCCCAGCGTCACCCGGGGAGGCAGGGGGGACCCGAATCCCAGCTTCACCTTCTCGTCGTCGTCGTCCTCTTCGTCGTCCACCGCCATGAAGGTGAAGGTCGTCTCGGTCTGGCCCGAGCTGAACGTCACGGTGGTGGGCACGACGTAGTCGGCGGCGCTGGCCGTGCCCTGGGGCGCTGACGTGAGCGGAATGGACACCATGCGCTCGGGGTCGGCGCTCAGCCTCACGGTCACGTTGACCGTCTCGCCCTCGTCCGCGGTCTGGGAGTCCTGCCCGAACTCCACCGTCACCTCGGGGTCGTCGTCGTCGACGATCTCCACCGTCGCCTCGGCGTGGAGCCCGATGGTGACCCGCTCGTCCGGCATGGTCCCGAACTCGAGCAGCACGCTCTCGTCGTCGTCGTCCACGGCGTCGTCGGTCGCCGTGAACGTGAAGGACTTCGACGTCTCCCCGCTGGCGAAGGTGAGGTTCGCCGGCAGCGTGCCGTAGTCCGCCACGGTGGCGCCGCCCTGGTCCGTGCCCACGATGGGGATGATGAGCTCCCGCTCCGGGTCGGCGCTCAGGGTGACGGTCACCTCCTGCGTCGCGCCCTCGGCCACGCTGTAGCTGTGCTGACCGAACGTCACGGTCACGCGCGGGTCGTCGTCGTCGACGATGGCGACGGTGGTCTCGTCCTGCGTCCCCCTCGCGATCCAGGCGTCCGGCATGGTCCCGAACGCCAGCGTCACGCTCTCGTCGTCGTCGTCCAGGTGGTCGTCGACGGCGGTGAACGTGATGGTCTTCGAGGTCTCACCGGCGTTGAAGGTCACGCTGGCCGGCACTTCGAAGTCCGCTGCGGTCGCGCCGCCCGCGCCCGTCGCCGCAATGGGGACGGTGATGGTGCGGCGCGGGTCGCCGCTCAGCGTCACCTCGACGCTGGCGGCGCCGCCCTCGTCGGCAGTGTAGTCAGCCGCGCCGAACTCCACCGTGACGTCCGGGGCGACGAGCACCGACATGCGCAGCACCATCGGTGAGGGAAGCTGCATAGCATGTGCGAGTAAGCGCCACGGAAGCAATGCCAGTACGTCTTGGCATGCGTTTCCATACACAACGTCATCTGGGTCTACTGAGCCATCTTCGCAAGTCTCGGAAGGGTCGTCCGTCGAGTCGTCGGGATCGTCGTAGTAGTAGGTCAATGCCTGAAAGTCTATGGACCAGCCGTCCTCGCTGCCCGCAGGAATCGGAGACGGCCCTGTTTCTTCTGCCGGATCCGGGGAAAGCTCAAGCGCACTGAACTTTTCAGTAAGGAGTAGCTCATCATATAGCCCTCCGAAACCGGACCAGGAGCCAACGGAGATGTTTCCGTCATCACTTGGAGTCGTCTGCGAAATGACGATCCAGTATTTGGTGCCTGAATCGAGTGGAACGCCCGTTGGATGAGTTAACTCCTCGTACGTGTCTGGTGCACTGTCGATGTTCGGGAGTGAGCGCGCGGCCATAAGCGGATTGACCGCCGGCTTTCCGCCGATATCGGCATGCACTCCCCAAGTTCCAGCCGGGGTACCACCGTGCTGATACAGGATGACGCGCGTTCCCACCAGCAGGTAACCGCGCGGATCGTTCCCAGTCGTGAACCGCTGTGCGTACCTGTGCGTGACGGGAAGACTCATAGTGAAGTTAAATCCCTCGTCATCCTTGTGAGCGTAGCCCGCGCTAGAAACCGCCGGTCTCCACAGCACCGGCTGCTGCGTTGTCCCCTGCGCCGTCCGCCCAGTGATGGACCCCAAGTCATATGTGACCTTTGCCTTTAGCCACTTTCCGAGATCTTCCTCCGTCGGCGTGTACGGGTTCGACGTGCCCCCGTCCGCAGCGGGAATGTCGCTGTAAGTCCCGAACTCTGTAGCCGAACGCTGCCATTGCCACGCCTCGTTGCTTGTGAGCACCTCCTCGCACATGCGCTCGTCCACACGGCAATAGACCTCATCCTCTTCGTACAGATCGGCACTGACACCAATGCCGACCTGCGCGGATCCCACAGAAACCTGTCCGCCGTCGAGGAGCCGAACTATGGACTGAGCCGGTTCCTCCATCCTCACCCCAGCCGGAAGTGGTTCGCCGAAGCTGATCCGCACAGCTTCACCGTCGTCGTCGACGTTGTCCCTGGCTGCCACAAAGTCAAACTTCCTCGACCTGCTGTACTGCACTGTAGGGGTATTCTCATTTCTGCCAAACGTCAGGCTGGCTGGCAATGCTGAATAGTCTGCCGAGCTCGCCCCGCCCAGATGGGTCACCGTGATTGGGATGACGAGCTCACGGCCAGGATCTTCGTTCAGCGTCACAAATACCGAATTCGTTTCCCCCTCCTGTACAAACTCAGAGTAGACGCCGAAACTGACCAATACCACGTCGGGTATATCGTCGTCACCTATGTACACTTCCGTCGAATCCGTGTTCCCCCTGGTGACCCCATTAGGCAGGATGGAGCCGAATTTCACGAGCACAGCCTCGCCGTCGTCGTTCAACGTGTCCTGTGTGGCCGCGAAGGTTAACGTTTGTTGACGGCTGCCGGCGTTGAAGGTCACGCTAGCCGGCACCGAGTAGTCTTCGGCACCGGCCCCGAACGCAGCGGTTGTCGTGATCGGGATGACCACCGTCCGTTGGGGGTCGCGGCTCAGGCGGACCGGTATCTGCACACTTTCTCCCTCGTTAACGGTGTATTCCGCCTCGCCGAATGAGACCGTCACCTCAACAAGGTTTCCCCCGCTCTGCGCTTCAACGGGCGCGCCCGCAAAGAGCACCGCCGCCGCAAAGAGGGCGAGGATCGTCAGCAGCGGGAGCAGTTTGCTCACCTCTGCCCTCGGTCCAGCGGATGCACAGAGCCGCCCCCGCCGGCGGCCTGACACACTAGGCGGCAAGGCGTCGTGTGACGCCGCAAGATCGAGGGATGGGGTGCGTAACTCCGGTGGAAGGAGCGTGTCTGGGCCCGGCGGAAACTGCGCGCCTGTGAAGGCTCTGTTCGTCGTTGCTCAACTTCATCGCTCCGTCAATACGCTCGCTGGAAGAGGGAACACCACCAGACGGCTATCTAAAGTCTCAGACCACGGACCGGTCACCTGCTGCGAGGCCCCCTCGGCCACGCTGAAGGTGCTCTGGGAGAACTGCACCGTCACGTCGGGGTCGTCGTCACCGCTGATTGAGGGTGGTCACGCAAAATGGCTTCACGGACGCTATCGACGCGCGGCGATTCCGTCTAGATTGCGTTTGTACGCATCGGCACTTAATTGGCAGCGGATCTGTTGACTTAACGATGTGGAGAGGGAGTTGCTTTATACATCCACGGCGTACATACGTCCGACCTAGTATTCGATGGAGAGAGGCGATACATTTGTCGAGGAGATTCCCGCAAATCACTGATCGCCCCTCCCCGCCGCAGCGGCGGGCGCGGCCCGCGGGTCCGCATTCACGGGCCGGCCGACCCGGGGCGACGGGCCAGCTGCCGGATCTGCTCATGAAGGTCGACACCGCCATGCGGAACCCGTTGGTCCGGCTCTTCCGGGCCGACCCCGACGTGGTGCGCTACGTGGTGAGGGTCTCGGTCTGGGGCCGCTGGTTCATCTGGCTCACCGGCGCCGCCCTGCTGGCACGCCGTTCGGACCTCTGGTACCCCGAGAACACCGAATTCGTCTTCCTGAGCGCATCGCTGGCGGCCATCAACGGGGTCGCGCACCATCGTCTCCTGACGCACAGGCCGGTGACGTGGCGCTGGATGCTCGCCCTCAGCGCCCTCGACATCGCGCTGATCACGGCCTTCATCGCCGTCAGCGGCAGGTTCGACCACTTCATCTTCGTCACCTACTACCCGGCGCTCGCCATGTTTGCCGTGGTCTTCCCGTCGCTCTGGCTCATCCTGGGATGGGTCACGGCGACGGCCGTGGTCTACTGCCTGGTGGTGGTCGTGGCGGGCCCCGGCCCGGACCTCGAGGCGGGCCAGGACCATGTGCTGGCCGCCAGGCTGTCGGTGATGTACCTCATCGCCGTGGGCGCCGGGCTCATCGTGCGGTTCGAGCGCTCCGAGACGCTGGCCGCGATGGCGAGGGAGCGGCAGGCGCACCGGGAGCGCATCGATCTCTCCCAGTCGATTCACGACACGACGGCGCAGACCGCCTCCATGATCGGCCTGGGCATCGAGGGCGCCCTGAAGCTGGCGGGCGACTCGAACCCGAGGCTGACGGAGCGTCTGGCGGCGACGGCCGCCCTCTCCCGGTCGACCACGTGGGAGCTGAGAAGGCCGATCGACATGGGCCGCATCTTCGAGGGGGAGGAGCTGGCCCGCGTGCTGGACGCGCACACCGCGACCTTCGCCAGCATCACCTCCGTCCCCGCGGAGATGGTGCGGTCCGGCGACGAGCCGGAGCTCTCCGCGGAGGTCCGGACGGGCCTCTTCTCCATCGCCCACAACGCCCTCGCCAACGCCTTCCTGCACGCACGGGCCGGCAGGATCGTGGTCAGGCTCGACTTCGAGACCGACAGCGTTCGCCTGTCCGTCTCCGACGACGGCATCGGCCTGCCGGAGGACTACGCCGGGCGGGGCCGTGGCTTCAGCGGCATGGAGCGGGACGCGCGGCGGGCGGGAGGCAGGCTCGTGGTCGAATCGGGCGGACGGGGCGGCGGGACGACGATTGCCTGCGTCGTGCCTCGCGAGCCCGGCCGGGGAGGGGGCTGAGATGTCAGAGGCGGGCACGTTCCGCGTGATGCTGGTGGACGACCACCCGGTCGTGAGGAAGGGGCTGCGGGACCTCCTCGAGGACGCTGGAGGGTTCGAGGTCGTGGCCGAGGCGACGGACGGGGTGGAGGCCGTGCGCGCGGCCGAGGAGTCGCGTCCCGATGTCGTCGTGATGGACGTGATGATGCCCGAGAGGGACGGCGTGGAGGCCTGCCGGGAGATCGTGCAGCGGCTCCCCGAGACGAAGGTGATCATGCTCACCGTCTCGACGGGGGAGGACGCCGTGGTCGGGGCGGTGGCCGCCGGGGCGACCGGTTTCGTCCAGAAGCACGCCGGGAGCGAGGAGCTGGTGGAGGCGATCCGGGGAGTCGCCGGCGGGCGGTTGACGCTCCCGGACCACGCCGTGCGGCGGGTCTTCGAGCTCATGAGCGAGGATGGCGAGCTCCGGTCGGGTCCGGGCGTGCTGACGGCGAGGGAGCGCGAGGTTCTCCGGCACTACGCCGCCGGGAAGCCCTACGCGGCGGTCGCCGAGTCCCTGGGCGTCAGCACGATCACGGTGAGGAACACCATCTACCGCATCGAGCAGAAGCTCGGGGTCGGGTCCAAGCAGGAGATCGTGGTGTGGGCCGCGCGCAACGGACTGCTCGACGACGACGGCGGGTGACGTCCCCGCTCCGCGCAGAGCCCCCGGCCGAGTCCCGCGCCGCACGGTGACGCGGCTGACGGGGGCCCCGTCCATCCGATCCGACATCCTCAGATGGGTTGTCGGTGGCTGTGTGCCTGCGCTGTCTACCGAGGGGCTTCTCCTCACCCGACCATGCACGATCCAGGCGTCAGTCGCGCCGGATCCCGCGCTGGAGGGCGAAGGCAAAGTGAGCGTAAGGGGTGGCCATGGTCCGGCCTCGTCCGCCCGCGCCAGTCGTTCTCCAGTTCAGTCCCGCCTAGCCTCGGCGGCGATCGAGGCGCTCGGGCAAGTCGGCGCGGGAAGCGCGACGCCGGAGACGTGTCGCCGAACCTGCCGGATTTCCGTTCCCAATCCGTTCCCAATTGCTAAAGTACTGAGCAGTTAGTGGCCGCCGCAGGTCGCCGATTCAAACCTGAATTGGTGCCGAAGGTGGGATTCGAACCCACACGGGCCGCAAGGCCCAACGGTTTTTGAGACCGCCGCGTCTGCCGTTCCGCCACTTCGGCACCGCAGGGAAGCGCCAGAGAGACGATACGTGAGGCACGCGCGGGGCGGAAAGCTCCGCCCCCCGAGCGGGAGACCGGCTGCTACGGCGTCGCGCGCCGGGCGCCGCCGTCCATGTAGACGGCCGTGCCGTGCACGAAGCTCGCGGCCTCGGAGGCGAGGAAGCACACCACGCGCGCGACTTCCTCGGGGCTTGCCATGCGACCGGCGGGCGTGCGTGACGCCATCCGCTCGAGCAGCTCCTCGACACCGACGCCGGCCGAGGCGGCGCGCTCCTCCCGCAGCTCCCGCGCGCGGTCGGTATCGGTGAGGCCCGGGCAGACGGCGTTCGCGGTGACGCCGGCCGGAGCCGCGATGTCGGAGAACGCGCGCGTCAGGTTGAGCACGCCGACGTTCGCGATGCTCATCGGCAGGTTGTCGGGGAGCGGACTCGCGCCGGCGGCACCGGCCACGTTCACGATCCGGCCCCACCCCGCCTCACGCATGAGCGGGAGCGCCAGCTGCGACATGCGCAGATAGCCGTAGAGCTTGAGGGTCAGCGCGTCGTCGAAGAGCTCGGCCGGTACGTCGGCGACGTGGTGCTCGCGCGCCGCCCCCGCGTTGTTCACCAGGATGTGCAGCGCGCCCAGCTCGCGGACGCATCCCTCGACGGCATCGCGGCAGCCCTCCTGCGTCGAGAGGTCGGCGGAGAGCGTCATTCCCTCGCCCCCGGCGTCCTCGACAGCCGCGAGAGCCCGGGCGAGGTGCCCCGGATCGCGGGCGACGAGGCAGACGCGGGCACCCTCGCGCGCGAGCTCGACGGCACAGGCGCGCCCGATGCCGCGGCTGGCGCCGGTCACGAGCGCCACGCGCCCCGCGATGCCGAGTTCCATCGCATCTCCTCGCGGCTCAGCGGCGCTCGAGATAGGGCCGGGCCCCAGCGTAGCCCGGCCCGGGACGCGTGGCGACCGGCGCGGCCCGCGGCCGTGCGGCCGTGCGGGGGCGCAGTGCGTGCCGTAGCATGCGGCGGCGGTCGACGGCGCACGGGATGTCGGCCGCATGGGGCGGGAGCCCGCGGTGGATCAGCCCTGGTCGGGGATCCGCGTGGTGGAGATCGGGGACGGCGTTGCCGTCTCGTGCGCCGGCAAGCAGTTCGCCGACTTCGGCGCCGACGTCGTGAAGGTCGAGCGCATCGGGGGCGGCGAGGTGCGTCGCCTGGCGCCCTTTCCGCGCGACCGCCCGCACCGCGACCGCGGGGGCTTCCACCTCTCTCTCAACACCGGAAAGCGCTCGCTGGCTCTCGACGTCGGAACGCCGTCGGGGCGGGAGGTCCTCCGGCGGCTCGTCGCGGGTGCCCAGCTCGCGCTGGTCGAACTCCCGCCGGCCTCCGCCGGAGGCGTGCTCGACGCCGTGCGGGGAGCGGAGCAGGCTCCCTCGGTGGTGGTGATGAGCCCGCACGGCCTCGACGGTCCCTACCGGGAGCGGCTCGAGAACGACCTCTCGATCTTCGCCTGGACGACGCGCCTGCACCGCCACCGCCTGGAGGGGGAGCCGCCGCTTCGCTACGCACCGCACGTCGTGGCGATGCAGGTCGGGTTGACCGCCGCCGCCAGCGCCGCCGGCGCCGTCTGGGGGCACCTCCACGACGGCACCCGCCGCGACGCCGAGGTGTCGGCCGTCGAGGCGCTGGCCGGCAACGTCGACACCTCCTTCGTGGCCTGGTCCCTCTCCGGCGGGGCTCCCTCCGTGCCGCGGCGCTCGCGCGGGACCTACCCGGTCGGCACCTATCGCTGCAGGGACGGCTACGTGCAGCTGACGGCGGGCGACTCGCCCTTCTTCCAGCGCGCCTGCCGCGCCATCGGGCGACCCGATTTCATCGACGACCCGCGCTTTGCCACCAAGGAGGACCGGCCCGCCCACCACGAGGAGTTCCTGGCGGTCTTCCAGCCATGGCTCGAAGCTCGCACGAAGGGTGAGGTCTTCCGCGCGATGCAGGCCGAACGGGTGCTCTGCACCCCGATCCTCGACATCTCGGAGGCGCTGGAGGACGCGCAGTCCGTTGCGCGCGGCTCCTACGTCGCGGTCGACCAGCCGGACGTCGGCCGCCTCACGCTCGCGGGCCCGCCGTTCCGCCTCGGCGGCGTGGAGGGCGATCGCTGGCGCACCGGGCACTCGCCGCGGCTCGGGGAGCACGGCGGCGAGATCCTCGACGGGCTCGGGTACTCGCGCGATGAGCAGCAGGCCCTCTTCCGGGCGGGTGTGACGGGATGAGCGGCCGCGCGCTCGCCGGCGTTCGCGTGATCGAGCTCAGCGAGGTCTGGGCGGGGCCGGTCGGCGGCTCGCTGCTCGGCGATCTCGGCGCGGACGTGATCAAGGTCGAGTCCTACCCGCGATTCTCGCCGACGCGCCCCATCGACCCCAACGACTGGCGCGTCGCTCCCGGAGAGGGACCCGCCTACGAGCACTCCTGGGCGCAGCACCAGGGCAACCGCAACAAGCGCAACATGGCGATCAACCTGCGGCGCGAGGAGGGGGCGGCGGCGCTGCGCCGGCTGCTCCGGCGAGCCGACGTCGTCATCGACTCCTTCTCCGCGGGGACGATGGAGAAGCTCGGTTTCGACTGGCCGCGGATGCACAGCGACGCCCCGCGGCTGATCCGCCTCTCGCTGCCCGGCTGGGGCCTCTCCGGTCCCTACCAAGGATACGTCTCCTTCGGGGGTGGCTTCGACTGCGTGACCGGACACACCGCCGTCCGCGGCTACCCCTGGCGCGGCGTGGAGGAGACATCGCCGATCACCCATTCGGACGCGACCGTCCCGCTCCACATCGTCTTCGCCGTCGTGACCGCCTTGCGCGAGCGCGAGGTCACGGGCGAGGGGATGCTCGTCGACCTGTCGCAGGTGGAGGAGCTCGCGACCCAGATCCCCGGCGTGCTCGCCGAGTGGACCCTGAACGAGCGCCTCCCGGCGCGTGTCGGCAACGGCGAGCAGCACGTCGTTCCCCATGACTGCTACCGCGCCGCGGGCGAGGACCGCTGGGTGGTGCTGGCCGCGGAGGACGACGCGCAGTGGGGCGCTCTCGCGAGGGCTCTCGGCCACGAGGAGTGGGCGGAGGACGGGCACCCGTGGGCCACGGTCGTGGGCCGACTCCGCGATCGCGAGGCGGTGGACGCCGCGCTCTCCGAGCACGCCGCGGGCCAGGAGCCCGAGGTGCTCGCCGACCGCGTCCAGGAGGAGGGCGCCGTCGCCGCGGCCGTGGCGGGGCCCCAGGAGATGCTGCTCTCGCCGCAGCTCAACGCTCGCGGCTGGTTCCCGACGATCGACCATCCCTACACCGGCCCCCGCATCCAGGCCGGCTTTCTCTGGCGCTTCGCCCCCGACTCCCCGTCGTGGGACCTTCCCTGCGGGCTGGTGGGCGAGTACAACCGCGAGCTCCTGCGCGAGCACGGCTACGACGACGCGGAGATCGACCGCCTCGAGGCCGAGGGAGTGATCGGCGATTCGTACGGGTAGCCTCGCCGGCTACCCCGACGCCGACTCCCAGCGGAGATCGTAGTAGGCGAGCCTGTTGCCGGAGCGGGAGCGCCAGGCGAAGCCCTGAAGCCCGCGGCGGTGCGCCACGAGGAAGTCGGGCTGGGCGATGAACGCCCAGGGCTGATCCTCGGCGACGATCCGCTGCGTCTCGTGGATGAGTGCCCGGCGTCGCCCGGCGTCGCCGGTCCGCCGGATCTCGAGAATGAGCTCGTTCACGCGCGGGTTCTGGTAGTCGATCCAGTTGGTGATGCCGAAGTAGCGATCGCCGAAGTCGTGCGGCACGGCGTAGCCCATCTCGTTGCAGCGGTGGCCGCCGCCCGCGACCGCCAGCGGCATGCGGTACTCCTTCTGGAGGTCGCTGAGCTCACCTCCCGCCATCGGCCGGACGTCGAGGTCGATGCCGACCGTGCCCGCCTCGCGCGCGACGCGCTGCGCGACCTCGGCGTGCACGGGATCGCCGGTGCCGTGGTGAAGCGTGGCGCGCACCCGGTCCCGTCCCGATGCGCGGAGCTCCTCCCTCGCGCGCTCGAGGTCCTGCTCGCCCGGCCACAGCTCCAGGTAGCCGAGGCTCGTCTCCGGCACGACGCCGCGCCAGGGTCGCCCGAAGCCCCGGAGCACGTCGTCGACGATCTCGCGGTAGGGAACGGCGGCCGCGAGCGCGCGCCTCACGTGCACGTCGTCGAAGGGGGCGACGCGCGGGTCCATCTGCAGCGAGAGCTGCGAGTTGCCGGGGGCCCGGAAGAGCGCCAGGTCAGGATGCCCGGCGACGCGCTCCGCCTCCGCCGGCGAGGGCTGGAAGACGACGTCGATCTCGCCGGCCACCAGCGCGTCGACGCGGTCGCGCCCCTCGGGCAGGACGCGGTAGAGAACGCGCTCGATGGCCGGCATCCCGGCGTAGTGGTCGGCGCGAGCGTGGAGGACGAGCTCGTCCTCCGCGCGGCTCTCGACGGCATAGCGTCCGAAGCCGCCCGGGTTTCCGGCGAGCCAGTCGCGTGCGTACGGATCCTCCGGCGTCGCGTGCCGGCTCGCCTCGGTCGAGTCGTAGATCGGCGGCACCGTCATCGTGAGGATGTGCGGGAAGGCGGCGTTCGGCTCGGGGAGCGCAAACTCCACGCTGTAGCGGTCGAGCGCGCGGACCGCGGGGGCACCGGATCCGGGGATCGCCTCGTAGGCCGAGCCCATGAAGGCGACCCAGCGTCCGACCTCGCCGTGCACGCCCGTCGTGAGCCAGTTCACCTCCGGCGGCCGGGGCGCCCCGGCGGGCTCCTGGAGCGCGGCCCAGCTCCACACCACGTCGTCCGCCGTGAGCTCGTGACCGTGCTCGGAGGTCACCCCGGGGCGCAGCGCCACGCGGTAGCGCCGGCCGTCCCCCGAGACGTCGAAGCCCTGGGCGAGCATCGGCCCGAAGCGGGTGACGTCCTGCACCGGGCGGCCGTCCACGTCGACGGTCGGGTAGCGCAGCAACTGATCATAAAGCTGGACGTGGACATCCCAGTTCACCATCGAGCGCCAGGGGGCGACGCGGGTGAACTGGTCGGGGTCGTAGCAGGTCGGCAGGCGCAGCGTCGGCACGACGACGCTGCGCGCGTCGACGGCGGGCCCGCCGCGTGAGGATGTGGTCGCCGCCATGGTTCGCCCTCCCGTCGCGATCAGTAGTCGAGCGTGACGACCACGCCGCGCTCGTAGAGGCCGTCCACCGCCTCCTCGTCGTAGCCGAGTTCCGAGAGGATGGTGCGGGCATGCTGCCCGCCGAGCATTCCCGGCCCCGGCGTCGCCGGCGTTCCGTCGAAGTCGAGCAGCGGCGCGTGGCGGCGGTACGGCCCCCAGATCGGGTGATCGGTCTCATGGGTCAGCCCGGCCGCCTCCACGTGCGGGTCGTCGTCCCAGAAGAGCCCCGGCTCGCGAGCGTCCGCGCGCACCCCGGCGACGTCGCGGCTCGTCAACAGCTGCTCCCACTCGTCGGCCGTTCGCCGGGCGAGCAGCTCGGAGAGGGCGGCCGCGAGCTCGGCGTCGTGTGCGAGACGCGCCCCGGGCGTGCCGAACCGGGGATCGCCGGCGAGGCTCTCGAGCCCGGGAGCGCCGGCCAGTGCCTCCCACTCGCGCTCGGTTGTCACCGCGAGGAAGAGCCAGCTCGACCGCTCCCCGTCCCCCGCGCCCGGCGCCGCGCGGTAGAGGCGATAGAGGGCCGAGAGCCCGAGCAGATCGGGGTCGGCGTGCGGCCGCTCGGGCCGGCCCGCGTAGTCGACGAAGTCGTCGTGGTTCGCGTAGGCGTTCGCACCCATCATGTTGCACTGCACGTGCTGGCCCACGCCGCGCCGTCGCTGCGCCATCAGGCCCAGGAGCGCCGCCGTCGCCACCACCGCCGAGGCGTTGGGATCGGGCGAGATCTCGTTCGCCTGCTGCATGCGGCGAGCCTCCTCGCTCATCGCCGCGAAGTCGTCGCCGGCGACCGCGTGGTCGACGCCGCCCGCCTGCAGGTAGGCGCCGCCGAGCGCCGCTCCCGGCGCCGGGTGTGCTGTCGGCCGGTGCGCGTACGGACCGTCGATCCCGTAGCCGGTCGCCGAGACGTAGACGAGGCGGGGGTTGAGCGCGCTCGCCTGCTCGTAGCCGATGCCGAGCCGCTCCGGCGCCCCCGGGCGGAAGTTGTGGATGAGCACGTCCGCTCGCTCGATCAGCTGCTCGGCGATGCGCCGCCCCGCCTCCGCCTTCAGATCGAGGGCGACGCTCTCCTTCGAGGCGGTCATCTTGATGGCGCCCAGCCCCCGCACGTCCCCGACGCCGGGGTTCCCCATCAGCCGGAAGCTGTCGCCGGCGAGCGTCTCGAGCTTGATCACGCGCGCGCCGAGGTCGGCAAGGAGGGTGCAGGCGTACGGCACCGCCACCACCGAGGCGAACTCGAGCACCGTGACGCCGTGCAGCGGGCCCTGCGCTTGGCGGCCCGACGCCGCGCCGCGTCCCGCGGCGCCGGGGGCGAGGGGCGCCTCCGCACGCGGTCGCCAGCCCTCGCCGGCGTGCTCGCCGACCGCGGGCCGGGTCGCGGCCGGACTCGCCGGCGTCGCCGGCAGCTTCGCGACCGGGCCGAGCTGCCGCATCACACCGTGGGCGGGGGAGTCGAGCGTGATCACGTCGCCGGTGTGCACGATCTGCGGGTGATCGAGCGCCCGCTGCGTCGAGCGCCACGGCTCGGCGGCGACGTTCCCGTTCTCGACGAAGGCCCGCATCCACTCCTGCGTGCTCTTCGAGAGGGTGCGCGCGTAGACGATCTGGCGCAGCGCCTCCTTCGCCTCGTCGTCGATGAGGTAGGGCGCACCCTCGAAGCGGGGGTCGGCGTAGATCTCCCCGAGATCGACTGCCGCGATGAAGGCGTGGAAGAGGTGCTCGACGATGCTCGCGAGCTGGATCCACTCCCTGTCGGCCGTCGGAACCGGGTTGTAGCCGACCACCGGGAGGCGCCCGAAGAGCTGGGGCGGCGGCGGCGGGAAGCGCTCGGGGTGCCGGCCCCGGAGCTGCTGGATGGTGAGTCCCGCGATGTCGAAGGGGATGTAGCCGCGCAGCAGGCTCGTCTCCACGAGCTGGCCGGAGCCGGTGCGCTCGCGGGCCAGGAGCGCCGCGAGCACGCCCTGCACCGCCGACTGCGAGGCGACGTGCGTGCCGAGCTGGACCGCCGCGTAGACCGGTCCGTCGCGCGGGACCGATCCCTCGAAGATCAGCATCCGTCCCGATTTCGCCGCCACCACCTGCTCGTATCCCGGGTAGCGGGCGTAGGGTCCCTCCGGCCCGAAGCCCGTCACCCAGCAGTAGATGAGACCGTCGTTCAGCGCGCGGAGCGTCGCCGGGTCGGCCGCGAGGCGCTCGGCGCTCCCGGGTCGGAAACTTGCGACCGCGACGTCGGCCTCCGCCGCGAGCTCGTGGAGCCGGGACCGGCCCCCCTCCGAGCGGAGATCGAGCGCGAGCGAGCGCTTGCCGCGGAGCCACACCGGCGCCGCCGCGAGCGAGCGGAAGCGATCGCCCCCGGGGGGCTCGATCTTCAGCACGTCGGCGCCGAAGTCGGCGAGCATCATGGTGGCGAGGCCGCCGGCCGGCCCGCTCGAGAGGTCGAGCACCCGCAGGCCCTCGAGCAGCGGCGCCGAGGCGTGCGCGCCCACCGTCAGCCGACCGCCTCGAGCTGGCGCTGGAGCGGCAGCTCGCGAATGCGCTGGCCCGTGGCGTCGTAGACGGCGTTCGCCACCGCAGCGGCGATCGGGACGATGCCGAGCTCGCCCGCGCCGGTGGAGCGCAGCTGGGGGTCGCCCACGATCCCGACGTCGACGCGGGGCGTGTTGTGGATGCGCGGTACCCGGTAGCGCGCGAAGCCCGGGTTGAGCACGACGCCGCGCTCGAACTCGACCGCCTCGGTCAGCGTTCCGCCGAGCCCCTGAAGGATGCCGCCCTCCATCTGGTTGATGACCCCGTCCGGGTTCACCGCCAGGCCGCAGTCGATCGCCGCGGAGACGCGCTCGACGCGCACCTCCTGGCCACGCACCTCGACGTCGACGCAGAGTGCGACGTAGCTGCCGACGTCGATACCGACGGCGACGCCCCGGCCGCGTCCGTCGCGCGCGCCCGAAGCGGGGGCGGCGGGGCTCCACCGGAAGCGGCGGACGGCCTCATCGAGCACGCCGTGATAGCGCCGGTCCTCGAGGTGCCGGCGGCGCCACTCGACGGGATCGGCTCCGGCGGCGGCCGCGATCTCGTCGACGTGCGACTCGCGGGCGAAGTGGTTCACGGCGGCTCCGAGCGAGCGGTACGAGC
>MKWU01002850.1_pt1 | contig 24355 bp, 22 predicted proteins | sample 809101 | NCBI WGS metagenome assembly MKWU01 (sample SAMN05860141, study PRJNA318959) | sponge metagenome | host: Aplysina aerophoba | place: Slovenia: Piran, Adriatic Sea, Gulf of Piran | collected 2013-05-07 | reverse complement strand
TGGCTGCGCGAACAGTCCGCGGCCTGACGTAGCACGGGGCGAACAGTCCCGGCACCGGCGGGGATGGGGATGGTGGAGGCCGCCGTCCTTGCGGGGGCCGACTGAAGTCTGCGGTCCCAACCCTGGGCGCGGGGGGGGGGAGGGGGGAGGCCGCCGCCCTTGCGGGCGCCGACTGAAGTCGGCGTTCCAAGCCGTGGTCGCGGTGGAGGAGAGTGGCGTGGTCACCACTGGCGTCAGCCCCGGGGACGGTGGATGCGGCCGTCCTTCACCACGAGGAGCACTTCCGCCAGCGCCCTGACGTCCTCGGCCGGGTTCCCGTCCACCACCACCAGGTCGGCGGCGTAGCCCTCCGCGACCGTCCCGATCTCGTCCCCGAGCCCGAGCGATTCGGCGGCCAGCGACGTCAGGCTCACGACCAGGTCGGCGGGCGCCTGGCCGCCCCGCTCCACCCGGGCCACAGCTTCGCGGATGTTCTGGCCGTGGGCGCCCGCAACCGCGTCGGTGCCGAAGACGACCCGTAGACCGTCGGTAGCGAGCGCCATGCCGAAGACCCCCATCCGGCCTTCCGAGTTCTCCGACATGAGCCGGAACCCCTCCTCGGTGTAGTTGCCGATACCGAGGTAGCGGTCCTTGTTCTCGAGGTAGTTGGCGACGATCAGGTAAGTGTTCGGGTCGTAGAAGAGTCCCTTCTCCGCCAGGACGTCGAGGGTGGCCTGATCGAGCAGCGAACCGTGCTCGATCGTGGTGCAGCCGGCGTTCGCCGCCCGGGTGGCGCTCACCGGTCCGTGCGCGTGGACCAGTGTCCGGAGGCCGCGTTCGTTGGCCGTCCCGCAGGCGGCGTCGAGTTGCTCCTGCGAGAGCGTCGGCCCTCCACCGTCCCGGCTGCTCTCGGAGGCGAAGATCTTGATCGCGTCGGCCCCGGCGTCCGCCATCCGGTGCACCTCGGCGGCCATCGCCTCGGCGCCCCCCGTTCGCGCGTTCAGGGAACCCAGCGAGGTGAGGATGCGGGGACCGGGGACGACGCCCCGAAGCACCGCATCGCGCACGGGGCCGTCCACCGCCGCGCCGAGGCTCTGCACGGTGGTGAAACCGGCCTCCAGCATCCGGATGCCGTTCTCGAGAGCGTGGAGCGCGTTCACCTCGGGCGGGTCGCCGCGGGTGAACCGGCCGTCCTCGCCGAAATGCCAGTGCAGGTGGACGTGGGTGTCGATGAACCCCGGGAGGATGGCGCCGCCGGGGAAGTCGAGCCGCCGGCCGTCGGACGGCAGTTCGGCGTCGGGCAGGACGGCCGCGATCCGGCCCTCGCGCACCACCACGCCGTGGTCGTCGAGAACCGCGCCGCGGCCGTCGAGGACGCGATCGGCGGTGAGCACCAGCATCGCATCGCTCGTTGCATCGGGTTGCGGCGGCGCCGCGGACACGCCGGCGAGTCCGAGCATCGCCATCACGGCGAAGAGCGGAAGCGGCGTCACGACTCGCGAGCGGGCGTCCACCATCTCAGTGCGGGGCAGGGCCCCGTTCGTCCAGCAGCGCTTCCAGTTCCGCAAGCGCCTCCAGGTCTTTCGGCCGTCCGGCCGCCCGCTTCACGCGGATCAGCGGCGCCAGGCCGAGGCAGAGACAGCGGCGACCGAAGAGATCCACTTCCACCGCCTGCCGCCGCAGCGCGTCGTAATCGCCTCCGCCCGGGATCTCGCCGAGCAGGTCCAGGTCGCCGAGGTCCGTCGTCAGGGTGAAGTTGAGTCCCCGCTCGATGGTCGCGACGGACCACTCGAACGGCAGGCCGGGCGGCGCGCCGCGCAGGTAAGGCGCGTGGGCCCCCAGCGCGGCAACCAGGCGCTCCAGGTTGGCCGGCGCCCTGGAATACAGACAATCCACATCCTGCGTGAGACGGGCCGATCCGTGGACCGCAGCCGCCAGGCCGCCGATGATGATGAAATCCACGCGGCCCTCGCTGAGCGCCTGAACGAGCGCCCTGAAGTCCGTCACCAGCCGCGATTCGCGGCGGCGCCCGCCCGCCTCGCCTCTTCGGCCAACTCCTGCAGCGCGATGAGGTTCCGGACCCGCTCCGTGGGTGAGCGAAGGAGGTTCTGCCGCAACAGGGTGCGGTCAACCCCGCGCTTGTAGGCTTCGATCACCGGATCGGGCGCAAGCCCGGCCGCCCGCAGGGCGTCGTGGCGCTCGGACGGCGCGTTGGGGGAGGACACCGGACGCGGCAACTGTACCCCGCAAAGCCGGCCCCGCGCGTGGAGCGTCAGAGTTCGGGGATCAGCCGGGAAGCGGTGCGGAGCGAGAGCGCGGCAAAGGTCAAGGTGCCGTTGTTGCATCCCGACCCCACGATGGTGGGAGCCCCCGCAACCCAGAGGTTCTCGTGGTCGTGGGCCCGTCCCCACGCGTCCACCACGCTGTCGTCCGGATCGTCCCCCATCCGGCAGCCGCCGCCCGGGTGGTCGTAGTCGGCGGCGAAGCTGATGTTCAGCATCGTGCCACCGCCGGCGCTGAGGATCCGCCGGAAGCGTTCCTCGATCTTCGCCTCGGTGTAGCCGCGGAGTTCCGCGGAGACCGGATCGTCCACGAAGTCGATCCGCGGAAGCGGGTCGCCCCACGGGTTCTGGCGGCCCGATTCCAGGGTCAGGGCGCTCTCCCGCGCCGGGATCACGTCGTAGTAGCCCCGCATCCGGAGCGAGCCGGTCTCGATGCGCCGCCGCCAGTCATTGAGCGCCGCGTCACCGAGCAGCAGGTTTCCGTTGTCGTCGCGAAGGCGAGCCCGCTTGCCGACATCCGATTCCCAGATCCGGAGGTCGTGGCGGATGTACTTGCCGTCGGGCTGGGCCTCGCCGTCCCGGTGCTGGAAGCGCTTGGAGAGCAGGCTGTCCGAGCCGTACACCCCCGGGTAGAGCCGCATCGGCACGGAGACGAAGGCGTTCACCCAGCGGTGTCCGGTGATGAAGCGGCCCACGGTCCCCGACCGGTTCGCGATCCCGTTCGGGAAACGTCCCCCGGCGCTCATCAGCAACAGATGCGAGGACCAGGCATAGCCGGCCGCAAGCACGAAGTGCCGGGCCCGGATGGTGACCGGATCGTCCGGGTTGTCCCGGTGGAAGGCGTCGGCCTGCTCGACATCGTCCGAGTCGGCCTTCGGCACCAGCCGTCGCACCATGGTGCGGTCGTGGAGCGTGATCCGGCCCGCCTCCAGCAGACTCTGGAAGGTGAAGTCCGGGCTGTACTTGGCCCCCGTGGGGCAGATCGAACAGGTGTCGCAGCGGACGCACTGCCGCCGTCCGCGCCAGGGGCGCGAGTTCTTGGAGACCGGGTTCCGCCAGTAGGGGATCCCCGACTGTTCGGCCCACTCCTTCGCGAGGCTCAGGTTGTAGGAGGTGGGCAGCGGGTCCATCGGATAGCCGCCGGAGCGGGGGTCGTACTCGGGCGGTCCCTGCTCGCCGGCCACCCCGATCCGTTCCTCGGCTTCGAGGTAGAACGGATCGAGGTCGTCGTAGGAGATCGGCCAGTCGTTTCCGACGCCGAAGAGGCTGTCGAGCCGGAAGTCCTCGGGCGAATAACGGGGAGTGGTCCCTCCCCAGTGCATCGCCAGTCCGCCCACCGACATGGACCGCGACTGCGCGTTCTTGCAGTCGTGCCCGGGGATGTGGTCCTCGTGGTACGGATTCTCGCCGTAGTCCAGGAAGCGCCGGCGGGTGTTGAAACGGTTTTCGAAGTCGAAGATCCGGTTCCCCGCCTCGATCACCGCGATGCTGGCCGAGGTGTTCTCGGCAATGCGCTCCGCGACCATGGCCGCACTGATTCCGCCGCCGATGATGGCGACGTCGGCTTCGATGAGCTGGGGCACGATCAGTTCTGCGCCTCGGTGGTAGCCAGCGGCGCGGGCATGTCCGCCCCGGAGGCGAGATCGCGGCAGGCGCGGGCATTGATGCGGGCGCCATAGGCCAAGTCGGCGGCCCTCGACCGCGAGTAGAAGCGGGCGAGCAGCCCCACCGCCACGTGGCCGGCGTACGCCGGCCGCGGGAAGTCGGCTTCCGCGTCGTGGCGCTCGAGATCGGCGGCGATCAGGTCGCGGCGCTTCCCGAGCGGCAGTTCGCGGAACCCGGCGCCGTGCTCTTTGGTCGCGAGCAGGTCGAGCGCCTGGAGCTGGGACGCCCACCGGGGCGCCGGGTGCGGCGGCCCGTACTGCACTTCGACGGACGACAGGTAGGGGTGCGGCAGCTCCGCCACCGGCTCGAACCCGTTCAGCCAGGTCACGAAGTCGCGGAGCGCGTCCCGGACGCCGTCCGGTCCGATCTCCTCCGGCAGAACCGCCTCCGCGAACGCCTGGAGCAGCGGAAGGTCCAGGGCGAGGGACAGCGATTGGGCTTCCTGCGCCGTCTTCGCGGCCGCGCCGGCGGGCGCCGCCACCGCGGCCACCACGGCGCCGGAACTCTTCAGGAATTTGCGGCGGCTGCTCGCTGGCTCACCGCCGGCTCTTCCCGTGGGGGTGCGAGCACTCATGAAAACCATTCTACCGGGGCGCCCGGCGCCCTTTTCCTCCGGACGGATGTGCCAACATCCGCCTCCGTCATGCGGAAACCCCGGCTCCGGAAAAAGCTCCGGGGCCTCGCCCCCGGGTTTGTCCTGATCGGCTTCGCCGGTGTCGGAGCCGCCGGAACCCAGCCGCCCCGGCTCGATCCGCAGCTCGAAGAAGTCCTGAACGCGGTGCGCGACGGCGAGTTCGAGGTCATGGAGGCCGCGATCGAGGGCGGGATGGCGGTGGACGCCAAGGCGCCGAACGGGATGACCGCGCTCCACGTGGCGGCGGTGCTCGGCCGGGAGGATTTCGTTACCTACCTCCTCGAAGAAGGCGCCGAGGTGAACGATCCGGCCCAGAACGGGATCACGCCGCTCAACCGCGCCGCGATGGGCGGCCATCTCGGAACGATGGAGCTGCTCCTCGAAGCCGGCGCGGACGTGAACGCCGCGGCGCGCTGGGGGGCCACCCCGCTGCTGAGCGCGGTGGACCGGGGCCGGACGGACGCGGTGCGCCTGCTGTTGTCAGCGGACGCGGATCCCACGGTGACGGCGATGAACGGCGAGACCGCACTCAGCCTCGCCCGGAAGAGGGAGCACCGCGACATCGTGGCGCTTCTCTCCGAGGATCCGGAGACCGTGCGGACCGAAGCCGAGGCCGAAGCTGATCGCCGTTCCTCCCGGGCCGACACCCATCACCGGACGGGGGTGGCCTACGACGACGCCGGGGACATCCGGCGCGCGATCGAGTCCTATCGGCTCGCGGTCGAACAGGAGCCGGACAACCCGCTGATCCGCTACCGCCTGGGACGGGCACTCCACCGCTTCGGCGAACGCGAAGCGCTCGTCCATCTGATCGAGGCGGTGCAGGGGTGGGAGGCCATGATCGAGGCGGGCGAGGAACTCGCGCCCATCGTGCCGCCCGCGCTCGAGGACGCCTGCGGGGTGCTTGGGGAAGCCGGGCGGACGGAAGACGCCACCCGCTGTGAGGCGGCGCTCGCACAGTCCCGCCGCTGAACGGGATTCGGCGAGCCGACTCGGGCCTTGGAATGGGAGCATGACGACCACCCAGACAGCGACCTCGATCACCGAAGCGCAGCTACGGGCAGAGTTGGCGTACACGGGAGGCCAGGATTCGGTTGGATCAGGAGAAGCGTCTCGCCGATCTGCCTGACCATCGGCTCCGTGCCGCTCATCCTCACCTCCGGGTTCTATCTCGACGAACCCGGGGAGGACTGAGCCCGGACGGGAACCCCGGCTTGCGCAGCTGATCGCGGCCGGACCGAGAACACCTGGCAGTCTCCTCCCGGTGGGGCGTCAACTCCGGTTCGCCCGCCGGTAGGCGGGGGAACCGGGCTCTGCCGTCGGGAATATGGCCGCGGGGGGCTGAGCACCCAAAACCTCGAAACCCGCATCGGCCCGCGCGAGGGGGCCCCCACCCCGGGGCCCGCCCGCCGGTAGGCGGGCGAACCGGGCTCTGCCGTCGGTAATATGGCCGCGTGGCGCTGAGCACCGAATACCTCGAACGCTGCATCGTCACGCTGGAGCGCGCGCTGCAAGGGCTTTCCGACCATCAGCCGGACGAGATTGCCTACGACATCTACCGGGCCGCGTGTGTGAAGGAGTTCGAGCTGATTCTCGAGCAGAGCGGGAAACTGCTGCGCAAGAGGATCAGCGCCTGGTCAGCATCCAACCAGGCCGCCGCGAAACTGACGTTCAAGGACGTGTTCCGCACGGCGGCCAAACACGGCCTGATCGAAGCCGACGCATGTGAACGCTGGCTGGAGTACCGCGACAGCCGGAACGACACGGCGCATGACTACGGAGAAGGGTTCGCCGAGTCCGCGGTCAAGCTGCTTCCACGGTTCGTAGTTGATGCGAAGGCCCTGGCTCGGAGATTGGACGAACGGACCGATGGGTGACCGGCTGAGCCTGCTGCCGCGCTACCGAAGCCGGATCGTGGAAATCCTGAAGGTGTGTGCGCCAGGCGTCGAAGTCTGGGCGTATGGGAGCCGGGTCAACGGACGGAGTCACCCGGGCAGCGATCTGGATCTCGTCCTCCGCGGCCCCGGACTCCAGCCACTGCCGCTCAAGATGCTGGGGGGACTGTCGGAGGCGTTCCAGGACTCAACAATCCCGTTCTTCGTCGAAGCGCGGGACTGGGCGCGCCTCCCCGAGAGCTTCCACGCCGAGATCGAACAGAGCTACGTGGTGCTGGTCGCGGCTCGCTGAACCGGCCCCGGGTCCGACGACAAACGCCGAATTGCGGTGGGAATCTCCTACTTGCGGACTCCATGAAGACATCTAGCCGCATCCAAGTCACCGAACTGCGCGTCGGCAACCAGATCACCCTGCCCGCGAGCGTCGTGGCGCCCGTCGGCCTCAGGGAAGGCGACATCCTACGCTTCGCGACCAGTCAGGATCGCGTCATCATCACCGCCCAAGCACCGCGTGATCGTGGTCGAACCTACACAATGTCCGATCTGCTCGGAGCCGCTCCCGGGCTATACGATTCCGTGGCCGATGTTGACGCGGAAGTCGCGGCGAGCCGCGCCGACTGAGCCTGCCCGATGTTTCGTTTGTCTTTGTCGAGTGAGAGGCTGCAACCATGCCGAATGAGGAGTCAGCGACTATGCCGGATTCAAGGGACGGTAGCCAGGGAAGTGAGGACCAAGGCAACCTCTCTTACCAACAGGAGATCGAGGATGCGCTGAACGACGATCCTCAGAGGATTGGTGACGTTTGGAGGCTAAGAACCAAGCACGGCGAAAACGCTGAAGGGATACGGGCTGACTTGAATGTCAAGACCGTTGGAACTGTGCATTCCAGTCTGGGACTCATAGACACGCTGTTGAATTGCAAGCGCTCTACCAATGCCCCCACGCTGGCCTTGCAGAGAGCGAGAGCGTTGCGAAGTTTCGCGAAGCGCCATGAGAAACTGAGTCCCGCCAGTAAACACATCGTAGAGGAGCTTGCGACGGAGCATCAGCGAGTCGCGGACGACGAAGAGGCGCTCGCGAACGAGACAGAACAGATCGCGCGGAAGGGTGGACTCAGCAGGGGTCAACCGGGAATCTACGTTTATGCGTTACCCCACTATCTGAGATTTCCAGTGAGTCGCGCCGATAGCGACGAGTCGAATCCGCGAACCTATCTCAAGGTCGGAATGTCTAATGTTGATGCGAAGGGAAGGGTTCGGCAGCAAGTGACGACCGCACTCCCCGAGCCGCCGCGCGTCCTTAGGCGATATGTGCTTCAGGCGAGCAACGCCGACTACAGAAGAGTAGAGGACAGGATGCACCGACATCTCAACGCGGCGGACCACAACCAAAACCGTCAACGTGGCGCGGGCAAGGAGTGGTTTCTGACGCACCTTACTTTTGTCGATTCGACGGCTGACATTCTTGGTTTGGCGATTGAGTACGAAGATGAGGACTACCCCTCAGTACTATGAGTCGTGTGAACTCGACCGCGCTTGGGGTGGTGGCGAACGACACAGGTAGCCTGGGTTGGGGGAATAGCTCAAGTGCTGTATCAGGATTCTCTACAACATGCTGCCGGGACTCTCGGAACATCAATCCGGCGAGATCCGTGCCCGGGGGCCGGAGCTCCCTAGCTACGCAGCACTTCAAGCGTTCGCTACATCAGGGCTCACCGAAGGTGTTGTATCGCGTCGGTAGTTCCTTGGCGGTGTAGAACACCAACAAATATCGGGAGTCCGGATCCGGTTCTACAGTGTAGCGGACCCGCATTCGCCCGATGCGAGCCTTCGCTTGCGAGAATGCGGCTTGGAATTGGGGATTGTTTTTGAGCAGGTACCCGGCACTCGTCTCTCTGGTGTAGTCCGCCGGACTGCACGTTTCTCGCCGGGCCACGGCGATCGCCAAGTTGGCCGCGTATTGGTCCGAGCCCGGCAGGCTATGTTCGCCCAAACGTCTGCGAATATCTTCGGTTCTCCCAACGTAGAGAGCGTCCCCGTTCTCATACAGGACATAAACACCCGGTTCATTCGGAATGTGTTTCCGGTGTGGTTTTTCGTAAACGGCTCGCAGCCGCGCCCTGCAAAGCAGGGTGTACTGGGATTCAACCTGAGCAAGAAGCGTTTTGAAGGTGGTGCTCACGAGCTACGTCCCCCCTCAGCTCGCGTCGCGGACCAGGTCCTCGCGGGTCTTGCGGATGTTCTCGAAGCTGCCCTGGGAGATGACGTAGTACCAGTCGGCGAAGCGCCGGGTCAGGGTTTCCTCCAGTTCCCGGCCCTTCTCGACATCGTCCTCCCAGCGGTCCCAGGCGCGCGCCAGGTCGCGGTTCTCGCGGTCCGCGTCGGTGAGTTCGTCCGACGGCTTGTCCTGGTAGTCGCGGTTCGCCGGGCGCGGCGGCTCGGGGAAACGCTCGGGGCGGAACTCCGCCGTCACGAAGAGGTAGCGGTTCTCGGCAGGGCCGGATGAAGCCGCGGGCTCCATGTCTTCCCCCTCGCTCCCGGCGCTCACGTCCTCGTCCCGTCCGTAGACGACCTCTCCGAAGCGGAGGGTGTAGCGGATGCCCTCGTCGGTCTCGAGCCGGACCTCTCCCTCGTTGGAGAGCAGGCTGCCGCCCTGGGTCAGGTAGTAACCGCGGCTCTGCAGCGAGAGGATGTCGGCGTTCGACACCCCGGCCACATCGCCGGTCAGGGTGCCCGCAATGCCCTCCGGCTTCGGGCGCACTCCCACGATTTCGAGTTCATCGGCGGACCGGAGCAGCTCGTTCACCCCGAAGGAGTCCACTTCCTCGCCGGAGCCGAGGCCCTCCGCCGTCCACTCCCCTTCTACCTTGCTGAGTGCGAGGCGCCCGCGCCGGTCCACCTGGAGAGTTCGTTCGTTGATGGTGTAGTCCTCGAGGACGGCTTCGTCCACGCGGTTCCGGTCCATGAGCAGCAGGTCGCGCTCGATCCAGTCGCCGAACTGCGCCGAGATATCCACCCCGAGCTGCGAGACGTAGACGCGTTTCTGGCCCGGGACCCGCACGAAATAGGAGCCCTCGCGGTCGGGCGCCTGCCGGCCGATGATGAGGTCGGCCAGCACGCGGTCGCCGGAGGCCTTCACCGTCACCCGGCGCCCCCGTCCGATCAGCGACACGGCGCCCTCGTCCAGCGGATCGACCACGCCGAGCGCGGAATGGTCGGCCACGTTCTCGGAGCGGAAGTCGTCCTTCTCGAGCAGCATGACGCCGGCGGCGGTCTGCGCCAGCCGGTCCTGGCCGTCGGCGGGATAGTCGTGGTGGCTGGGTATCGTCCAGATCCCGTTCTCGTTCTGGACCCGGAACGGGATCGCTTCGGCGGTGGCTTCGTCGAACTCGATGATCTCGAGGGACATCGCCTCCTCGGGATCCTCGAAGCTCGGGAAGAAGCGCTCCCCGAGGTCCACGAAGTCGCTCGGTTCGGGATTGCGCGGGGCGCTGACGGCAGCCAGCACGGTGAGCAGCAGGGCTGCCCCGGCGATGGTCTGGGTCCGCCGCAGTTCGGGGCCGGCCGGCCTGGGTTCCTGCTTCGCCGCGGTTGCGGTTTCGGCGGTGGGCTGCGATTCGGTCATCCTGTCTCTCTCCTTCCTACTGCTGCCGCAGGCGGCGCGCCGCGGCGGCTCCCTCGAACTCGGCCTTTCGCCTTCGCACGAAGGTGAAAACGCCGAGGAGGAACACCGGGATTGGCGGCAGCAGCACCGCCGCCGTGCGGATTCCGCTCTGGATGCGGCGGATCTGCGCCTCCATCCGCTCCTCGCTGGCGCGGATCTGGGCGTCCTTGTCGGCGTTGATGTTCGCTTCCAGCACGCTGAAGCGGCGGTTCTCCACCTCCTGGAGGTTGCGGGCCATGATCTGCTTGGCCTGCGCGTCCAGATCGTCGCGTTCCTCGACCGCCGCGACCCGCCGGTCGAGCCGTTCCTGCGCCTGGCGAAGCGCCTCCTGGGCGCTGGATTCCGCTTCGTCCTCTTCGAAACTCCGCTGCTCGGTGAACTCCCGGACCCGGGACTCGACCGCCTCGAGCGTCCGGTGGCGGACCCGGCGGTTCCGGAGCGCCACGAAGGACTCGTCCCCGACGAGGACGTCCATCGCGTTCAGGAAGAACGACACGTTGTCGAAGTTCAGGTTGGGCGGCCCGATCCGGCGGAGTTCGAAGAACTGCTCCGAAATGAAGTCGAGATCGGCGATCGCGATGACGCGGGTGCTGTCCGCCTCGCCGGGCGCATCGGGATCCCCGTCACCGGTCGCCCCGTCGGCCTCGGGACGGAAAGTGCGCGCCTCGGCGGCCACCACGTAGGTCATCGGGTCCGGCCGGTGCGGCAGGTTGGGGTTCAACTGGGATCCCAGGAAGTTCCGCTGCACCATCTGGAAGTACGGCAAGACACCCGAAACGTCTCCGGTGGTGAGCAGCGGCTCGAACTCGGCCACCGCTCCGGGGAGGGGTTCGAAGTACCCGGGGTAGATGAGCACCAACTGCTGGAGTCCGGCGCTCGCCGCCGAGGCGTCCGAGAAAACTTCGGGGTTGCCGCTCCCCTCGCCGAGGAACACCACCTCCGGAGGAAGGTGACCGAGGTCGGGATGCGGGTTGTAGGCGTCCCAGACGATCCCGCCCGGATCCCAGGAGATCCCGAGGTTGGCCAGGAAGGACTGGATATTCCCCTTCGGGGTCGGCGGGGGCTGGCCCTGCTGCATGAACGGATTCTGTGAGGCTCCCGGCGGCTCCGAAGGAGCGAGACCGATGTTCACCACCGGCAGCGGATCGACAAGCATCAGCGCCGGAACTCCGGTACGGATGAAGTCGGTGACGTTGTTCATCTCGTCTTCCGCCAGGGTCGACGGCAACACCACCAGCAGCCCGTCCACCTCCTCGGTGATCATGGCGTTCGGCTGGATCTGCACCACCTCGTACTGCTTGCGCAGCTCGTCCACCACCGACCATTCCGGCGAACTCCGCATGGTCTGGAAGTCGAGCCCGCCAAAGATGCGCAGTTCCTTGGAGATCACTCCGATGCGCCGCTTGTCGGTGTTCGCGACCACCCGGATGCTGCGAGCGAGCTCGTACTCGACGGGCAGACCGCGGTCGAAGAACGGGATCACCTGCTCCTCGGCGGCGCGGGTGAACGCCACTCCCATGAACACGTCGCTCACTCCGGTCCGCGCCGAGGTCACGCTCGGAATCTCCCGCGGCCCGATGCCGAACTTTTCCCGGGCTTCCCGCGCGGCCTCGGTGAACGGTTCCGTGTCCTCGACGAGGACCTGGACCCGCCCGCCGCTCACCGACTCCATTTCGCGGAGCACGCTCATCAGGGTCGCGCGGGTCTGCACGAGCGGCTCGGGAACCTCCGGGCTCAGGTACGCCTGCACGAAGACCGGCCGGTCGTCAGGCAGGGCCCTGAGCAGCTCGCGGGTCTCGGCGGAGAGCGAATGCAGCCGCTCGGCGGTGGTGTCGAGGCGGAACCCCAGCCGCGAGATGAGAACGATGGCGCTCAGGAGGGCGAGCGCCACGGAAACCGCCCGCACCGCGTGATGCGTGGACATGCGGTATCCGTCAGCGGCGGAGGGCCAGTGACGCTTCCCGATGAACAGGACGTTCAGATAGAGGAAGAAACCCGCGACCGCCGTGAAATAGAGCACCGAGGTCAGCGGGATCACGCCGCGTCCGAACTCGTCAAAGTGGTAGATCGCGGAAACGGGCTCCACCATCCGCTCGAGCCAGGGACTGAAGCTGCCGACGAGAAGGCCCGGAAGAACCAGCACGGCCGCCGCCACCGCTCCCAGGATGAACGCCACCGTCGGGATCGAGGTGAGGAGCGACGCCGCCATTCCGGCCGCCGCGAGCACCGCGCCGAGGAGCGCGTACCCGACGTAGTTGGCGAAGAGCAGGCCCCAGTCGGGGCTGCCGAGGAACATGAGCACCAGCGCGTGGCTCAACGAGAGCACCAGCGCCGCGCCGTAGATGCCGAGCACGGCGGCGTACTTGCCGAGCACGATCTCCAGGTCGGTCGCCGGGAGGGTGAGGAGCAGTTCGTCGGTCCCGAGCTTTTTCTCCTCCGCCCAGACCGACATGGTCAAGGCGGGGATGAAGAAGATCAGGATGTAGGGGAAGAGCCCGTTCAACTGGTCGAGGTTCGCCAGGTTGTTCAGGAAGAAGCGGTCCTGCCAGAACGCCGCGGCGGCGCTCAGCAGGATGAAGAGCGTCAGGAAGACGTAACCGGACGGATTCGAGAAATACATGCGGAGATCCCTCCGCATGAGGGCCGCCACCACCGAGCGGCGGACGTTCGGAATCTCTACCAGGCCGGGCATCACGCGACCTCCCCTGCGGCGGGCGCCGGCGAGGCCCCCGCCGCTCCGTTCCCCGGCACTTCGACGCGCTCGGTCATGCCGGTGAGTTCGTAGAAGGTGTCCTCCATCGAGCCGTCCCTTTCGAGGTCCGACGGAACCCCGTCGAACACCAGCCGGCCGCCGTTCACCACCAGCACCCGGTCCGCCACCGCTTCCACCTCGCGGAGGATGTGGGTGGAGATGAGGACCGTCTTGCCGGCGCCCAGCCGGCGGATGTTCAGGCGGAAGTCCCGGATCTGATTGGGGTCGAGGCCGGCGGTCGGCTCGTCCATGATGAGCACATCGGGGTCATGGAGCAGCGCCTGCGCCACCCCGACCCGCTGCCGGAAGCCCCGGGACAGCTTGCCGATGGGCTTCTCCATCACTTCGCCCAGCGCGCAGAGAGCCGCCACTTCCCTGATGCGCCCGGGGAGGGCCGAAGGCTGAATCTCACGGGCTTCCCCGAAGAAGCGAAGCAATTCCGCCGGGGTCATGTCCGGGTAGAGCGGGCCGTTCTCCGGCAGATAGCCGAGGCGGCGCGTGGCCTCCAGGCGTTCCTGGTGGACGTCCAGCCCGGCGATCTGCGCGGATCCGGCGCTCGGCGCCAGGTAACCGGTCAGCATCTTCATCGTGGTGGTCTTCCCGGCGCCGTTCGGTCCCAGGAAGGCCACGATCTGGCCCCGGGGAATCGCGAAGCGCACGCTCTCGACGGCCACGAAGGGCCCGTAGAACTTGCTGAGATTGCGCGCCTCGATCATGATCGGTTCGGTCATTTCGAGGTACCTCGTGTCTCCAAAAAGAGCCGCGAATTCTAGCCACCCGGCCGGCCTCCGCGCGGAGCGATTCCGACGAACGCGGAAAAGCCGATCCGGTTCCCCGAACGCCGGAGCGGTCCGCGGAAGCCCGCGCTCCGGCCTCAGGCGCCGGTCCCGCCGCCGGCCACCGCTTCCTCGGCGATCATCGCTTCCAGTTGCCGGCGGAAGCGCAGCGGCCCTCCGTCGATCGGCAGATTGATATGCGGTGAAGTCGCCGTGTCCATGCCGATCTGCACCGCGTTCAACACGGCGCGATCCTCCTCGAAGGCGTCCCGCACGTCCTCGCTCATCATCCGGCTCAGGTCCTCGTCGCCGGGCCTGACGTTGCGAAGCTGGAACCAGTAGTAGCGGGTCTCGCTCTCGCTGACCGGGGTCATGAAGTTGTAGCTGTCCATGATGAAGGTCCGGTCGTCCAGCGGCCCGTCCGGTCCGCCCTTGCCCGCGGGGGTAAAGACCGCCCGGATGAAGGCGAGGGACGGATAGCGGACTTCGTAGTGCTGCAGCCGGTCGCAATTGCCCTCGAACGAGACGATCTTCCTGTAGAACGGGGCCGGCTCCACATCCATCATCCAGCGGTGCACGATGATGCCGTCCGTCGTTCCCGTGATCTCCAGGGGAGCGTCCTTGGCGGCGTCCTGGGCGAAAGACGACTGGTGCACCCAGGCGACGTGGGTCGGGTCCAGCAGGTTGTCGCACACGAACAGGTAGTTGCACTCGAGTTCCAGCGCCGCGCCCCGGTTGATGCCCCAGTCCGGGTCGTCGTAGTTGGGGATGGCGATGATCTTCCCGGGATCGGCCATCGCGGGGTTTCCCATCCAGATCCACACCAGGCCGTATTTCTCGTGCACCGGGTACGCACGCACCCTGGCGTCTGGTGGGATGCGCCCGGCGCCCGGCGCCCACACGCACTGCCCGGAACAGTCGAAGGTCAGACCGTGATAACCGCACTCCAGGTTGCCGTCCCGGATCCGGCCCTTCGAGAGCGGCAGCTTGCGGTGCGGGCAGGCATCTTCGAGTGCGACAACGTGGTCTCCAGAGAAACGTGACACACAGATCCTCTCCCCCAACACCCGAATCTGCTGCAGCCCCTGGCCGACCTCGCTGCTCCAGGCGGCGACGTACCACGCATTCCTGAGAAACATCGGAAAACCCCTAGCTCCAGCTCAATTCTGGGGCATTTCTCACACCGCCGATCGAAGTGCCGCGATCGGAGACCAAGATACACGCTCCAGCCGGCCGCGGGCGCCGCGCGAGACCGATCCGACCCGCCATACAATCGTCCGGATGCGGAATCCGCTCCCGGGACGCCGGATCGTGGCGCTGTTCCCGATCGTCGGGCTTCTGATGGGAACGGCCTGGCTGGGTCTCGCGCTGGAGCCACCCACGGGCTCCCACCGGGAGGACTGGCCCACGCGCGCCGACGGACCGCGCCGTCCGCAGGCGATCGCGCTCGTGCCGGAGACCCCGGTGGGCGAAGCGTTGCTGGTGGGCAACCGCACCGGCACGGTGAGCGTCATTCGCACCGACGATCTCGTCCTGCTGGGAGAGGCCCCGGCCGGGAGCAACATCACCGAACTGGTGCTCCTTCCGGACGGCAGCGGCCGAATCGTCGCCGTGGATCACGGCGCGCACGAACTCCTGGTGCTGCGCCCCGGGGGCGGACCCTGGACGGCGCCGGGCGCGTTCCCGGCCGCCGCCACCGCACCGCTTCTGGAGGTCGAGGCGGTGGTTCCAACGTGCCGTTACCCGATCCGCGCCACCGTGCGGGATTCTTCGCTGGTCGTTTCCTGCCTGTGGTCGCGGCAGGTGCAGATGTATGACCTGACGGATTTGGACGCGGTTGCCGAAGCTCTGAATACCCCGCGCTGGACGGCGGATCTCCCATTCGAGCCACAGGAGATGCTGTTCCTGGGCGACGGCAAGCTGCTCGTGGCCGACGGCTTCGGCGGGGGTCTCGCGGTGGTGTCGGCCGCCGGCGGCGAACTCCTCCGGACCACGGAACTGAGTGGCCACAACCTCAGGGGCCTGACGCTCCTCCCCGACGGCCGCCTCGGGCTCGCCCACCAGGAACTCCACACCGGGATGCACACCACCTCGGACGACATCCGCTGGGGGGTGTTCATCACCAACAGCGTCAGCCTGATGCCGGTGGACGACCTGGTTTCCGGGAACCCGCGGTTGGTCCGCCGCACCCGGATCATGGACCTGGGCGACGTACTCACCCCCTCGGGGGATCCGGCGGCGATGGTCGTCTCGCCGGAAGGCGAGCTGGTCATCGCCCTGTCCGGGGTCGGCCGGCTCGCCTTCGGCGGGGCGGATGCGCGGCGCATGAGTCACGCCCGCGTGGGGCGCGGCCCCTCCGCGATCGCCGCCGACGGGAACGGGCTCCTCTACGTGGCCAACACCCGGTCCGATGAGATCTCGGTGGTCTCGCTCGCCGAGCAGACCGAAGTGGCGCGCGTACCACTCGGCCCGGCCGCCCCGCTCACCGCCGCCGAGCGCGGCGAGTTGCTCTTTCACGACGCGTCCCTCTCGCTCCGCGGCTGGATGAGCTGCGCGAGTTGCCACACCGCGGGCCATACGAACCACCGCCTCTCCGACACGCTCGGCGACGGCCACTACGGCGCGCCGAAGCGGGTTCTCTCGCTCCTCGGGGTGGCCGACACGAAGCCGTGGGCCTGGGACGGGCAGATTCGCCGGCTCGAGGACCAGGTGGAGAAGTCGGTCCGTACGACGCTCCGGGGCCGGGAACTCGAGGAACGCGAGGTGACCGATCTGGCCGCCTTCCTGCGGACCCTCGAACTACCCGAAATCGGCGAAACGGCGGAGACGCCGCTCGTCGCCGCGGGGCGGGAAGCGTTCGACCGCTACTCCTGCAACCGCTGCCACACCGCCCCGGTCTACACCTCGCCGGGGGTCCACAACGTGGGCCTGACCGACGAACTGGGACTCGACCGGTTCAACCCGCCGTCCCTGCGCGGCGTGAAGTTCCGCCGGGCGCTCCTCCACGACGGCTCCGCCAAGTCCCTCGAAGAGGTCTTCGCGGTGCACCCGGGCCTCGGGGTCGAGGTGAGCGCGGGCGACCTCCCCGCCCTGATCGCGTTCCTCCGGACGCTGTAGGGAGCACCGGGCGGACGGTGAGCGCCGGTTGCGCCGGTGTCCGGATGCCGCGATCCGCTGGCCGCGCGGGCGTCGGTAGAGTGACGACTTCATGCCCCCGAGACGGCGTCGCCGGCGCTCCATTCCGACCCCCGCACAGATCTGGCGCATCCTGAACGCCACCGCCCGCGAAGCTCGCAGCGCGCGGCGAGAGCGCGAGGAAATGGCGCGCCAGCTCGCAGCGGAAGCCGCCCAGCGCCCGAAGCTCGCGGCCGAGCACGAAGAGCGCTACCGCCAGGCCGACGAACGGCGGAAGGAGGAAGAAGCCTTCACGCGGAAGCTCCAGGAGAAGAACGAGGGCCGCAACCGGAAGCTGGAACGGGAGATGTACCGCCTCTATGGCGAGGGCGACAACCGCTGGGGAAAGCTGATCGAGGCGCTGGTGGAAGCCAATCTGCTGACGCTGCTGCAGGATGCGGGCATCGAGGTGGAGCACGCCCTGTCCCGGCGGCGGTCGAGAATCCGCGGGATCCGGCGGGAATACGACCTGGTGGCTGTCGGGGACTCCGACGCCGTCGTGGTGGAGGTGAAAACCACGCTTCGGACCGCTGACGTGGCGCGGTTCACGGAACGGATCGGGAGTTTCCGGGAGTGGCGGTGGGACGACGCGCGCGAGCGCGTCTGGGGGGCGCTTGCCTACCTGACCTCCGAAGGCGACGCGGCGCAGACGGCCGAGGACGCCGGCTTCTACCTGATCCGCGCGGTCAGCGGTACCGCCAGGCTGGTGAACTCCGAAGAATTCAAGCCCCGGATCTTCTGACCTCCGGGCGGGCTCGCATCAGCCGGACGCCGGGGCGCCGCGGGATCACGCGCCCTGCTGCGCCTCGAACTCCGCCGCGGCGGCCGCCGCCCGCGCTTCGAGTTCTTCCTCCGTCAGATCCTCGATGTGGGTCGCGAGGCTCCAGCGATGGCCGAAGGGGTCCACGACGTTCGACATGCGGTCTCCCCAGAACTGGTCTCCGGGAGGCCGGATCTCACGGGCGCCTTCCGCCACCGCCTTCGCGTGCACGGCGTTCATGTCCGGGACGTAGAGGTGGATCGTGGTGCTGGTACCGCCCAGCGTGTCCGGGGAGACGAACCCGGCCTCCGCCGGCGGTCCGGGGAACTCCTGGGCCAGGTAGATCTGACTCTCTCCGAAGCGGAGTTCCGCGTGCATGACGGCGCCGCCTTCGCCCTCCATCGAGGAGTCCACGGTCGCGCCGAGCACCTTCTGGTACCAGGCGAGCGCGGCCTGTCCGTCGCCGACGACGAGGTAAGGGGTGACCGCGTTCGCGCGGTCCGGGATGTAGTGCCTGGCCTTGGCCATGGGGTTTTCTGCTCCTTTGTCGAGGATCGTGAAGTGAGCGCGGCCGGCGCCGCTGCCTACGGAACGACCGAACGGCCGGAAAGGTTCGGTCGGGGTGCGGATTCTGACGGTTGCAGCCCCGAAGCGGACCGGGAAGGCGCCTACGGGTGATCCCGTCCGGCGACCAGCAGACCGGCGAGCGGCCGGCGCCCGAGCCAGTACGACAGGTCGCGCGGATGGGTGATGTCCCAGATCGCGAGGTCCGCCCGCTTGCCCGGTTCGAGGGTCCCGCGGTCGTGCTGGAGCCCGAGCGCCCGGGCGGCATGCCGCGTCGTCCCGGCGAGACACTCCTCGGGCGTCAGTCCGAAGAGGCGCGACGCCAGCGCCATCGCTTCCCGGAGCGAGCCCAGCGGCGAGGTTCCCGGGTTGCAGTCGGTCGCAACGGCGACGGGCGCCCCGTGCCAGCGCAGGGCCGCGGTGAGCGGGCGGCGGTCTTCGCCGAGCGTCAGGAACGCGCCGGGCAGCAGCACCGCCACCGTTCCCGCCCGCGCGAGCGCTTCGATGCCCGCCTCCGGGGTGTATTCGAGATGGTCGGCGGAGAGCGCTCCGAAGCGGGCGGCGAGCGCCGCACCGCCGCCGTCGGTCCGTTGATCGGCGTGCAGCTTGACCGGCAGGCCCAGTTCCCGGGCGCGCTCGAAGAGCCTGGCGAGCTGTGCGGCGCTGAAGGCGACCCGCTCGCAGAAGGCGTCCACCGCATCCGCCAGGCCGCGGCGCGCCGCTTCCGGCAGCAGCTCGTCCGCGACGAACGCCAGGTAGTCGTCGGGCCGGTCCCGAAACTCGGGCGGCGCCGCGTGCGCGGCAAGGAGCGTGGTCGGGACCGTCAGCCCCGAGGACCGGCCCAGCCGGCGGGCCACCTCCAGCATCCGGATCTCGGTGTCCCGGTCCAGGCCGTACCCGGACTTGATCTCGACGGTCGCGGTCCCCTCGGCGGCCATCGCCTCCAGGCGTCCCAGCGCGCCTTCGTAGAGCTCGTCCGCGGACGCCGCCCGGGTGGCGCGCACCGTGGCCATGATGCCTCCGCCCTCCGCGGCCAGCTCCTCGTAGCTCGCCCCACCGAGGCGCGCCTCGAACTCGCCCCCGCGGTCACCGCCGAAGACGAGGTGGGTGTGACAGTCGATCAGGGCCGGGGTGATCCAGCGCCCCTCGAGAGCCCGGGTTTCCCCGGCCTCATGGGGAGGAAGCTCGGATACCGGCCCGACCCAGGCGATCCTGCCGCCCCGAATCGCGAGCGCCCCGTCCGCGACGGCGCCGTAGGGGGCCGGGTCCCCGCCGCGCATGGTGGCGATCCGGGCATCGGTGAGGAGCAGGTCCCAGCGGTCCATGGTCTTCGTCCGACGATACCGTGTGCCAAGCTTCGGGAACGGTGATGCATCAGATCCTGGCGCGACGCGCGCTGCTCCGGACCGGGTGGGCGGACGACGTGGTACTCACCGTCCGCAACGGCGAAATCTCGCGGGTCCTGGTGGGCGTGGCGCCGGGTTCGCCGGTGGACCTGGTTGCCGGGATCGTGATCCCCGGCCTGACCAACGCCCACAGCCACGCGTTCCAGCGGGCGCTGGCCGGAAGGACCGAATACCGCTCCGGCGCCGAGCGCGACTCGTTCTGGACCTGGCGCGAGCGGATGTACGAGCTCACCGCCCGACTCGGTCCCGGGAGCCTCACCGCGATCGCCCGCCAGGCCTACGCCGAGATGCTCGCGGCCGGCTACACGTCGGTCGTCGAGTTCCACTACCTGTTCCGGGACCGCGCGGGCAGGGAGGACGCGGGCGCGATGTTCGGGGCGCTCGCCCGGGCCGCCCGGGACAGCGGGATCCGGCTGACCTACGTTCCGGTGCTCTACGAACGCGCCGGGTTTGACGGTTCCGCTCCCGAGGCGCGGCAGCGGCGGTTCGCGCTGGACCTGGAGAGCTTTCTCGCCCATCACGAGCGGGCCACGAGCGACGCCTCCGGGCTCGTCACCGTCGGGATCGGCGTCCACAGCCTGCGCGCGGTGAGCGAGGCGTCGCTGCGGGTGGTCGCGGCGCACGCGGCCGCCACCGGGAGCCCGCTGCACCTGCACATCGCGGAGCAGCGCCGGGAGGTCGTGGACTGCCTGACCGTCCACGGGCGGCGCCCGGTCCAGCGGCTGCTCGACCGCTTCGACGTGGACGAGGGGTGGTGCCTGGTCCACGCCACCCACCTCTACGAGGACGAATCGCGGGATCTCGCACGCTCCGGAGCCGTCGTCTGCCTCTGCCCCAGCACCGAGGGGAACCTGGGGGACGGCCTGTTCCCGCTGGAGACCTTTCTCCGGCAGGGCGGCCGGATCGCCATCGGCTCCGACAGCCACGTGACCATCAACCCCTTCGAGGAACTCCGCTGGCTGGAGTACGGACAACGCCTCGCCTCAGAATCACGGAACATCGCCTCCTTCGAGCAGCCGCACGTGGGGCAGGAGCTCTTCGAACGGGTGCTCGCGGGCGGCGCCCAGGCCGCCGGACAGCATGAATTCGGCCTCGCGGCCGGGGCGCCCGCCGACCTCGTGGTGCTGGATCCGGAGGACCCGATGCTGGTCGGCCACGACGCCGCGACCCTGCTGGATGCACTGCTATTCTCGGGGTATCGGGTACCGATCGAGAGAGTCATGGTCCACGGCGAATGGAAGGTGGCAGGCGGCGAACATGGGGACCGCGCCGGGACAGCAAGGGATTTCGCGGCGGCCCTGGCCCGCCTCGGCGCAGCGGACTGAGGGAATCGGCATGAAGACCGCCCCGGCCACGGCCATCAAGGCCCCGACCGGCCTCCTCCTGTCCGCGAAGAGCTGGCTCACCGAAGCGCCGCTGCGCATGCTGATGAACAACCTCGATCCCGAAGTCGCGGAGCGGCCCGAGGATCTGGTGGTCTATGGAGGAATCGGGAAGGCCGCCCGGAACTGGGAGGCCTACGAAGCGATCGTCAAGGCGCTCCGCGAACTCGAAGCCGACGAAACGCTGGTCGTCCAGTCCGGCAAGCCGGCCGGCGTCTTCCGGACCCACCGCGACGCGCCCCGGGTGCTGATCGCCAACTCGAATCTCGTTCCTGCCTGGGCGAACTGGGAGCACTTCCGGGAGCTCGACCGCAAGGGGCTGATGATGTTCGGGCAGATGACCGCGGGATCGTGGATCTACATCGGCAGCCAGGGCATCGTGCAGGGCACCTACGAGACCTTCGTGGAGATGGGCCGGCAGCACTACGGCGGGGACCTGACCGGGCGCTGGATCCTGACCGCCGGGCTCGGCGGCATGGGCGGCGCCCAGCCGCTCGCGGCGAAGATGGCGGGCGCCTCCCTCCTCGCGATCGAGTGTCAGGCTGACCGGATCGAGAGACGACTCGCGTCGGGGTACCTCGACACCCGCGCCGAAACGATCGACGAGGCGCTTTCGCTGATCCGGGGGGCGGTCGGCGCCCGCACCCCGCTGACCGTCGGGCTCCTCGGGAACGCCGCGGAAGTCCTCCCGGAACTGCTCCGGCGCGGGGTCCGTCCCGACGCCCTGACCGACCAGACTTCGGCACATGATCCCGCAAACGGCTACCTGCCCGCCGGCTGGACCGTCGAGGAGTGGCGCGCGCGGCGGGAGACCGAACCCGACGTGGTCGCGGCCGCCGCCGTCCGTTCCATCGCCGACCATGTCCGCGCCATGCTGGGTTTCCACGATGCCGACGTACCCACCTTCGACTACGGCAACAACATCCGGCAGGAAGCGCTCGGCGGCGGCGTGGAACGCGCGTTCGATTTCCCCGGCTTCGTGCCCGCCTACGTGCGGCCCCTCTTCTGCCGCGGGATCGGGCCGTTCCGCTGGGCCGCGCTTTCCGGAAACCCCGAGGACATCTACCGAACCGACGCCAAGGTCAAAGAGCTGATCCCGGACGATCCCCACCTTCACAACTGGCTGGATTCGGCGCGGGAGAACATCCGGTTCCAGGGACTCCCGGCGCGCATCTGCTGGGTGGGGCTCGGCCAGCGCCACCGGCTGGGACTCGCGTTCAACGAGATGGTCCGGAGCGGCGAACTCGAAGCCCCGATCGTCATCGGCCGCGATCATCTCGACAGCGGCTCGGTAGCGAGCCCGAACCGCGAAACCGAAGCCATGCGCGACGGGTCCGACGCGGTCTCGGACTGGGCGTTCCTGAACGCCCTTCTCAACACCGCGAGCGGGGCGACCTGGGTCTCCGTCCACCACGGGGGCGGCGTCGGGATGGGGTATGCGCAGCACGCCGGGTTCGTGATCGTCTGCGACGGCGCCGAGGAGGCCGACCGCCGCATCGAGAGGGTGCTCTGGAACGACCCGGCTACGGGAGTGATGCGCCACGCCGACGCCGGCTACGGGGAGGCGATCGCCTGCGCCCGCGAGCATCGGCTGAACCTGCCCATGGTCCCGGGCGTCAAGACTCCATGAGGATCGAGATCGGGGCGGCGCCGGTCCCGCTGGCGACCCTGCGGGCGGCCTGGCTGGACCGGGTCACGGTCGAACTCACCCCGGATGCCGAGCGGCGGGTCGCCGCCGCCGCGGGCACGATCGACCGGGCGATCGCGGCCGGCGGGCCCGTCTACGGGGTCAACACCGGATGCGGGCATCTGGTCCACGTGCGGATCGGTGAACCCGAACTCCGGAAGCTCCAGGAGAACATCGTCCGCTCGCACGCGGCGGGGGTGGGCGAAGACCTCGGGGACGAGGTCGTCCGCCTGGTGATCCTGATGAAGCTGATGGCGCTCGCCCGCGGTCATTCGGGGGTGCGTCTCGAACTGGTCGAGACGCTCGCCGCACTGCTCGAGCACGGCGTCTGTCCGCGGATTCCGGCCAAGGGCTCGGCCGGGGCATCGGGCGACCTCGCGCCGCTCGCCCATCTCGCCGGGGTGCTGATCGGCGAGAGCGAGGCCCGGGTCGGGACGGAGTTGCTTTCCGGTGACGAGGCCCTTCGCCGCATCGGGCTCGAACCGATGCGGCTCGCGCCCAAGGAGGGACTGGCGCTCCTGAACGGGACCCAGGTCTCGACCGCGCTGGCGCTGGCCGCCGCGTTCCGGGCGGAAAACGTCCTCGCGGCGGCGCTGGTCGCGGGCGCGATCTCCACCGACGCCATCAAGGGCAGCGACGTCCCGTTCGACCCGCGTATCCACGAGCTCCGCGGCCACCACGGGCAGATCGCCGTCGCCGGCGTGTTGCGGGACCTGATGCACGGCAGCGAGATCCGCGCCTCGCACCTCGACTGCGACCGGGTGCAGGACCCCTACTCGGTCCGGTGCCAGCCTCAGGTGATGGGAGCCTGCCTCGACAACCTGCGCCATGCCGCGGCGCTTCTCGAAACGGAGGCGAACGCGGTCACCGACAACCCGCTGGTGTTTCCCGACTCGGGAGAGGTGCTGTCCGGCGGCAACTTCCATGCGGAACCCGTGGCCTTCGCCGCGGACATCCTGGCGCTGGCCGTCGCCGAGATCGGATCGCTCTCCGAGCGGCGGACGGCCCTGCTCGTGGATCCCCACCTGAGCCGGCTCCCGGCATTTCTGGTCCACGACAGCGGCCTGAACAGCGGCTTCATGATGGCCGGGATCACCGCCGCCGCCCTTACTTCGGAGAACAAGGGGCTCGCCCATCCGGCGAGCGTGGACAGCATTCCGACATCGGCGAACCAGGAAGACCACGTGAGCATGGCGACCCACGGGGCCCGGAGGCTCCACGACATGCTGGACAACCTCGAGCACATCGTCGCGATCGAGCTGCTGGCGGCGGTACAGGGAATCGAGTTCCACCGCCCCGCCAGAAGTTCCGGAGCACTCGAAGAGGCGATCTCGGCGGTGCGGAGGATCTCGCCGCCCTACACCGAGGATCGCTCCCTCGCCGGCGAAATCAACGGCGTCGCCACGCTGATCGCCACGGGCGGCTTCCGGGACTATGCCGCCGCGGTACTCGTGAGCAGCCTGTAAACCAGGTCACGCGGCGTTCGAGCGGCGATCCATCCCGGCTGATCGCGCCGCTTTGCGTCGCTCATCGTTGCGCTTCGGTCGAAATACACTCGGTATTCCTCCCTCGCGCGCCGCCCCCACCGGGAGGACTGGGTCAGCCGGGCGTCTCGCCGCTCTCGGCGCTCACGTCACCTTGTCCACAGACCGCTAGCCCGGATTTCTCATACTCACGGCCCGGGGCGGACCGCAATGGGTCGTAACCCACTCTGTCGCGGTGGTTTCTCCACCAGG
>MKWU01002849.1_pt1 | contig 24358 bp, 21 predicted proteins | sample 809101 | NCBI WGS metagenome assembly MKWU01 (sample SAMN05860141, study PRJNA318959) | sponge metagenome | host: Aplysina aerophoba | place: Slovenia: Piran, Adriatic Sea, Gulf of Piran | collected 2013-05-07 | reverse complement strand
CACGTTACTCGGAAACGAGGAACGACACTTTGAGAAGCGGATTACTGCAGCGCAATTAAAGGTGACCGGGATTGATCTGTATTCCGCCGGTGACTTTGCCGACGGAGATAACCGGGAGGAGATTGTTCTGCGGGATCCGAACCAGGGTGTCTACAAACGGCTCGTCATCGAAGGCAATCATCTGGTCGGCACCGTTCTCTACGGTGATACCTCCTCCATGGGCTGGTACTTCCAGATGATCAAGGACAGGACAGATATCTCCGGCATCCGCGACTACATGATCTTCGGCCCCGGTTATGCGGAAGGTGCGGCCCGGGATCCGACGGCAGCCGTTGCGTCCCTGCCGGATGATGCGGATATCTGTGGATGTAACGGCGTATCCAAAGGCCTGATAAAGCAGGCGATCGATGAGAAAAATCTGACCACACTTGAGGGGGTGCGAGCTTGCACCAAGGCATCCGCTTCATGCGGGACATGTACCGGCCTGGTGGAACAACTGCTGCTCCTGAGACTCGGTGATTCGTACCAGCCCGCAGAGGTTAAACCCTTGTGCGGGTGCACAGACCTGGGCCATTCCGACGTACGCCGGCTCATCAGCGCGCGCAATATAATGACCATTCCGGACCTTATGCAGAAATTGGAATGGAAGAGTTCCGGTGGTTGCGCCAAATGCAGGCCTGCTCTCAACTACTATCTGTTGGCTTCCTGGCCGGGAGAATATGTAGACGACAACCAGTCACGATTCATTAATGAACGGATCCACGCCAACATCCAGAAGGACGGCACCTATTCCGTGGTGCCGAGAATGTGGGGAGGGGTCACGTCTTCCGGTGAACTTCGGGCCATTGCGGACGTGGTCGATAAATTCAACATCCCAACAGTCAAGGTAACCGGTGGCCAGCGCGTCGATATGCTGGGCGTGAAAAAAGAAGACCTGCCTGCCGTCTGGGCGGACCTGAACAAGGTCGGCCTGGTCTCAGGACATGCCTACGGCAAAGCCATTAGAACGGTAAAAACCTGCGTAGGCAAGGAATGGTGCCGTTTTGGCACCCAGGATTCGACGAAGCTGGGTATCCGCCTGGAAAAATTCCTGTGGGGGTCCTGGACGCCTGCAAAGGTAAAAATGGCCGTGTCCGGATGCCCCAGAAACTGTGCTGAGGCCACTTGTAAGGACGTAGGTGTTGTGTGCGTGGAATCCGGGTATGACATCCACTTTGCCGGCGCTGCCGGTATGGACGTGAGAGAGACCCAACTGTTGGGCCATGTGGATAACGACGATGATGCAATAGAAATGGTGGCTGCCGTAATCCAGTTGTACCGGGAACAGGGGCATTACCTGGAAAGAATCTACAAGTGGGCGAAACGCATCGGCGTCGATTCGATCCAGGATGCGGTTGTGGACGATGCGGCCAACCGCAAGGCATTGTATGCGCGCTTTGCCCACTCACAGGAATACTATCAAATCGACCCCTGGGAAGAGAGGGTTAAAGGCCATGATCGACATGAGTTCGCTCCGCTCAAGGAACTTGAAACCCCGGAGTTGGCGTGATTTCCCATGATTGCTGGGCAAGTATCGGAAACGTGGATGATATACCGGCCGCAGGCTCGCGTGTCGTCGTCTCTCCCGGGTGCAGAATTGCAGTTTTCCGTACTGAAGACAATAAAATTTTTGCACTGGAAGATCGATGCCCGCATCGTATGGGGCCAATCAGCCAGGGGATCGTCCATGGCGACAAGGTAACCTGCCCGCTGCATAATCTTGTGATCAATCTGACTGATGGTACAGCGAGTGATGACGGCTGCACGCCGGTATGCACCATATCGGTCCAGGTCGGAGAGGGCGGAGAAGTGCTTCTGAATACCGAGGATATTCGCGCCATGCAGGAGTCCGGTACCGGATAATAGGCATCCGACACCGAACCAACTGCACCCTGATCAACGATTGGGCGTGTGCCCGCAGGCCATTCCGGCGATGATTACCTTCTGTATATTGGATGTCCCTTCCACCACCTGCAGCGACTTGGCGTCGCGGTAGAACCGCTCTGCCGGGTATTCCGTGGAGTAACCGTATGAGCCGAATATCTTCATGCATTCGTTTGCCGCATGCACGGCCGCCTCGGATGCGGCAAGTTTAGCCACGGAAGTCTCGTACTGGTTGGGTTTGCCCTGGTCTTTCAGCCAGGCCGCCTTGTACACCAGCAACTGCGCAGCCTGGTGTTCCAGCACCATGTCTGCAATCTGGGACTGGACCATCTGGTGGCGGGATATGGGCTTGCCGAACTGTTGGCGCTCGTTGGCGTAGTCGATGGCAAGCTGCAGGGCGCCGCCGGCCACACCCAGGGCGCCTGCGGCACAACCGATGCGGGTATTGTTCAACTGCCACATGCACATCCTGAAGCCGTTGTTCACCTCGCCGAGCAACGCATCTTTGGGGACGCGTGCGCCCTCAAAGACAAACTCACCGGTCGGGGAACAGTGCAATCCCAGTTTGGTCTCGATGGGCCGGGCGCTGCATCCTTCCAGGTTCTTGGGTTCGATGATAAAGCAACTGATCCCCTTGTTGCCTTTTTCCCTGTCCGTATAGGCATACAGCAAGCCGGCGTCGCCTATGTGGGCATTTGAAATCCAGATCTTACTGCCGTGCAGTTCATAATGATCGCCCATGTTGATGGCATGGGTCTTCATGCTGGCAACGTCGGAGCCCGTATCAGGCTCGGTCATGGCGAAGAAACCTATTTTCGTGCCGTCGATCCAGCCGGAAATATACTTCTCTTTCTGTTCGTCCGTACCGTACCTGGCAACCGATAAAGGCGCACCGAGATTCTGCATGTTGAACGGCAAACGCCAGGAAGCGGATACCTGGCCAACCTGTTCAGCCATGAGTACGGATTCCAGGAAGCCCATCCCGTTGCCGCCCAGTTGCTCCGGCAGCACACATGAAAAAAAGCCGAGTTCGCCCATTTTTGCCACGCGCTCGAGCTTGAATTCGTGGTTTTTTTCCTCTTCTTCGAGTGTGGGGGCGATATCCTCCAGGGCGAATCTTCGGGCCGTATCCTGTACCAGGCGCTGCTCTTCGGTTAAATCAAAAAACATGGTTGCCTCCCTGTTATTCAGTCTCGATGGATATCAGCAGTTGATCTTCCTCCACGGTATCACCTTCCTTTACATGAATCTCCTTCACCTTGCCGTCACAGGGGGCATAGATCGGCGTTTCCATTTTCAATGCTTCCAGGATTAACACTTCATCATCTTCTTCAATCGCTTCATCGATAGCGACCGTGACTTTCCAGATGGTTCCTGACAACGGGGCCAGTACTTCTTCCGTCATTACTTTTCTCCGTGGTTTATTGCAACATTGTTAAAAATATACCGGCTGCTATGACCGTGCCGATAACGCCGGCAATATTGGGCCCCATGGCAAACATGAGCAGGTAATTCTTTTTATCTGCCTGTGCGCCGATTTTCTGGACGACCCGTGCCGCCATCGGTACTGCAGATACGCCTGCGGCGCCGACCAGGGGATTAATCTTGTTCGTGGTAAACAGGTTCATCAGCTTGGCCAGGAGGATGCCGCTGGCCGTGCTGATCATAAATGCCAGCAGGCCCAGTATGAAAATAAGAATAACATCGGCGCGCAAAAAAGTGTCTGCCGTCATGGTGGCGCCGACACTGATGCCGAGGAAGATAGTCGCGATATTCATCAGGGAATTCTGCGCAACATCGCTCAAGCGTTCGACCACGCCGGATTCACGGAACAGGTTGCCCAGCATGAACATGGACACCAGGGGCGCCGAGGCCGGCACCATGAGTATAATGACCAGGGCGGCCGTGATGGGGAACAGCAACTTCTCCCTGGAACCGACCTTGCGGCCTTTACCCATGCGGATCTTTCGTTCACTTTCAGTCGTCAACAGGCGCATGACAGGCGGCTGGATGATGGGCACCAGCGCCATGTAGGAATAGGCCGCCACCGCACAGGCGCCGAGCAGGTGCGGCGCCAGTTGCGCGGCCAGAAAGATGGTCGTCGGCCCGTCCGCGCCGCCGATTATGCTGATGGCGGCCGCGTCTTCCAGGCTGAAACCCAGGCCGAAAGCCAGGAAAAAAGTGAGGTATACACCCACCTGGGCGCCGGCGCCCAGGAAGATAAGGCGCGGTTGCGAGAGCAATGGACCGAAATCGGTCAACGCGCCGAGGCCGAGGAAGATCAACGGCGGCAGGATGCGCCATTCTATCCCGTGATGGTAAAAGCGCCAGAGCAGACCCTCCCCGGGGTCCAGCAACTGGGTCAACGGCAGGTTGGCAAGCAGGATGCCAAACCCTATCGGCAATAACAGCAGCGGTTCATACTGCCTGGTAACGGCCAGGTAGATCAGGGTCAGGCCGATGACCCACATCAACACCAGGCCGGGCGTGACGGCCAGTAATCCCATGTTTTCGATGAACGCCATTACTCTTCCTTGTCCTCTGCCTGCCTGTCAGCCATCAGGGAAATCAACCTGATGCTGAGATACAACATCGCAATGCCGGCAAATACGCCGCCGATACCGTTAAAGAAAACTTCCAGGGCCTGTTCCATGTGTTCGGTATTACCTGCTGCGATTAATTCTTTATGAGCCTGGGCAGTATCATCTGGTGTTTCGGACAGATGGAGCGAGGGTTCTGGTATGCCGCGCCGGCAAAAGCCGTAAGATAATTCCTTAAGTCCGCCAGTTCCACCACCTCATCCACCAGTCCGTAACGGGCACAATACTCAGGTCTGGAATGCTGCCGGTATTGCTCTGCCAGCGTGTTCATCTTATCGGCAACCTCATCCAGCGGCCTGCCGGCGTCTTTCTCCTTGACGGCGCGCCTCGAGTACATGGCAACCGCCGCGGTCTCTCCGTGCATGACCGCGATCTCCGTTGCCGGCGTGCCCAGGGTAAACGCATTATGCCGGTTGGCGGTCGGTCCTCCCATCAGGTAATGGGCCGCCGCCGTACCCTTGCGCAGGACGACGAGCATCATGGGCAGGTCCGTCTGCTGTATGGAATATATCAGGGACTGGCCCAATCCCAGCAGTTCGGCTTTTTCCGCCAGGTCGCCCACGTCGATGCCCGAGGTGTCCTGGAGCCAGATGACAGGTATGCGGTCACGGCCGCAATGGGTGACGAACTCGTTCATCTTTATCAGTCCCTGGCGATAGAGTTTACCGCCCATGCCCGGGTAATCGGCGTATTCCGGGTAGCCTTTGCCCAGGTAGCCGGAACGGTTGCCTATGCAACCGACCAGGAACCCGTCAATCCTGCACAACCCCGTATAGACCTCGGGGCCGTAATCCGGGCGGAATTCCATGTGTTCGCTGGCATCCACCAACCGGGCCAGAATCTCGTCGAATGAATAGACCTCCTTCGGGTTAAAGGGCAGCAGGGAATACAGGTCTGCGGATGGAAAAGCAGGTTCCGCAGGTTCGGAAACACGGAAAAAACGGGGCTTGTATGCAGGTATGGCATCCATGTAATCGCGGATGCCGCCGAGCACTTCGGTTTCTTCCTCGAAGACTTCCGAGAAAAACCCGGTCTCATGGTAATGAGTCTCAACGCGGCCCGGCGGCTTGGCGCTGAACGTGCGGGTTTTTTCGACCAGGTCTTCCAGCATCTCCGCGCTGAATCCCCCTCTCGGCGACATGCCCGAGACGATACCGACACCACCAACGGCAATGTTGGCGTCTTTATGGGCCAGGAGTATGGTGGGACTGATGCCTTGATATCCACCGCCGGCAGGGTTGGTCCCGTAGATACCTGCAAGGACGGGGATCCCCAATTGGTTCAATTCAGCATGGCGGTAAAAGGGCGTGCCCGACCCGCGCCGGTTGGCGTAGAACTTTTCCTGTTCATCCAGCTTGACCCCGCTGCAGTTGACCAGCCAGATCAGGGGGATATGGAGGCGGGCGGCAAGATCGGTGACGCGCAGTATGTTTTCAGACTGTCCCGGCAACCAGGCCCCCGCCAGCACCTTGTTGTCAAAACCAATCACGACCGCCCAGCGTCCGGCCACCCTGGCGAGGCCGTCGACCACGTTGGTTGCCCCGTTGGCGTTGTCCATGGGATTGTAAAGGCTGTGCAACGGCCGCCAGGTGCCCGGGTCTACCAGGTATTCCAGGCGCTGCCATACGGTCATGGCGCCGCGCTTGTTTATCTGCTCAGTGGAAAACCCCGCATCCTCGACGCCTTTCTTCAGTTGCCCGATTTCCGCTTCAACCTGTTTGAGCTGTTCCATGCTTGCAGACGCACGCTTGATCCGGCCTTGCTTAAGCTCTTTGCCAAACCGTTGCATCCTCTCAAAATAGGGTTTCATAAGGTTTTATCTCTCAATAAGAAACGATTGAACTCGCGTGCCGTGTTAAGGTTCAATTATAAATTAAGAATTAAGAATTACGAATTACCAATTGGGGGTGCTATATCACAGTGTACTTTGATCCAGCCTGGGGAAAGCCTGAGACACATTGATATACAGCCGCCGCAGGCGGCACGTTCATTCGTAATTCTTAATTCGTAATTCGTAATTCCGGTTATAATTCGGCTGTGTCAGTATCATCACCAAGGATAACGTCAATGCAAATTTTACAACCACCGGACTGGCCCAGGCCCAAAGGCTATTCCAACGGAATTGCAGCACAGGGGAAAATGGTCTTTGTCGCGGGTCAGATCGGCTGGGATAGAAATGAATATATCCTCAGTGACAATCTCGCCGAACAGGTCCGTCAGACGTTGCTGAACACGGTAGCGGTCCTGGCGGAGGCAGGCGCAAGGCCCGAACACGTAACCAGGATGACCTGGTATATTCTCGACAAGCAGGAGTACCAGTCTTCCCTGAAAGATATCGGTCGCGTCTACCGGGACATCATGGGCAACAATTACCCGGCCATGGCCATGCTGCAAGTCTCTGCATTGATTGAGGAGCAGGCAAAGGTGGAAATAGAAACGACGGCGGTTATACCGGATTGAGGAATCACACCTTGGCAGACACACCACAGGCAGGACTGGCAACAGCCTCTGCGGATAACACCGAGAGCGGTTCCAAACGCTCGTTACGGGCCTGGCTTTACCTGCTCAAGTGTTCGAAAAAGCTGGACCAGATCATGTCGGACCGGTTGCGCCAGCACTATAACAGTTCCCTGTCGAGGTTTGACGTGCTTGCGCACCTGGACCTTGCCGGCAAGGAAGGCTTGAGTATTTCGGTGCTGGCCGGCAAGCTGCTGGCGTCCAAAGGGAATATCACCCGCCTGCTCGACAGGATGGAACAGGACGAACTTATCATCAGGCACCAGCACACGGCGGACAAGCGAATTCACAATATTTGCCTGACCGGAAAAGGCGCTGAACTGTTCAACAGGATGGCGCCGGACCACGAGCGCTGGACTCATGAAATACTGAATGTCCTGGATACCAACGAACAGGAAGAACTGGTACGGTTATTGAAAACAGTCAGGTCGCGCCTTGAAGACGTCCTGTAAGGGATTTGTCCCTGCGTAGCGTTGAACTCAGCTGAATAGCATACGCAAAACAAGCAATAGCAGGGTTATGACCAACCCAAGCGTCAGCCTGCTTGTTATTCTCAACTCTGCAAGCGTAACCACCATCTCAGCATTGTCGTTAGCCGCTTCTTTTGCCACTTGCTCATCCGCCCCGGTTGAAATTAACGCTCGATAAAGGTTTGTGCCATTCATACTCGTCACTCCGTAGAACATATCAGGGTTCCTTCTCTCCAACTTCGCCTGTATTTCAGGTCGCTTGTGACCTTAGCCCATGATAGTCAGTACAGTCAAGCATAAATATAAAATAATAGAACGTTTACATGTAAGATAAATCCGTTTACACTCCGGTTAACTGGAGTGTCTTACATGAACGGTCTGAAAATTGTCTGTCTCGGCGGAGGGCCTGCTTCGCTGTATTTCTCCCTCCTGATGAAAAAAGCTGATCCCGCGCACGATATTACCGTGATCGAGCGTGGCCCTCGTGACGCTACCTGGGGGTTCGGCGTGGTATTTTCCGATGAAACCCTGCGCGGCTTCATGGAAGCTGATGCGCCCAGTTACAAGCGCATCGTCGAGCAGTTCGCCTACTGGGACAAGATAGAGACCCGTATACACGATACAAAAGTGATCAGCGGCGGTCACGGGTTCTGCGGCATGTCGCGCCTGAAGTTGCTCAACGCCCTCCACGACCGTTGTGATGAACTGGGCGTAAACCTGGAATTCAATACCGATATCACCGACCTGGCGCAACTGGAGATCGACAAGCACGACCTGGTGGTCGCCGGTGACGGCATTACCTCCATCCTGCGTAGCGCCTACGCCGAGGAGTTCGGCACCAGGCTGGACTGGCGCCCCAATCGCTTCTGCTGGCTGGCTACCACCTTGTCCCTGGACAGTTTTATCTTTATTTTCCGCAGGAACGAACACGGCTGGTGGTGGGTACACGGGTACCGCTATGAAGAGGGCATGTCGACCTGGATCGTGGAATGCAGCCACGAGACCTGGATGAACGCCGGCATGGATGCGTTCTCCGAAGAGGATACAAAACGTTATATCGAAGAGGTCTTCAGCAAGGACCTGCAGGGTCATCCCATCATCACCAACCGGTCACTCTGGCGGGGATTCCCGGTGGTGAGGAATGCCAGTCTTTATTACAACAACATCGTGTTGCTGGGTGATGCGGGGCGCTCGGCGCATTTCTCCATCGGTTCCGGCACCAAGCTGGCCATGGAAGACGCCATTACCCTGGCAGACATCTTCCGGGAGCAGGGCAACCGGGTCGGCGCCGCGCTGGAAACCTACCAGCAGGCGCGCAAACCCGAGGCGGACCGGTTGCAGCGGACTGCCGTCACCAGCCTGCACTGGTTCGAAAATATCGACCGCTACGCGCAACAGGATGCAGAGCAGTTTACCTTCAACATGATGGTGCGCTCAAAACGCGTGACCTACGACAACCTGGGTTTACGCGATCCCGGCTTTATCCGCGCCATGGACAAGTGGTTTGCCGGGCATACCCGCAGGCTGACGGGGTACGATGACATAGATATGGAAAACCCCGCGGCGCCGATGTTCCAGCCGTTCAGGATCGGCAGCATGCGCGTTGAAAACCGGGTCCAGCTATCCGCAATGTGCCAATACTGCGCAACCGACGGCGTTCCTGGTGACTGGCATTTCGTTCATTACGGCTCCCGCGGCATAGGCGGCGCGGGTATCGTCAGCACGGAAATGCTGTGCACATCGGCAGATGGACGGATTACAACAGGCTGCGCAGGCCTGTGGAATGACGAACAGACGGAACAATGGCGCCGAATCACCGCGTTCATCCATGCCAACAGCAGGGCGAAGGTGTGCGGGCAAATCGGCCATGCCGGCCGCAAGGGGGCGACCTGCATCCCATGGCAGGGGGGAATCGACGAACCCATGCCGGAACATGCCTGGGAGATCGTCGCCCCATCTCCGTTACCTTACCTGAAACACAGCAGGATACCCCGGCAAATGTCCGGAGACGACATGGACAGGATTGAAGCGGACTTTCTCAATGCCACCAGGAATGCGCTGGCCGCCGGCTTTGACATGCTCGAAATACACCTGGCACACGGCTATTTGTTATCTTCGTTCATCAGTCCTTATACCAACCGGCGCACCGACGAATATGGCGGCGGCATCAAAAACCGGGCCCGCTATCCGCTGCGCATAGTGCAGACAGTCCGCCAGGCCTGGCCGCCGGAACGGCCCATTTCGGTAAGAATTTCAGCGACGGACTGGATCAGCGACGGCTTGTCCGGACAGGATTTGACGGCTCTGGTGCATCTGTTAAAGGAGAACGGCGCCGATATCATCAACGTTTCCACGGGCCAGGTCGTCAGCCACGAGGAACCGGTTTACGGCCGCATGTACCAGGCGCCGTTTGCCGACCGGATCCGCAATGAAATGGGTATGCCGACCATCGTCGCAGGCAATATCACCAGCGCAGACCAGGTCAACACCCTGGTTGCCGCGGGAAGAACCGACCTGGTGGCCCTGGCGCGCCCGATCATGAACGAACCGCAGTTCGTCCTGAATGCCGCCGCCCGTTACGGTTACCGGGAACAGTACTGGCCTGATCAATACGCTGCGGGAAAATTCGCGGCAGAGATGAATGCCGAAAGAATTAACCGGGAAGAAATTGAACTGAGAACCAATGCAAAACCACCCGACCCGCAGGAAATGCTGGCCGTAGCCATAGCCCGGATGTCACGGTAGGTAATCCGCCCTTGCTTGTCTTTTATGCGCCTGCGGGCACGTGCTTCCTCAACCAGAGCTACGGCTATGCTTTCGGTCGCAGGCACCCGCAGGCGCATAAAATCCGGCGCAATCATCGCATCACCTACCGTGACATCCGGGCTGGCCCGCGGCGAGGTGCTATCGGACTGATCATGCGTTATAATCCACCTGGTGTCTGAAGCAGGCGACTGGTACTGCAGAGAAATCGAAAATGTCACATTATTCCAATGAGCAGCTGGCCGGATTGATAAGGGAAGATTCCGTGCATAAAAAAGTCTATACCGATCCCGACATTTTTGACCTGGAGATGGAACGCATCTGGAACAGGTCCTGGATCTACGTGGGCCACGACAGCCAGGTACAACAGCCCGGTGATTATTTCGCCACGAGCGTAGGACGGCAACCGGTGGTGATGACCCGCCACAAGGACAGCAGGGTTCACGTGCTGTTCAACCGTTGCAGCCACAAGGGGGCGCAGGTGATCGGCGACAGTCGCGGTAACGCACAGCAATTGCGCTGCAGCTATCACGGCTATGTCTTCGATACCGACGGCACGCTGCTCCACATACCCAGGGAAGAAGGTTACAACGGCGCCGGGTTCGGCAAGGGCAACCCGGAATCAAATATGCAGCAGGTCCCGCGGGTAGACAGCTACCACGGCCTGGTATTCGCCAGCCTGGCCCCGGAAGGCCCTGATTTGAAAACCTGGTTGAGCGGCGCAGCGGTCTCCATAGACAACCTGGTGGAACGGTCGCCAGAAGGCCGTATTGAGATAGCCGGCGGCTGTTTCCGCTACCTGCATGACTCAAACTGGAAGATGTTCGTGGAAAACCTGAACGACGCCATGCATCCCATGGTGGTGCACCAGTCTTCCAGCGGCACTGCCAAACGGGTATTCGATGAGCGCCTGAAGGAAGGGGACCCGGTACCCTTTGAACTGGAGATGCTGGCGCCGTTTACCAACAACTACGATTTTTTTGAAAAGATGGGGTTGACCGCCTGGAATTACGGGCACAGCGTCACCGGCGGCAAATTCAGCATCCATTCGGCTTATTCACCCATTCCCGGTTACATGGATGCCCTGACAGACAAGTACGGAGAGCAGAAAGCACGGGAGATCCTCGCAGTAAACCGCCATAACACCGTGGTTTATCCCAGTTTTACCCTGAAGGGCGCAATCACCTCGATACGCGTTGTGAAACCCGTGGCCGTAGACAGGACCGTTATCGAATCATGGGTGTTCCGGCAGGTAGGGGCGCCGGAGGAATTGTTCCAGCGTTCCATCACTTACTGCAACCTGATTAATTCCCATGCCAACCTGGTCGGCCCCGATGATTACGAGGCCTACCACCGGCTGCAATCCGGTTTGCAGATTCAGGACGGCAATGAGTGGGTGAGTCAACACCGTTTCCTGGGCAATGACGAAGTTGAAGAGGACGGGACAAAACACTCGGCGGGCACATCCGACATGGTCTTTCGCCACCAGTTCCAGACCTGGAAAGATTACATGGCCAGTGCCGGGTGACACCACGGTTCACGCACCGACATTTCATCAAAACTACAGAGACCGGCTTCTTTCCCGGACAGGACAGCGCCCTTATGCAGACTGGAATAAATTCCGAACAGGACAGTACCCCTGTGCAGACCGGACAACCGCTCAATCCACCTGATCCCGGGACCCTGGAACAGTTCCTGTTCCACGAGGCGCGCCTGCTGGATGAACAGCGCTGGGAAGAGTGGAACGACCTGTACCTGGAAGATGCCGAGTACTGGATACCGGCAACGCCGGGGCAACCGGACCCGAAAAATCACATCTCGTTAATTTACGAGACGGGATTGCTCAGGGCCGTGCGCGTGAAACGCTACAAACACCCAAACGCCTTTTCCCTGCAACCCGGACCGCGCAGCGTACACCTGGTAAGCAACGTCATACTGGACAACTTTGATGAGACCACGGGAGAATGCCTGGTAACCTCGCGCTTTATCATGCTGCAGTACCGGCGTGAAAAACAGGACGTATTTGCCGGTTCCTACACACACAGGCTGGTCGTCAGCGGAGATGAAATCAGGATTGCCGCCAAGCGCGTCGACCTGCTCAACTGCGATGCGCCGCTGGAAAATATCCTCATCTATCTGTAGTAAATGCCGTCAGAACAACGGAACTCCGTTACCTCCGCAGCCTACCTGAAGTTCAGCCGTACTCACGGCAGGCTGTCCAGGACGTTGATCATCGCGTTGATCACCCTGGTGCTGGTGTTTGACCTGCTCTGCGTCTACGCAAAACAATTCATGGGCGCGCCGCTGGTCGCTTACAGCGTATTCTCAAACGGCATGGCTGCCGCGCTGCTCATTATCCTGGTTATCCTGGCCGCTGCCCTGCACTATGTCAGGCGCATCAATTCAGCGTACCTTGAAATGCGCAAATCCCTGGGTGATGACTGACCTGAATTACCCGGCCATCGGGTCCTTTGCGCTGTTTATTGTCGCCACCTTGTTTATCACCGTCTATGCGGCGCGGCGCACGCGCTCCAGGAAGGATTTCTATGTCGCGGGAAGTTCCATCGGCGGGTTACAGAACGGTATTGCCATTTCCGGGGACTACATGTCGGCCGCGTCTTTTCTCGGCCTGGTGGGCCTGATGTTCATCGGCGGGTTCGACACCATCTATTTCATCGTCAACCTGATACTGAGCTGGGCAGTAGTGCTGTTCCTGATCGCAGAGAAACTGCGCAACCTGGGCTCCTACACCTTTGCCGATGCGGTCTCCGTGCGCCTGGCGGCCCGGCCGATACGGATTCTCGCCGCAACCGCGACCCTGGCCATAGCCGTGCCCTACCTGCTGGCACAGATGGTCGCCGCGGGCACCCTGGTGGAATCCCTGTTTGGCCTGAGTTATACCCAGGGTGTGCTGATCGTGGGTGTGCTGATGACGATATATGTGACGTTCGGCGGCATGATAGCGACTACCTGGGTACAGATCATCAAGGCCATACTACTGGTAGGAGGCGGCACCATACTCTGCATCGGCGTGCTGGTTACATTCGATTTCGATATCAACCGGCTGGGCGGACAAGCCGTTGGCGCGCACCCGCAGGGACTTGCCATCATGCAACCCGGCCTGCTTTACCCGGATATCGTCTCCGTCATCTCCCTGAGCCTGGCTTTCATCGGCGGCACTGCCGGTTTGCCTCATGTCCTGATGCGCTTCTTTACCGTGCCGGACGGCATTCAGGCACGGCGCTCCGCGGCCTGGGCCATGGGCATCATCAGTTACTTCCAGTTCATCGTCCTGGTTATCGGTTTAGGGGCCATCGCTTTAGTGACGGATAATCCGGAATTTACCAGGGGCGGCCTGGATATTATCGGCGGCAGCAATATGGCGGCAATTCACCTGTCCCAGGTTGTCGGCGGCAGCATTTTCATGGGCTTTATCTGTGCTGTTGCATTCGCCACCATACTTGCCGTCGTCTCCGGGTTGATGTTATCGGCGGCAACCACCATATCACATGATCTGTTTGCCGGTGTTATCCGCAAGGGGGTGTGTACCGATGCGGAGGAATTACGCGTATCCAGGCTGACGGTGGTACTGTTGAGCATTACCGGTATCCTGCTGGCCATCCAGTTCAAGGGGCAGAATGTTGCCGTTCTGGCTACGCTGCCGCTGGTGATTGCGGCCAGCGCCAACTTTCCCATCCTGCTACTGTTCATGTACTGGAAAGGGTTTACCACGCGGGGCGCGGTAGCCGGCGGATATACCGGGCTCCTGCTCGCCGTAAGCCTGATAATTCTGGGTCCTAACGTGTGGGTAAACGTGCTGGGTTATGCCGAACCGCTGTTCCCCTATGCGTACCCGACACTGTTTTCCATGGGCGCGTGTTTCCTGTTCGCCTGGCTATTCTCGATTACCGACAAGAGCCGGCGCGCGGCGGCGGAAGCAGACGCTTTTGCCGCTCAGTTACGGCGCTCCCAGGTCGGCGAACTGTCACCTGGCTTAACCGCACGGGCCAAGGCATAATTCACTGAAACAATGACTACCGTTTACGCCGAATTTCTGAAAACCGTAGGGAAGGTCTCAACCCAGGCGTTCCTGCACATCCCGCGCCAGGCCAGCAAGGAATACTGCCAGGGAGCCATTGATTATACTTATACCCGGGCGCTGCAGGCAGTCAACACCCTGAGTGAGCAATACGCCGGGGCAGGATACGGCTACGGTCAGCGGGTTGCCGTCATGCTGGACAACCGGGCCGAATTCTTTCTGCACTTCCTGGCTTTGAACAAGCTCGGCGCCAGCGTCGTGCCGGTCAATTCCGGTTTCCTGCCGCGGGAAATCGCCTATGTCATCAATCACAGCGACGCCTGTCTCGTGCTGTGCCTGCCCCGTTACCGGGAAAAAGTGCAGACAGTCCTGGCCGGCCGGGACACGGCCATACCAATAGCCGATACCGAATCAATGTCACAGTTGCCGTCCTGCGCCTCTGCACCGGCAACAGGCACACCGGACCGGGAGACCGAGGTGGCGGTACTCTACACCTCAGGCACGACCGGGACGCCAAAGGGCTGCATGCTGAACAACGAGTATTTTACCTGCATGGGGCAGTGGTACGCCGATATTGACGGTTACTGCCGGTTGACCTACGGGGAGGAAAGGATGCTGACGCCGTTACCCCTGGTGCATATGAATGCCCTGTGCTCCATGATGGCCATGATCATGAGCGGCGGCTGTATCATCCAGCTTGACCGCTTCCATGCCTCCACCTGGTGGGAGACAGTGCGCGAGGCCAGTGCGACATGCCTGCATTACCTCGGCGTGATACCGGCAATTTTACTGAACCAGCCTGAGACGGCCGGCGACAACCTGGGACAGCAGGTCAAATTCGGTTTCGGCGCAGGTGTCGACCCCAAGCACTTGCAACGCTTTGAGCAGCGTTTCGGCTTCCCCCTGGTGGAAGGCTGGGCCATGACGGAAACCGGCACCTACGTCTGCATCACGGCCAACAAGGAACCGCGCCATATCGGCACGCGCTGCATCGGCAAAGCGCCGGATGTCATCGAGTACCGCCTGGTGGACGAGGAGGGTAACGACGTCGGGGAGGGGGAACCGGGTGAACTGCTGATCCGCGCCAGGGGCGACAACCCGCACAAAGGTTTTTTTTCCGGTTATTACAAAAATCGGGAGGAGACGGCGAAGGTATGGGAAGGAGGGTATTTCCATACGGGAGACGTGGTCCGTATCAGCGAAGACGGCTCATTTCATTTTGTAGACCGGCGCAAGAACATCATCCGGCGCAGCGGCGAAAACATTGCGGCCGTGGAAGTGGAGAACGTCCTGTTCCAGCACCCGGCGGTTGCCAACTGTGCGGTAACGCCCATATACGATGAAACACGCGGTGAAGAGGTCGGCGTCTGTATAATCCTGAATGAAACTGCCGTTCCGGAACAGGCATCCATGGAGACTACGGCCGGTATTTTGTACGATTTCTGTACTGAACGGCTGATTTATTACAAAGTGCCGGCTTACTTCCTGTTTGTAACCGAGTTGCCCATGACCGCATCACAGAAACTGCAACGGGGTGAAATCAAGACCCTGGCCGGCAAGCTGGTGGAAGAAGGTCATTGTATTGACCTCAGAGAGCGCAAGAGAAAGAGAAAAGATGCAGCCTTACAATGATATTGCGCTCGTCGCCCCGGTCAGCCTGCCGTACGAACGGCGCAGCGAGCGCAGCGCGGCCTGGTTCACCGGAACTGCATTCGCCCGGATGCTGGACCGGGCGGGACTGCAAAAACATGACATTGACGGTCTTGCCATAGCCAGCTTCACCCTGGTGCCCGACAGCGTTGTCAGCATGACCGAATACCTCGATATCTCGCCCGGCTGGCTGGAACAGATCCCGATGGGAGGCGCCAGCGGCCCGGTAGCCGTCCGGCGTGCGGCCCGTGCAGTCCAGGCCGGCGATGCTGAAATCGTCGCCTGTATCGGCGCCGATACGGCTTCAGCCGATACCTTCGCGGACCTGGTCGAGAACTTCAGCAGGTTTTCAACCGATGCCGTGTTCCCTTACGGGGCAGGCGGACCGAACACCGTCTTCGCCATGATTACCCGCAACTACATGGAGAAATACGGGGCGGAGCGGGAAGATTTCGGCCGCGTCTGCATCGCCCAGAGGGAGAATGCCCTGGCCGCGGGTACCGCTGTTTTCAACAAACCGCTGTCGATGCAAGACTACCTGGCTGCCCGTCCCATCAGCGAACCCCTGCACCTGTTCGATTGTGTCATGCCGGTCGCCGGGGCTGAAGGTTTCCTGGTCATGACGGTTGCCCGGGCCGAGTCGCTCGGCCTGCCTTACGCCAGGATCCTGGCTGCGGGAGAGCGGCATAATGCCTGGCCGGATGACGACGTGCATTTTCGCGCCGGTTGGAGCCTGTATCGCGACCAGATGTATGAGCAGGCTGAACTCGGGCCTGGCGACATGGATTTTCTGCAGACCTACGATGACTACCCGGTGATATCCATGGTTCAGATGGAAGACCTGGGCTTTTGTGAAAAGGGCGGAGCAGCCGAATTTGTCCGCACCCGCCCGTTGACCTGGAACGGCGGCGGTCTGCCCCATAATACTTGCGGCGGCCAACTGTCCGCCGGACAGGCCGGCGCTGCCGGCGGTTTCCTGGGTACGGTCGAAGCGATCCGGCAATTGACCGAAACCGCCTTGTCCAACCAGGTTGCCGACGCGCGGGCGGGTATGGCGAGCGGTTACGGCATGGTCAATTATGACCGCTGTTTATGTACCAGTGCGGTAATCCTGGGGAGGGGAGGCGAATGACAGGGCAATTGATGCCGCCGGCGTCGCGTTCCCGCCTCTGGCAACAGGTTAACGAGGCCGCTGCTGCAGGCCTGTTCAGGCTGCAGGTCTGTTCAGGATGTGGCACAGTCCAGTATCCGCCACAGGAATTCTGCAGTCATTGCCTGGCTGACGAATTGCCGTGGGAGCAGGTCAGCCCTATGGGCGAAGTGCTTTCCTGGACCACAACCCATGCCAGCACCAACCGGTTTTTCAAGGGTATATTACCTTTTCACGTTGGCATGATTAAACTGGATTGCGGACCGGTTTTGATCGGATACCTGGTTGCAGCATCATTACATACGGGGAGCAGGGTGCAGGTTACGGGCATGCCGGACAAGTCCGGCCAGACCGTTTTCCTTGCAGGACCGCCGGGTACGGATCCGGCTGCTGAATACAGTAAACTCCTGGAGGAGTAGATTATGACAGATAACAATAAAGTGGTAGTCATCACGGGCGGCAACAGGGGTATAGGCGCCGATATTACCCGGCGATTTCTTGACAGCGGTTACCTGGTGGTCAATATCTCCCGGCAGACCCCTGAATTCTCTCACGAACGCCTGGTCAACTACACTGCCGATCTCGCGGACCCGCAGGCAACATTGCAAGTCGGGATGGAGATAGCGGAAAAACATGCGGTATCGGACTTTGTTCACAACGCCGGCGTGATCCGTCCGGATTTACTGGAAGACGTGAAACTGGAAGACCTGGACTACCTGACCCAACTGCACCTGGGCAGCGCTATCACGCTCGCGCAACAATTTATTCCTGCCATGCGCAGCGCGCAGTACGGCCGGATCATCCTCATATCATCCCGTGGCGTACTGGGCCTCGTCACCAGGACGAATTACGCAGCAACCAAGGCTGGTCAGATCGGTATTACCCGCACCTGGGCGCTGGAACTGGCAAAAGACGGGATCACAGTAAACTGTGTCGCTCCAGGTCCCATCGTGACGGACATGTTTCACGAACTGGTCCCGGAAGAAAGCGAACAGAAATCCAGAATAGCGCAAAGCGTCCCGGTCAAGCGCCTGGGAACAGCGGAAGACATCGGCCGCGTAGTCAAATTTTTATGCGAGGAAGACAGCGGATTTATCACCGGCCAGACCTGGTACATCTGCGGCGGCGCCAGCCTGGGGTCGCTGGCTCTTTGATACGCCTGCCTCTCCCGGATCAGATTATTCTTGATTGCCGGCCCTGCCAGTACGGTGCGCGCAGGCTGACCTTGTCGACCTTGCCTGTTGCAAGGCGGGGCAGTTCCTCCACGAAGCGGATTTGTTTCGGTTTCTTGTAGCTGGCGATTGATGTCCGGCAATGCTCTGTCAGTTCGGTCACCGTACAGTCGGCGGACAGGACCACGAACGCGCAGACGGCCTCGCCCCAGCGCTCATCGGGAATGCCGATCACGGCGCATTGTCCGACTGCCGGGTGTTGCTCCAGCGCGATTTCAACTTCCCGGGGATAGATATTTTCACCGCCCGATATGATCATGTCCTTTTTCCGGTCAACGATGAACAAATAGCCATCCTCATCAAGGTAACCGATATCCCCCATGTTCAACCAGCCGGCGCTTATGGCCTCGCCGGTCGCGGCCGGATCATTCCAGTATTCCTGCATGATATCCGGGTGGCGCACGACGATCTCTCCCGGTTCGCCGGCGCCTGCAACAGCCCCGTCGGACTTGACGATTTTTATCTCAACCCCGTCACAGGCCTGGCCGGCCGACAATAACCGGCGCTGCTGGGCGGCAGTCCCGTCCGGCTGGTGCTGTGATTTCGTCAGGTTCGAAATGGAACTGCCTTCCGTGGAACCGTATTGCTGGATAAAAACCGGGCCGAATACGCTCAATGCCTTTCTCAACAATGTCTCCCGTATCGGCGCGGTGGAGTAGAAGATGGTTTTCACCCGGGCCGGTTCGCGGACCTCTGCGTATTCATCGGCAAGCAGCATTTCTATCATGGTCGGCACCAGTTGCAAGGTGGTGATCCGCTCTGTTTGCAAGGTATTCCAGACTACCTGCGGATTAAACTCCCGTTGAATGTAAATTGCCGCACCCTGCAGGTGATGGGCAAGCTGCAGGAATTTGGCGCCGACATGAAACAGGGGCTGGACCAGCAGGAACCGGTCATGCCGGGTAATCTCCGCCGCATCACTGATGACCCGTGCGGTCCCGTACTGTGCGGACTGGCTCAACACGGCGCCCTTGGGATTGCCCGTAGTGCCGCTGGTGTGAACGATATATACGGGAGCCGCGGGCGCCGGTAACGTGTTCAGTGTTTCGACCCCGCCAGCTTCGATGAAATCCGCATAGGAAACAGCCCATTCCGGCAAATCTCCCCGCTCAATCTGTATGTATAATGTGCCGGCAGACCGTATCTCACTGACAACGGACAGAAATTCCACGCTATAGAACAATACGGACGGTGTGGTGTTGCCGACAATATAGTTGATCTCAGGAGCAGTAAGGCGATAGTTTACCGGCGCAGCAATAAATCCCCCCAGTTCGCAGGCGCCGTATATTTCCAGGTATTCAGCACAGTTCCGGGACAGGACGGAAACCCTGTCCCGGCGCCGGCAACCAGATTGCATCAGTGCGCCGGCCAGTCGCCGGACCCGGTTCGCATGTTGCAGGAAGGTATATTTCCTGCCCTGGTCAACTATAGCCAGGTCGTGCGGTGTGCGCTCCGCATTGGCAATAATGATATCTGCTACGATTTTTGTCATTACGCGGTAGAACAGGGGACAGATTTAAATCTGTCCCCCTGTGTTGGTAGTTAAATCCGTCCCCCTATAATCAACACCAGGTAAAAAACCGCAAACAATGCCAGCGCCCAGATGCAGGCTACGCTGTAACGGGTCAGGCCCGGCCCCGGTTTCATTGCTGCAGGCACGTCCTCCGAATGCATGGCCCGGTGGATCAGCCAGGCAAGCACGGGGGCGGTGAGAAATGCCAGGGTAGTAGCGATATCTATCAGGGTCTTGAATGACCGGGTAAAATACATGATGACGGGAAGGGAAACCAGGACCATAGCCAGGATCGCGGCAAAGTAGATCCTGAACCACTGTTTTTCCGGTAATTTCTCTTTTCGGAAACAGTCGACCAGGGCACAGACGGTACGCGGGTAGCCGTCATGGATCACCAGCACGGTTGACAGCATGACGGCAAAGGCGGCAACGGCAATGACAGGCTGGGTCCACTGGCCCAGCAGCGATGTATAGATGTTGATAAGCTGGGCTGCAAACCCTGCCGAACTGGACGAGAACTGCAAGCCGGAGCCATGCATTACGGCAGCCCCCAGCATGAGGAAACACACTGCCGTCAACAGGGTTGAGAAATAGCCGACATGGAAGTCCATCCTTACCTCGTCACCTGACAGACTGTCCTGCTTGTCCTTTTCCAGCACCCACAAAGACTGCCAGAGACAGGTCTCAAACGGCGCCGGCATAAACCCGATCAAGGCGGCCAGGAACAGCAGTGACGCCCTGTTTGCTATATCAGGGGTGAGGATGTCGGCTTGCTGCCATTCGATCAGGGGAACGGATAATGCCGTTGCAACAAGCGTCGAAAGCAACAGGGCGATTAATAACACCTTGATGACACCGTCCATCCAGCGATATTGCCCTACCACCAGGCAGGTACCGGAAAAAACACAGAGACAGGCAGCGACCAGGCCGATTGGCAGGTCCGGGCCGAAGCTGATGACAGCCAGCCCGGATGTAACCAGCAGGACTGCCGCAAACCCGGTAAACATCATGCAGAATATGATCATACCGCATAGCAGTACCGCCCAGGTTCCCTGGCGGCGGAAACCGGTGAGCAGATGCTGCCCGGTCGCATGGGCGTACTCATGCCCGAAACGGAAAGTCGGGTACTTCATGACAAAGGCCAGCAGGATGAACAGCAACAGGTCCATCCCGTGCAGGGCGCCGGCGCGGGTAGACTGCACCAGGTGGGATACCCCGATGGACGCTGCAGCCATCAATAACCCGGGACCAAGAATGGTAAAAAACCTGCTTTTTAGTTTCATTCTTTTTATCCTGACAGGATGCTGGGAGGACTTTGCAGACGTTGAGAATGCATAACGGGACAAATACCCGTTATAAGCCTTCACTTCAGCGCAGAAGATATTCGATCATCTCATGTGCAACGAGTGCAGGTTGTTCGTAGAGCAGGAAATGCCCGCCAGCCAACACACGGCACTCCGCACTGGGAATCATGTCCAGCATTTGTTCGAAACCAACACCGCTCGCGCTGGGTCTCACCGGGTTCATAATATCTTCGTCAGCGCCGAGCAATAATGTTTCTGCTTTAATTCCAGGCAGGACATCGCTCAAATCCCCCCCTTGCGAGGTGCCCTTGACATCTTTCCCAAAGCTATCGAGTGAACCGGGTTGAAAGGATCGTTCGAATGCTGCCATCACCTGTTCTGTATCATCACGATCCCAGAATGCTCTGGAAAAGCCCTGAAGCATGACCAGTTCCATAAACGACTCGGCGCCATTACGTGCTGCAGTTATCCACGTCCGGCGCATCACCAGTGCTGCGCGATCGAGACGCGCGATTGCCAGTGAAACAATCAGGCGTTGGACGAGGCTTGGATATTCTGCAGCAAGCGCCAGTGCGATTCGTCCGCCCATGGACGTGCCATGCACATGCATCGGGCCGCAATCAATTGCTTCTATTACCGCTGCGGCGTCTGCCGCGTAACTACCCGGGTCGCGGGCATGTTGTGCCGGCGAACTGTCTCCATATCCCGGCAGGTCGAGATCGAAAACTTCGAAGTACGGTGTAAGCAGCGGCGTCAGGAGATCGAAGTTCCGCTGTCCGGTTCCGACACCGTGAATTTGAAGGAGTCCAGGTCCGCTACCCGTAACACGTACCGCGATGGTTCCGCGGGAAGTTTCACATAACCGTTGTTCCCCGAAAGCGCTGGCTCCTGCTTCGTTCATAAAGACAAGAGTTCTATGTCCCGCAAAACCGTATCGAACTCACAGGCAATTTCCGTCTCCAGCAACGTGCCACAACCGGGGCAGACAAACTGGCGAAGTTCGATACCGGCGTCGATATACAGGCCCGGATCATTCATCAGGGATCCAGCGGCGGATATCGGCAAACGACAATACACCGCGGCATCCTTATAGTTTTCAGTTATGCCGCAGATGACGCTGTCACACATTCGACAGTGCATCTTGGCATCATCTTTATCTGTTCCCTGTACTTCTGCATCCGGTTTCAGAATGAGGTATTCGGAAACCCTGTATCCGTCGCTTTCCTCTATTGCCCTGGGCGGCGGTCTGCCAATTCGCTCCGTGCGCATTTGTAAACGGCGGGCATCCGTCTTTGCTCTCTCCACTTTGTTGTCGTTATCGAGCACAACGCCATACATTTCAGCTGCCGCCTCACGGCTGACATAGCCCAACTCGACATCTTCCTGCACCCGTTGAGGTTCCCGAAGCAGCGGATCACCATAACCGCCCCCGGCACTGAGCCTGAACTCATGCACGTCTGTCGGCCCTTGACGCAGGTTATTCATCTTCGGTTGTACGGTCGTAAGGTCACCATCCAGACTCTCTAAAGAATCGGGGATGACGCCATTCGCAAAGAGGTCGCGCACATTACTGTTGCGTTTTTCGACAATAAGGTTCGCGGCGCCAGGATAACCTCCAAAGAGGCCTCCCGAGGTCGGCGCAGCAAATCCACAGGCAGACACATCGTGCCGGATCTCGTCAGCACCGTGGGTGACCTGCGCTGCAACCGGTCCGACACCCCGCGCCCAACGTCCCGCACCACCCGAATCCTCCAGCTCGTTTCTGTAGAGAAACAGAATAGGCCGATCCTGTTCTTCTGTTTCTGCATCGGGCATCCGTGTGCCGTAAGACCAGAGAGTTCCGCCGGTGGGAATGCCGTCATTAAGTGCGAAGCCGCCCAGGGCACCAGCCGGGATCTCCATGTGTAACCCGCCCCATGGTTCTCCCCGCTGATTAATGCCCGACATCCCGCTGATTGGCGCATTACTGGATCCGCCCGAGGCGCATATACTTGCTCGCTGGCTCTCATCGCTGATCATCATCTTGCCGAGAACCTGTGCCGCCAACGAGACTGTCAGCATGATGACGAAGTTGGTGCTGTTGGCTACCGCTCCGGGAAACTCTGCCGTGCACAGGGATCCTGTTGGCGCATTGAAATCAATACGCCGCAACGGTCCTCCCAACGCACACTGGAGATCATGCAGCAAGGCATTTGTTACTGCGTTGATCACACCCGCACGCCAGCCGGCAAAGCTGGAATTCAGACAGCCAACCTGGTCATGGGTGCCTTCGGTTTCAAACACCAGGTTCGACCCTGACTTGCGCATCGTCAGTACCAGCGGGTAGATGCCGCGATCGCCTGGCAGCGCCTGTTCCAGATAACCCCTTGCGCGCCAGGTACCGTCAGGTAGTTTCAACAGGCGGTTGACAAATGTCTTCTCGGCGTGGTCGATAACCCGCCGCATTACACCTTTGACGACAGCGGCACCGTAACGGTCGACCAACTCCAGGATCCGCTTTTGTGCCACCAGGTTGCCCGAGACAGCAGCCCGCAAATCGAGTCCGAGCATGCCAGGCAGGCGGGATTGCCGGAGATACATCTCTTCGAGGTCCTCGCGCAGACGACCCTGTTCGACAATCCGGACAGGCGATATTCGCACCGGTTCATGGAAGGAGTCCCTTGCTTCCGGGCTCATACCGCCCGGTGTCACGCCACCGACGTCATTCTGATGCATTGTATTCACGGTCCAGCAAAAGACCTTTCCGTCTACGAAAACAGGGCAAATCAGGGTCACATCCATCTGGTGTGTTGCGCCAATCCAGGGATCATTGGTGAGAAACATATCGCCTTCCCGAATTCCCGGATTCCCGGCCAGATTCTCCATCACCCACCTGGTGGCCAGATCCGCGGCAGAGGTAATAATCTGGACGTACGGTCCGGCAAAGACGTATTCGACATCTTCGGTAAGGATGCAGGGGTTGAGATCGCGGCCATGGGCAACAATCAATGATCCTGAAGTACGAATCAGCGTCGTGCCATGTTCGATGTTAATGTTCCACAAATTGTTTTTGATAACCTCAAACGTGACCGGATCAATCGTCTCCACAGTCTCAGTATGAAGCTCCAGCTCATTGATTGGCGGCCTGCCATTCCTGTTGTCATGAACTGTTGTTGCTGAAGTTTCAGTCATTTCGCTTACCTGTGTTTCGTGGATAC
>MKWU01002846.1_pt1 | contig 24380 bp, 23 predicted proteins | sample 809101 | NCBI WGS metagenome assembly MKWU01 (sample SAMN05860141, study PRJNA318959) | sponge metagenome | host: Aplysina aerophoba | place: Slovenia: Piran, Adriatic Sea, Gulf of Piran | collected 2013-05-07 | reverse complement strand
AAGCGCTAGTGGGGCCGATGACGGTGGCAAAGAGAAGCAGGGCTTGAAAAAAGAACATGGCAAAACTCCTCACATGGTTTGGACGGGTAGGATCGCGTCTAGGTTCAGGCGCAGCGGTTGGACTAGGCGCGGCTGGATCACGTCGTCGCGTACTGCGGTGCCCATGCGGCTATTCAGGTCGCCCAAATAGGCTAGGGTCCACTCTACTTGGCGACGAGCTTGGGCAATTTCTTTCGGACTAAAGGCCGGTGGAACAGGCTCTGGGTCGAATAGGTGATAGCCGGCGATTAAGACCAGAACGGCTGCGGCGGCAAGGGGTGCATACCACCTCTTGGCGGCGGTGTGCCGCGTTTGGTGGATGCGGTCTTGGAGCGCTTGGGAGACCGCGTCGGGGCAAGTGAGCGAGGGCAGGGTGCGCAGCGCGCCAACCAGCCGACGGGCATCTTCTAGCTCGGCGGCGCAGGCCGCGCAAGTCGCTACATGGGCTTCGAGGAGGCCCTGTTCAACAGGCGTCAACTCGCCGTCGATATAGGCTTCGATCCGCTCTTGGGTCCAGGAGCAAGGCATGGTCTATTCCTGTAAAAGGTCGCGCAGGCGTCTCCGCCCGCGGTGGAGATATACTTTGACTGTATTGAGGGGCAACTTTAGGCTCTGGCTGATCTCGCGGTAGGAGAGGCCTTGGATTTCCCGCAGGATGACGATTTCCCGCAGGGGGCTTTCCAGCCGGGTAAGGGCCGCTTCCAACTGCCTACGCAGGTCCACATCGACCGCCTCGACCGCCGGAGTGCGCTGTAGGACCGGCTCGGGGTCTTGGGTACTGAATACCGAGCGATGGCGACTCCGCTGGCGCAAGGCGTCCAAGCAGGCATTGCGCGCCACCCGGGTCAACCAAGCCGCCACCCCGTTGTCGTCCATGCGGAGGCCGTGGTGCCACAGACGAAACAGAACCTCTTGGGTAATATCCTCGGCGTCTTCGCGGTTGCCCATATAGTAGAAGGCGAATGTGTAAATGCGGTCCCGGTGCTCTTGACAGAGCCGGCGGAAACGTCCCATAGCAGCTTTCCCCTCGTCCTTCGCCTATACTAACGATTGGCAGCGGAGAAAAGTTACAAGAGCCGTCCTTCTTTTTGCAGAATATCCCCGGCAATCGCGTAGGTCGTTCCGTGCATGGCAATGACGACGAGTCCGATCCCGGCCGCGAGATAGCCGCCGAGGTACAAGTTGGGGATGTCAATCGACTCGTAGTTGTGGGCGTGGGTCTGGACTTGATCGAGTTGGAATCGGTAGTTGTCGCGCATGGGCGCGAGGGTCAGCGGCGCAAAGTCCTGTAAGATCGAATAGTCGGCTGTGCCGCCGATTTCCTTGATCACGTGATCGACCTCTACCACTTGGTCTCCTTCGGGCGTTTGCAGTTCGACCCGTCCGTCCTCGGCGATCTGCGTCACGTGGGTGTGATACAAGGCTTGGAGCCGGGGCGAGCGGCTTTCGAGGATTGCGGCGATGCGATGGTAATAGGGCAGCCCGTGGCGGCTGTCGTTGATAAGCTGCCAATGGACCGCTGGCCCTTGGCGCATGGCGTAGTACACCTGCTTGCCGGCGTCGTGCAATTCGGTCGCGGCCCAATCGCCTGAGCGCCCGCCGCCGACGATGAGCACTCGCTCGCCGGGAAAGTCTGCGGGCTTGTCGTAGTGAGCGGTGACAAAAGGCCAGTCCTCGCCCTCCACGCCGAGGGAGCGCAACTGACCGCGCTGGCCGGTTGCGAGGACCAAGTACTTACAGGTGTAGCGCTGTTCGACGCCCGTTTGCACGTGCCGACTAGTGAGCTGAAAGCCCTTTTCGTGCGGCTCAATCCGCTCGACCTCCTCAGAGGCGCGAATGCGCTCTGCCACCCCAAAGCGCTCGGGCACGCGGTGATAGTACTCGATCAGATCGGTCTTGAGGATTAGGGCGTTGACATCTAAGGAATGCCCGATTTCTGCGGCGTGCTGCGCCAGCGGATAAAAGGCAAACTCCATCCATTGACCCGGCGACAAGGTCAGCAGGTTGTGCGGCGCACGGTTCCACAACCCGCCGACCGGCTCGCGGCTGATCAGCAGCGCGTCCAGCGGCTCGCCGCACCGAAAGTCCATGGCGACTTGGTCCAGTTCCTCAAAGAGCTGGCGCGGGTGGTGCAAGGTGCGGAACAGATCGACGGGCTTGATGCCATTCTGCACGAGATACTGCATATCTAGCCCTAGCAGCGTGCGGTCGAACTGCTGCAAGTACCCGGCTAAGGGCGCGTAGCGCGCGGCAAACATGCGGCTGCTGCGGAAGAAAGGATGCCAGCCGCCCAAGACTACAGCCAACGGCAGGCCCGCCGGCCCACCACCGACGATGATGACGGTGTGGTGTTCTGTGCTCATTGTTGCCCGACGATGATGCTTTCTGGTAGGAAGCTAGCGAGGAAACTTACCCGTGTGCGCGAGAATGACGGTGGGCGAAGGGGCCACAGGCCGCAAGCGGCAGGCGCGGTGAGCCTACTCGTCGACGTTTAACAGACGTCTGAAGGCTTCGAGGCTGGGCACCTGGATGGCCGCCCGATGCAACTGCTTGAGGCGCTGCACATCGTCAATAGCCCTAATGCGGCGGGCCAATAGGTGCATATCCTCCGGCTGAAAGCGCAGAGTCAACGCTTCTTGGATGCTTTCTTGGATGCCTTGCTCAATGCCTTGCTCAATGCCTTGCTCGATGCCTTGCTCGGTGACTTCCTTGATGATTTCCTCACGGATAGTTTCGGCGAGGTACTGGGCAAATGAGGATTCGCGCATGAGGTCCATGAGATGCTCCTTGGAAACAATGGCCGTGATTGTCTGCGGATTATACACTAAGCCACTCAAGATCGCCAGTCCCGCGAGAACATCGGCCTTAACCGACTGATCTAGCGGCAGCGCTGCCGCCCGAGCGATACACTGCTCTAACCACGCCTCCTCGGCCTGACCGGCTGGTGGCTGCATCAACGGAGCAAAGGGCAGCAAGCCTACCGTCCCGCGGTCGAGCACGGCTTGACCAGGAAGCTGGCTCAGGCGGATCACTTTATACTGAACGAGGATTTGGTAGCCGGGATTCTCTTGGAGGTAGTAGCCAGGATCGCGGCGGCCGGCGGCCGGGCGCAGGTAGAAGACGTGAGCGTACACCGGCAGGTCGTAGCGCTCGATAATGCGACCGATGTAGCCGGCCATGCGGCGAGGCATGGCCGGGTGGTCGGTAGTTTGAAACTCATGGTGAACTAAGGCCTCCTCGCCGCCGATGCACACGCTGAGGAGGCTGTCGGTGCGGCGCACTTCGACGGTGGGCTGCTCGCTCTCTATCACTTCGACGTCTTCGATGTCGTCGCGCTGGAGAGCGAAGCGGGCGAAGTCAGCCGGGTAGGTTTGGATCAGGTGCTTGGAAACGGTGTCGATTTCGGCCATGGCGATCCATTGGGAATTGAGTGTGCCAAGCCGTCCGAACCGAAGGGAACGGTTGGGCCATTCGCAATTCTGCAAGATCTATGCCAAGGCGGCAGTACAGTGGGGAGACAGGGCTATGAGGGATGAGACTGTATCGGGCACAATCCATGAATGAAACCTTTAGGGATCAGCAAAGTACACGACCATAGGGTCCTACCTCGGAACGCGAGTCACAGGCCCGCGCTCCCAAGGGGCATCACAAAACGAGCACTCAGGTCAGGTGTCGTGTACTTAGGGACCAGTGTTTCAATCCGCTCCCCTCACCGAAGCAAGGGGAGACGGGTGCCGTCGACGCTGATGAGGAGGCGGTCATAAGTTTCAATCCGCTCCCCTCACCGAAGCAAGGGGAGACCGATATGGAGCAACTAAGGCGCGAGCAGCGCCAGTGTTTCAATCCGCTCCCCTCACCGAAGCAAGGGGAGACCCCGTCCATTCGGGGAACACCACATTACAGGTTGTAGTTTCAATCCGCTCCCCTCACCGAAGCAAGGGGAGACAGCCCGACATCGTTAGGCTGAAAACATTGGCCAAGTTTCAATCCGCTCCCCTCACCGAAGCAAGGGGAGACCCACAAGAAGGGACGCTGCCCTCCTTTGGGGTAAGTTTCAATCCGCTCCCCTCACCGAAGCAAGGGGAGACCATTACGATCAGGCTGACCGTTACCGACTCAGACGGGTTTCAATCCGCTCCCCTCACCGAAGCAAGGGGAGACTCGTCATCCCGGAAAACATCTGGGAAAACTACCGAGTTTCAATCCGCTCCCCTCACCGAAGCAAGGGGAGACCAAAATCTCGCGCCTTATCAACAGACCCTAAACGGGTTTCAATCCGCTCCCCTCACCGAAGCAAGGGGAGACCGGAGGTGGACGGTACCTGCAATTCGTACTTCTTGTTTCAATCCGCTCCCCTCACCGAAGCAAGGGGAGACTTTGCGCTGCGTATCCCACCAGGAGGACACCCTATGTTTCAATCCGCTCCCCTCACCGAAGCAAGGGGAGACTGTTGTAGGTGTCGCCGAGTGTTTCGCCCCAGATGTTTCAATCCGCTCCCCTCACCGAAGCAAGGGGAGACCCTGGACACCGTGGGGCAACCCAACCCAAGACATAGTTTCAATCCGCTCCCCTCACCGAAGCAAGGGGAGACGAGTTCGAGCAGCTCCGTGCGTCGATCTTGGCGCACGTTTCAATCCGCTCCCCTCACCGAAGCAAGGGGAGACCTGCAAAGCAAGATCGTCTCTCCGTCGTAGTCTTGTTTCAATCCGCTCCCCTCACCGAAGCAAGGGGAGACGTCACCGGAAGTGCTCGATCTTATCATGGAATCCGGGTTTCAATCCGCTCCCCTCACCGAAGCAAGGGGAGACATAGCCGCTCTGTCTCGGACTTGCAATCGTGGGTCAAGTTTCAATCCGCTCCCCTCACCGAAGCAAGGGGAGACAGGTGTGGGAAACTCGGTCGCGTCAGCGATGACCGTTTCAATCCGCTCCCCTCACCGAAGCAAGGGGAGACAGACGCTGATTATGTATTGGAAGAAAAAAGCATTTGTTTCAATCCGCTCCCCTCACCGAAGCAAGGGGAGACGTTAAGTTCTTCAACCCGATGGGCAACCAGACCTGTTTCAATCCGCTCCCCTCACCGAAGCAAGGGGAGACTTGGTTTTCTTGATGTAGTCTTTCTTCGGCTGTAGTTTCAATCCGCTCCCCTCACCGAAGCAAGGGGAGACAAGCATGTGTCTTTACCAGTGCCGCCCGAAGGTATGGTTTCAATCCGCTCCCCTCACCGAAGCAAGGGGAGACATAGATACTTCTCCTATGTCTGCGCGCTGGACGAGGTTTCAATCCGCTCCCCTCACCGAAGCAAGGGGAGACCACGCCGCAAGGCTAGCTAGCGCGACGGAGGGGGAGGTTTCAATCCGCTCCCCTCACCGAAGCAAGGGGAGACATGGCCATGACCCACTAGCTCTTATGCTAAGCCCTGTTTCAATCCGCTCCCCTCACCGAAGCAAGGGGAGACTCGCGTCGCGTCGTGAATGGCCCCTGATGGCGCACGTTTCAATCCGCTCCCCTCACCGAAGCAAGGGGAGACTTAGTAGGTGTGAAAACATTAGCCCTCCCTAGGACGTTTCAATCCGCTCCCCTCACCGAAGCAAGGGGAGACTCGCGTCGATGGCGAGCTGCTGCCTAAGCGTGTAGTTTCAATCCGCTCCCCTCACCGAAGCAAGGGGAGACGTCTATCCTTGACGAGTGCAGTATCAAGCTGCCCCCGTTTCAATCCGCTCCCCTCACCGAAGCAAGGGGAGACCCGGAAGGAGGTCAACGGGCTGGACAAAGGTCAATGTTTCAATCCGCTCCCCTCACCGAAGCAAGGGGAGACATGCGCTTAAGCATCTCGAAAGCCAGCTCTACATCGTTTCAATCCGCTCCCCTCACCGAAGCAAGGGGAGACCTAGGGTATCTTTTAATGGTGTTAATTACGTAAGAGTTTCAATCCGCTCCCCTCACCGAAGCAAGGGGAGACCCAGTCTGCCGCAAACACCGAGAGGACTTCGGATAGTTTCAATCCGCTCCCCTCACCGAAGCAAGGGGAGACACGGTAGCAGCACCTTGGGCGGCTGGATCGGCGGCTTGTTTCAATCCGCTCCCCTCACCGAAGCAAGGGGAGACGCGGCCACACGTGGTTTGTATATCAAAATCTATGGGTTTCAATCCGCTCCCCTCACCGAAGCAAGGGGAGACTTGCGTCTCGAATTGACTCTGACCATGTGTACATTGTTTCAATCCGCTCCCCTCACCGAAGCAAGGGGAGACGCGCCACCCAAATCAACATAGATGTTCGAGCAGAAGTTTCAATCCGCTCCCCTCACCGAAGCAAGGGGAGACACCTCCGCGACCGCACTATCGTCATAACTACCATTGTTTCAATCCGCTCCCCTCACCGAAGCAAGGGGAGACTCCAACTTCAAGAGCGTACTCAGCCAGCGCTCCTTGTTTCAATCCGCTCCCCTCACCGAAGCAAGGGGAGACGTCCACGGTGTCGAACAGATACCAGACGAAGAGCTGTTTCAATCCGCTCCCCTCACCGAAGCAAGGGGAGACACGACGCCTCGCGCGAATCCAACCGTACGCGCATGTTTCAATCCGCTCCCCTCACCGAAGCAAGGGGAGACCGCAGCAGCACGTTCACGATCCGGTCCTGGACGATGTTTCAATCCGCTCCCCTCACCGAAGCAAGGGGAGACCCCTCGCCCTTGACGGTCCCAGTATCACAGAGAGGTTTCAATCCGCTCCCCTCACCGAAGCAAGGGGAGACGCACCCTTGAGCGTAACATCAAGGCCGCTGTCGAGGTTTCAATCCGCTCCCCTCACCGAAGCAAGGGGAGACTCGTTTTCTTCGGAGCCGTCAATCTCGCGCTGCTGTTTCAATCCGCTCCCCTCACCGAAGCAAGGGGAGACCGAGTCGAGCTGCCGCATTGCCTGCCGGGTTTTGGTTTCAATCCGCTCCCCTCACCGAAGCAAGGGGAGACCAGCACCAGCTCTTGATATGGCCGGCGTACCTAGGGTTTCAATCCGCTCCCCTCACCGAAGCAAGGGGAGACCCCACCAGCCGGCCGCTTGCGCGTCGTAGTAGGTGTTTCAATCCGCTCCCCTCACCGAAGCAAGGGGAGACTCGGCGAGGGCATACGGGATGTCTTTCGATGGGTTGTTTCAATCCGCTCCCCTCACCGAAGCAAGGGGAGACCATCGACGCCCACCACGAGGCCGCACGCCAACTCGTTTCAATCCGCTCCCCTCACCGAAGCAAGGGGAGACCCCACAGGTCGCTGCGCGTTTCCTCGTGGCCGCGATGGAGTTTCAATCCGCTCCCCTCACCGAAGCAAGGGGAGACCAGTCTGAGCCGGGGCTGCTGCCCGACGAACTGTGTTTCAATCCGCTCCCCTCACCGAAGCAAGGGGAGACGCGAATCCACATGACCGGCAGGAAGGAAGCCCTCGTTTCAATCCGCTCCCCTCACCGAAGCAAGGGGAGACGCCTCGTTCCCACCTTTATCCAGTGTGTTTTGGAAGTTTCAATCCGCTCCCCTCACCGAAGCAAGGGGAGACCGGGTCGGCTCCTTGCCGAGGGCCGACGACTCGTAGTTTCAATCCGCTCCCCTCACCGAAGCAAGGGGAGACACGTCCGCGACTGCCTGTGGGACATGAGCATCTTCGTTTCAATCCGCTCCCCTCACCGAAGCAAGGGGAGACCGTCGAGTGCGAAGTGGGTGGTGTCCTTTGCACCGTTTCAATCCGCTCCCCTCACCGAAGCAAGGGGAGACGCTGTCAGCCAGGGCGACTATGAGGTCGGAATTGCTGTTTCAATCCGCTCCCCTCACCGAAGCAAGGGGAGACCGATAAGCACTTTCATTTCAGAATAGCACCGAATTGTTTCAATCCGCTCCCCTCACCGAAGCAAGGGGAGACTTGACGGGCGACCACATAGCACAAGACATCTATCTGTTTCAATCCGCTCCCCTCACCGAAGCAAGGGGAGACATGGCAGCGCGGCCAATTGACGCCGAAACTTCGGTTTCAATCCGCTCCCCTCACCGAAGCAAGGGGAGACACCAGACGCAACTAAGGCCGTCGCGCAGGTAAATGTTTCAATCCGCTCCCCTCACCGAAGCAAGGGGAGACGAGCAGGAGATCGAGGAGCAAGTAGCCTACCAGTGTTTCAATCCGCTCCCCTCACCGAAGCAAGGGGAGACTCTTATCCAGCCGACCTTGGTGGTGTTGCTGCTGCGGTTTCAATCCGCTCCCCTCACCGAAGCAAGGGGAGACTGGATGGCTTGGGTCATGCCGCCGCTCCTTTTTTGGTTTCAATCCGCTCCCCTCACCGAAGCAAGGGGAGACAGTACAAGGCTGGCGAGCCAACCCGCAAACTTGAGCGTTTCAATCCGCTCCCCTCACCGAAGCAAGGGGAGACTGATACAATTGTATCAAGTGGGGCGTCTCTGAGGTTGTTTCAATCCGCTCCCCTCACCGAAGCAAGGGGAGACCTGTGTTGACGTTGGGATAGTCAAAGCCCATTAACAGGTTTCAATCCGCTCCCCTCACCGAAGCAAGGGGAGACTAACCGGCTTTGTCTGTGCGGGTTTCATGCAAATAAGTTTCAATCCGCTCCCCTCACCGAAGCAAGGGGAGACGCTCTTTTAACTTACCCCTGGTGAATACGCCAATGTTTCAATCCGCTCCCCTCACCGAAGCAAGGGGAGACATAGCTTGGGAGAGCCACCCGTTAGCTTTGCAATGTTTCAATCCGCTCCCCTCACCGAAGCAAGGGGAGACGAATCCATAGGGGCCGTTATCAATCCTACCTTGCTGTTTCAATCCGCTCCCCTCACCGAAGCAAGGGGAGACAAGCGTGATACATCGCCTCCGCAGACCGCACGCTTGTTTCAATCCGCTCCCCTCACCGAAGCAAGGGGAGACACGGACGACCAAGGGCTACCTGCCGACTATCGCCGGTTTCAATCCGCTCCCCTCACCGAAGCAAGGGGAGACACACACAGCTAATCACTGCGTAGATTAGTTACATGTTTCAATCCGCTCCCCTCACCGAAGCAAGGGGAGACTCCGCCGTGTATGACGAATGGCTGGAGGTGCTGATGTTTCAATCCGCTCCCCTCACCGAAGCAAGGGGAGACATCGTCGCTGAGACGCCCCAGGGCGTTTCAAACATGTTTCAATCCGCTCCCCTCACCGAAGCAAGGGGAGACCTGAAGGAAAACAGCCAGTTACTCCAACCTTTAAAGGGTTTCAATCCGCTCCCCTCACCGAAGCAAGGGGAGACTAATGCCCAAGCGGACTAAAGCACAACTCCAAGCGTTTCAATCCGCTCCCCTCACCGAAGCAAGGGGAGACTGCGTCTCGGTGGTGGTGCTTGGTGCGACATACTGTTTCAATCCGCTCCCCTCACCGAAGCAAGGGGAGACCGATAGAGCTTGTCGGCAAACAACAAATATTGCGTCGTTTCAATCCGCTCCCCTCACCGAAGCAAGGGGAGACTTATACAGGCGTTGAACTTATCCCAATCAATCCAAGTTTCAATCCGCTCCCCTCACCGAAGCAAGGGGAGACGCACCAGGACGCGCAGCCGCACCGTTTGGTCAGACGTTTCAATCCGCTCCCCTCACCGAAGCAAGGGGAGACAGGTTGCGCCAGCTTGCCGAGACAGGGCGTAAAATGTTTCAATCCGCTCCCCTCACCGAAGCAAGGGGAGACCGGCTGCGGGTGATCCGCCATTCGTAGCGACTGGAGTTTCAATCCGCTCCCCTCACCGAAGCAAGGGGAGACGCATTGCCTTGATCCAGCAAGTTTCGTCCTCTAGTGTTTCAATCCGCTCCCCTCACCGAAGCAAGGGGAGACTCATTTGCCGCCCTACCAGCCGACGCAAAACGAAAAGTTTCAATCCGCTCCCCTCACCGAAGCAAGGGGAGACTGGTAGCTCATACTCCTTTATCTGTGCGTCAGTAACGTTTCAATCCGCTCCCCTCACCGAAGCAAGGGGAGACCTTTCCGCCTCTATTACTTGCTCTGCGACTTGCATGTTTCAATCCGCTCCCCTCACCGAAGCAAGGGGAGACGTCGCGCCGTCGTCCGTCTGCTCGCCCTGTGTGTTGTTTCAATCCGCTCCCCTCACCGAAGCAAGGGGAGACCTCGCGGGCTTTCTCAGGGTTTTCTTGTCTCCATCGTTTCAATCCGCTCCCCTCACCGAAGCAAGGGGAGACGCCTACCGTCAATTGTGCAAGCTCTTTTAAAAAGGTTTCAATCCGCTCCCCTCACCGAAGCAAGGGGAGACCCCTTTTTCGCTTTTTCAATGGTCTCCTTGAGATCGTTTCAATCCGCTCCCCTCACCGAAGCAAGGGGAGACTGCTGTTGCTGCTCTTGCTCTTGCCGCTCGACCTCGTTTCAATCCGCTCCCCTCACCGAAGCAAGGGGAGACAATAGTCAGAGTTCGGACCCCGCCGACATAATGCGTTTCAATCCGCTCCCCTCACCGAAGCAAGGGGAGACAGCCGCGCAAGCGACTTACTCACCGTACCCGTTCCGTTTCAATCCGCTCCCCTCACCGAAGCAAGGGGAGACTCGTCGCCGGTCATAATCCTTACTCTTGGTTGTTGTTTCAATCCGCTCCCCTCACCGAAGCAAGGGGAGACCAATATGCCGCTTGCCGTCTAAGACGTAGATATTAGTTTCAATCCGCTCCCCTCACCGAAGCAAGGGGAGACACGTAGCGCGTACCGAGGTTTTCAAAAATGCGTTATGTTTCAATCCGCTCCCCTCACCGAAGCAAGGGGAGACTTTGTATCCGTTACTTTGGCGACAAAGACCCAAGCGTTTCAATCCGCTCCCCTCACCGAAGCAAGGGGAGACACGTCAGCGACGAAACCGTGCGCCGGTATATCGAGTTTCAATCCGCTCCCCTCACCGAAGCAAGGGGAGACGTATCGACATACCGCCTCTTGTCTCTGACGACAAGTTGTTTCAATCCGCTCCCCTCACCGAAGCAAGGGGAGACGCCGGTTGCTATAACCGGCGGAATACCAAAAAGTTACATGAGTGGATGCGCGGACCTCCTTCCATCTGCATCCTACTACTGAAGCGAGAGCTTATGCCTCGCTGTAAATTGTTGTTAGCCATAAGGTTGCCAACTGCGCGAAAGTAAGCGCAAAACACCTTCACTCCACTTTCGCGCCGACTACAAAACCAGTGGTTCACTTAAATCCACGGGTTCACCCACCCCGTGATGCTCCGCATTATCTTTCGCGTCCTCGTCCAAGAAATAAAATCTGAGAGAGTCCTGCTTGGGATCAATTACCTTCAGCAGACGACTCCTGAGTGCCGCCCATTCGGTCTTCCCCAATTGGCATTCAAAAAGCGATTTCTGCACTCGGACGCCATAATCCTTACAAGCTCTTGCCACTTGGCGCAGCCGCCGTTGCCCAGCACGGTCAGTCGTGGAAACGTCGTACGCGATCAGGATAAACATTATTTCGGAATGAAGGGGATATAGTCAGGAATGTCGCCGCGCAGCTTGCGAGCCAATAATTTGGCCTGAATGCTGAAAACTTGCCCCAAGCGGACATTTTGCTTGAACAGGGCGTGTTTTACCTCTGTTTGCTTACGCCGTTGCCAAGCTTGGATGACCTCCCTCCTGCCCCGCTCGGTAAATTCTACGGCACCGCCCTCTCGCTCGCGAAAGTGCTTGGCCTCGATCTGCCGACGATTGATCAGAGTCAATGCCAGCCGCTCTGCCAAACAGGGCCGAAATTCTTCCATTAGATCCAAGGCGCAAGCCGGTCTCCCCGCCCGCGTTGCATGAAGCCAGCCGACATAAGCGTCCAACCCGGCGGTCGTCAACGCAGCCAAGCAATCGTGACGAACCAAGGCATAAATAAATGAAAGGAGGCAATTTATCCGGTCCCGGGGCGGACGCCGCGAGCGGGTTACAAATCTGAAATCCTCTCGCTGCTGTTTGAGCATAGATTGAAACACCGAGAAATACGCCTTGGCTCCCATGCCCTCTAGGCCCCTGATCGGGTCGAGTGCCTCCCGCAGCCCACAATCTGGGGCAACAGGTGGGGGATTGTCGAGTTGGCGAATCAGTTGAGCTAGTTCATCGGCTGCACCTACCAATGCCGCGCGATCCGTATCATCCTCGGCTTCCCGGCCGGCCCGCAAGAGATTGGAGCGCGAGTTTTGCAGCTTCCCAGCGACGAATTGCCGGGCAATGCGCGATGCCTCTTGCGGACTGTCCGCCGCCGCATACTGAGCACGGCGCAGCAAGTAACGGGTGTCTCCACTGCCCAAGACTTGGGCCAAGAGGTAGCCGTTCTCGGTGTGGTAATGCACGGCCACCTGATGATCCCAACACAAGGCCATGGCCGGCGGCGTAATCACGACCTGCCCAAACGCGCAAATGCTTTCCAAGTGGTGAATCGGCACGGTCAGGCGAGTTTGCTTTTCGATCTCGACCCGTAGCGTCAGGTGATCCCTGTGTACTACGGTACCCGACGTCGTCAGGTAAAGGGTGTTTTGAGCAATGGCCATGTTTCAATCTGCTTCTCTGAAGTGGGGACACTCTAGTCTGTGGTATCGAACACTGCCCGATAGGCCCGCGCCAGCGTAGGCGGGACACTGGTGATTTCGGGAAGGCAATGGTCAAAAAGTGAGCACTCGGAACATTGGGGCTTGTGGACGGCTTGGGGGACTGCTTCCTCTTCGATCAGTCGGTGCATGGCTTCGATGGCCTGTTCGGTGAGGCGGCGCAAGTCTTCGGTAAATTCTACCTCTCGGCGGCGCTTGCTCTTGGCGTGGAAGATGGCTCCCTTGGGAATGTCCAGTCTGAACATTTCTTCGAGGCACAACGCTTGGGCGCAAAGCTGGGCGTCGTCGTTATCGAACTTGCGGCGTTTGCCCTTTTTGAACTCGACCGGAACCAACAAACCATCGGGATGGCGCTCGACGATGTCGCACTTGCCGTTAAGTCCAAGCCGATCCGACCAGACGGGCAGGGCGCGTAGCAAGGTCACGCCCTTGACGGTTTCGTAGCCGGAGATGTCGGCTTGCTCATGGACACTATCGCCGACCACGGTGTGCTCGTTGGTCCCGCGCCACCCCTCAATCGCCTTCAGTGCCGCCCGGCGCTGGCAATAGAGAAAGTCGTTGAGGAGCGAGAGAGGGATGGGGTCGGAGAAATTGAGAAATGAAGTGGCGTTACTCACAGCATCTCGACCAGTTCCACATTTTCGGGCAGGTCATCCCGATTGATAGAAACCTCGTAGTCGGAGAATTGGCGGGCCGCTTGGACGGACTCCTTTCGGGAGACCGTTATGCGTTCGAACAACTTATGTGCGGGTGCATTGCCGAGGACGGATTGATGTTTGAAAACAATGAGCTTTTGTGGAGCCATGGTACCACGCGAGGCGGAACGGTCGAGGTCAAACATATTCTGCAACGCCTGCCATAAGAGGCTGAGATCGTCGTCGCTAAATCCAGTGTCGCATGCGAGGTTAGCGGAAATGAAGCCGTGGCAGCGGTACAGGCCATAGGGAATGAGGTTTTTACGGCCCATCGTCTGGTTTGGGGCATCGAGTTCCTTTGCCTCTGTAACGGCCATGCGAGTAATGGAAATGTCCATTGGCAGGATGGGATCAAGGCTACGGCTGAAGCTCAGTTGCACAGGGCCGCGTACTTGTCCAGCGTTGGGACCGGTGGACATCACCGCGCCGAACGTTCTTACATCGTAGTAGCGATAGCACATTTTGGCGCGGGCATCTTTGACTTGGGCGCGGGTGGCTTTCTTAGATTTGCCGTCCACCTCGTGGCCAAGCTCTTTGTGTGCTTGGGTGATGGACTCGTTTAAGATCGCACCTTGGCGGACGAAAATATCGAACGGTTCTTCGCCGCCGTTGGCTTCTAGAACGTAGTTGCGGATTTTGCGTTTCAGGCATACGTCGGAGACGAGACCGTGCATGTCTTGCGGGTCCACACGCGGTGCGTTGGCAGCGTCGGGGTCGCCGTTGGGGTTGCCGTCTTTGCAATCGAAGAGATAGACGAAATCGTATCGGCCTTGGATCAAGTTCATAGTGCTCTCGCTTTCTTTTTCTTCCTCTTACCGGGAAGAGGGACGCGGTTTGAAACTGGGTTGATGGCTATACCGTATCAGATTCGGCGTTGGCGGCTTGTTCTTTGCGCTCAGCAGAGCGGCGGCGGTCTTCGGCTTTTTGGTGGTAATAGCCGAGGGCGAAGCGGCCCTGCCCTTCGAGGTCGAGGCTAGGCGGGAAGTGGTCGCCTAGTTTGGTAGACAACTCCTCGATAATTCTCTGGATGTTGTTGTCAGTTCCCTCGCCCCAATTGTCTCTAGCCATTTTTCGATGACTGGCGGCGTTCTGAAACAGACGTCCCATAACAATGTGAGGAGTAGTCGATGCGCTGGCATAAAAGCGTTCAACAATTCCAGCATTGATGGTTGTCCGCTTATTGGGGCTGTTATGTGCCAGCCATTGCAGACGTTCAAAGACTGAGAACAGTCGTCCGCAGAGATAGGCGGGGTCCATGGATTCGGTGTTTAACGATTCGGTCATGTTGTTCCTTTCTTTTGATTGGTTGAGACGGTCCTGCCGCACGAGGCAAGCCTTAATAAGGGCCAAGCGTGCCGGGTTCGTTTTGTTGTCGGTTTCAATTTGCTGCCGCTTCAACGCCGCGGTCAAAGCCGGCAAAGGCAAAGGCGTACCACGTAGCGCGGCATATAAAAGTTGTGTTGGAATCTGCGGAGCCAGTTCGTCGAGCTTGTCTCGAACTAGACCGTACAAGAGATAGCCGAGCTTGAAGGGGCGAATGGGATCGCCTTCCGGGCGAACGATGGCGAGGTCTTCAAACCATTGCCGCACGTTCTGTTCGACTTCGGGGACAGTAGATTCGAGCCAGTCTCGGACGATGATGCGGCCTCCGTTGCCCGATAGACTCATGGCGTAATACTTCCGGGCATCTAGCTCGTGTTGGGATTGTCCGGTGCGCGGTGCATCAATCAGACTGCGAACCTCCTGTTCGTCAGCAGTCTCGACCAAACGAAACGGGTCGAGTTCCTCCTTCTTACGAGTCCAGTGGAGATGCACGATTTCGTTCTGCCGAAGGCCGCGTTGGATTAGATCGTTCAACGCGCTACGAATTTTCAACTCGGCGGCAGCGGAGATGGAAGCGTTTTCGCCCTGCTGAAGACCAAAAGAAGTGAATGAAGCCTTGTCGAAGGAGATTAGGTTGGTCCCTACGGCAAGGCCGCCGGGCACTCCTTTGATCTTCTCCGTTGTTGAAACTGGCTCCGTCAATTCGCCAGTCGCCAGACAGAAGCGTTTCCTGCCCGCAGCTTGAGGCCGGTCCGCAGCGCGGCGTCTGCGCCAGAATTGTTTGAGTTCCTCCGATTGAAGTAACGTGTGGTCAGAGACCCGGAAAGTGATGTTGTCGTTCGGCTTCGCCTTTTGTTCAGTCAGTGATGCGTGAAGTCTTTCGAGCGCGTTCGGCTGGTTTAGAAAAGTCAAAGTCGCTTGGGCCTTCGGACCGTCGTTGGGGCATTCTTCCACTGCCGCTTCAAGCAATCGCTTGAAATAAGCGTGCGAACCTTCCCGCCGCTCGGCCCGCTCGGGCTTCTTTGGATCGGGATAGTTGACTGCACGTTCTAGCGTGTCGCAAAGGAAGAAGGCACGCGGGCGCGATGCAACGGTGAGTTCCTTTTGTTCGATAAACGGACGGGTGAGCGTTCGCGGTTTGGGCTTTTTCGCATCAGGATTGTCTAACAGAGGGATGACACCGGTGAAATTTCCAGAGGCATCCAGAGAGATAAGCCAACGGACAGGTGCTTCGTGAAAGTCGGCATCGCCGAGATCCTCGCGTTCGGCGTATTCGATGAGGGCTTGCAGTATCATGGTTTCTTCCTAGTTGATTTAGGCTTCGAGGCCAGCCTTGATGTCTCGCCAGTCGGGCACGTTGACGATGCCGTTTTCGAGACGGGCTTGGAAAAAGGTGCTGACTGGTTCCGGCTTTTCGACCTTGCCGGGTTTCCAATTACCCGGGATGTCGAGATCGAACGCATCGTAAAGGATATACCCTAAATCTGTGTCCATATTGGCGTCGGACGGCGCGGCCATGTCGCTCGGTTGAGCCGACTCAAAGTTGGCGGGAAATTCGCGGCAACCAAAACAAGGTTGGGTAAAGCATTGGCCCTTCTCAGCCCGGCGTCGGAACATTCCATAGTATTTACTAAGAGTATCGTCTCCTTGGGGTTCATCAGGAGCAAGAGGCTTTTGACGGGGCTGATTGGCTAAGCGGTTGAGTCCTATGCTGGCTTCGATGACGTAATCCACGTCGCGAAGAGCAAGCGTGTTACGCTGCGTGCGGTCATCCTCGGCCAAGATGGGTTCGGGATTGCGAGAGTTGGCAACGGACTTCAGTTCGTTGCGACGGAAGCTAAGGAACTTGATGGGGCGGCGAACAGCGATGCGATGAACATGCCATCGGAATTGCGGCTTGTAGAGAATCGCTTCAAGGATGCCTCGGGCAGCCGAGGGGGTGGGCACGGGATAGCTCATCCTTTCGACTTTCATTTCTGGGCGCGTGAAGCAGGCTATATCGCCCCAGACGCGGAGATGGATTCGTTCAGTATTCATAATCAGTCAGTTCGGTAAAAAGGTCGGGATTTTGAAGACGGCGACATGCAGTAGGTCCACCGTATTTGGGTTGGGGTTTGGGAATTCAGCTATTCCATCTGCTACGACCATGGTAACAGCTCTGTCAGCTTCTTCTAGCGAGTTTGCCCGGAGGTGCAACCATGCTGATGATGAAATCGGTAGTTCCATCTCATCGTAGGGATGCACTCTGGGACGCCGTTTCGTTACCCGCCAGTATTCCGAAGGCGGAAAGATATGGTGTCTAATGCTGTCGAGTATTCTCGTTGCATTCATGATGATTTGACCTATTGCTCATCTTAATATATATTATTTAAATAGATACGAAAACATTCAATGGCAGACAATATAGAATATCCAAAAGAGCTTGTCAAGAGGCTCCTGCAAGAATTTCTTACTGAGGCGGCGAAATCACCTGTCTAGGTGCGGATTGAAACATTGACTGTTTTGTATCTATTTGAAGTCAAATGACTTACGTCGTTTGGCTTCTATTTTTTTAGCTAGTCAAAGAACGAATTGTTCAGCTTCGTAATTGCAGGCACCAAGTTGGTCATCATAGCTGGAACTCCAGAAAAATATGGATTCGTCCTTGAGCAGCGGAGTAATGACGCCGGTGCTTCGAGCCTGCTGAAATTCCGACTCATAGCGATTGATCGTGAAGCGCTGGCACTTACGGGCAAGGTCAGCGGTAAGATGCTGTTGATGGCGGATGGTTTCGATGAGTTTCCTGCCATGTCCGTACGGGACGAGGACGGAGCGCGTCCCATCGTCGATTAGCTGACAGTCTTTGGCGGCCGCAGGAAAATCGAAGTTCTTGCTAGCGAAGTAGGCGGGATCATCATCTGCTGAATTGGGGCCAAGCGTTTCATATAGTCGTGCGAAATAGTGCTGATAGGTTTCTGGCTGGTGCAGCGGCGCATCCGGGCATTCGGCGAGGAACGATTTGGTTTCTTCGGAGGCGGTCTTATACGCGCCACGGGGCATGCTGCCCAAAGGCGGTGGCGGTGTGAATACGGTAACAGAACCAAGCTCGGGCAAGCAGCCTTCGCGGTTGCAACGGCCAGCGGTCTGGATGATGGAGTCCAGTGGGCCGAGGGCGCGATAGGCGATTGGGAAATCCACGTCCACACCTGCTTCAATGAGTTGGGTCGAGATGAGCCGGCAGGTTTTTTTCTTTTTTAGCCGTTGGCGAATGACCGCCAGCTTGTCCGAACGATGTGCTGCACACATGGCTGCTGAAAGGTGGAAACGGCCCTCCTCGGGCAGTAATTGGAACAATTCGGCGGCTTGAGCACGTGTATTGACTACACAAAGGACGCAGTTGTGCTGGCTGATTTCGCTAGCAAGCTCCTGCCAGTCAGCCGGGGAATCCTCGGGGCTGCGGATGGTAATAGTAGTCCGCTTGAGTGTTTCAGCCATTGCATCCGGGCGGCTTGAAATTTCCCTAGGCTGCCAGCCATTATCAATTGCCTTTGCTGCGGTTCCGAATGCAGGCTGAGTGGCGGTGCAAAAGACAGCCGTAACGCCGTAATCGCGGGTGAGGCAGTTCACCGCAGAAAGGAGAGAAGGCACCAAACGCGGTGGCAGAGTCTGAACTTCATCGAAAATGACTACTGAGCGGGCGATATTGTGGAGCTTGCGGCAGCGGGACGGCCTATGTGCGAAGAGACTTTCAAAGAACTGAACGGAAGTAGTAACGACGAGAGGAGATGACCAATTCTCCGCCGCCAGACGTGCCCGGCGAATCTGGGCATCTTCCGCGTCTTGGTTGCCGGAATCCAATTCTCCCCATGCAACGGCGCTGTGGTGTTCGAGCACATAGTCTGGCCCAAAGACTGGTTTGAAGCGATCACGAAAGACTTTGGCGGTCTGCTCGATAATACTGGTAAAGGGAATGACGACGATGATGCGCCGAAAGCGATCATGGGAGCCAGCAGGCAAACTGGCATTATGCCGACAACAATGCTTCAGCGCGAAGGCTAGCGAGGCGAGCGTTTTACCGCTGCCAGTCGGCGCAGTAAGGGAAAATAGTCCAGGTTCCATTTCTGCCGCTGCAAGACAGTCCGTTAGTAGTTGTCGTCTTGCTTGGTTGACTGATCCATCTATAGGAAAACCTTGGAGGAACTTCATAACAGTTTCAAAGGCCGTTTCCTCAGCAAGCGATGGGGCGCTCCGTGATTTGGCCCGTTCGGGATCGAAGTGATTTTCCGTGTCCAGAAAATCCGCATCCACTAGACAACTGAACAACATGCGCGTTCGCAGTGCCTCGGCGAACGACATTTCCGAAGCTCCTGGAAATGGGCCAAGCGAAATGGCATCGTTGTTGGCGCGAACAAGCAACTCATTAACCGATTCTTCATTCCCTGTTTCCAACACGATGCCATTACCAGCATGAAAATCCTTCATCGAATTTCTTAACGAGCGCTTGAACTCATCAGAAGCGAAGGCAGGCATTCCCGTATGGTGCCCGTCAATGGCGAACGGCAAACGGATATTCTTTTTTTCAAACGCGGTGAAAGCACCATGGACCCAATGGTTAATTCCGCGTACGGAAGGATCTTCAAGGCGCTGCTGGAAGCGTTTCCCGTACTTTCCGAGGTCATGCAGCAAACCGGCAAGGTGTGCTTCATCTGCCAACCCGAAGGGAGCAGCGAATTGTCCGGCCCGTTCTGCCACGTTTCGCAAATGCTCCGATAACGGTTGCCAACACGATTTATTCGGATCGGGTTCCCCTGTCTCTGTTTCGGCTGTATGGGCGTAATAGTTCATATTTCCCAACGTAAATTGAAGGTGTCAAACACTGTTCCTCGCTACTATCTGCATGCCTTCAACAAAACCGCCGGCAACCGCGTCAGTCCCCCATTGTGCGGATCAATCTCAAATCCACCGGAGTCCCAATGCCGTAACGCCGAGCAACGGCTCCGCGCCTTCGTCTCCATACACGATGGTCCCACCAACTATCTCCCCTTCAAACTCAATCTCAGCGGTGGTTATGTCCAAGGAGACGGGCTTTCCGTCCGCAAGCACGTATTCGCGGCGGCCCTTCGGTTTGAGTCCGATCTTTTCGAGGTGCGCCCTCGGCACGAGCGAGTCGAACATGCCAGTATTGACGAGGAATTTGCCGGTCCAGCTTCGCTGCGGGTCCGCAGGATTGCGGATGGTTACGTCAACGTAGATTGCGCCCACTGTGGTTCGCCTTCTGAGTTGGTTTTGCTGCTGCCATGCCTAAAATAGTGAAATTTTGTTCACATAGACAAGGCATTGCAGGACCTATGTTCGATCTTTTATTCGACCAAGATTCTAATCCTTCATACACCGCCCCCGCCGCCTTCATCTCCGTGGCAATTCCCGCCCCGCCGACTTGAGCAGTGTGCGCGAATTCGCTAGCATAGTATGCGCTGGCCGAACTACAAAGCAGAGGAGATAGGATCATGACGCCCGAACAAATTCAGGAACACCCGACCAAGATCCTCACCCCGGAGCAGCGGCAATCCTATTTCGACAAGGGCTTCCTGTTGGTCGAAAACCTCATCGGGCCGGAGTGGATTGAGCGCCTGTTGGCCGTCACCGACGAAATGGTCGAGCGCAGTCGCGGCCTGACCGAATCGGACGCGGTCTTCGATCTGGAGCCCGATCACACGGCTGACAACCCCCGCCTGCGACGCCTTACCAGCCCGGTGGACCAGCACCCGGTCTATTGGGAGTTCGCCTCTCAGTCGATTCTGGCGGATGTGGCCGCCGATCTGGTCGGCCCAGACGTCAAATACCACCACTCCAAATTGAATTTCAAGTGGTCCGAAGGCGGCGAGGAGGTCAAGTGGCACCAGGATATTACGTACTGGCCGCATACCAATTACAGCCCCTTGACCATCGGCACGTACCTCTACGACGTCGATGACGACCAAGGGCCTTTGGCCGGGGTCGCCGGCAGCCACAACGGGCCTTTGTTCGATCAATACAATGCCTCGGGACAATGGGTCGGCTGTATCGCCGAGCAGGATCTGCCCGAGGTTGATCTCGGCCGCGTGGAGTATATGGCGGGACCGGCTGGGTCCATCACCATCCACAATTGCCGCACAGTACATGGGTCTAAGAAGAATTTATCGCCCAAGGGGCGGCCCTTGTTGCTCAATATCTATTCAGCGGCCGACGCCTTCCCCTATACGGCTAACCCTTTGAACAGCCCGCAGTACTCGGGAGTTATTGTGCGGGGCAAAGCGGCGCGCTGGGCCTACCACGACCCGCGACCTTGCCTCATTCCGCCGGATTGGTCGGGGGGATATACGTCTTTATATGCGTTGCAACAGCAAGAGGATTGGGAGGTATAAGAAAACATGTCATACAAAGTAGCCATCGTCGGCACTGGCATGGTCGCCAACGTCGGTCACATCCCCGCTTGGCTGGAGTTGGCCCCGGCGGTAGAAGTGGTCGGCGTGTTCAATCACACCTTGGCCAAGGCCCAACAGACCGCCGACCGCCACGGCATCCCCCGCGCGTACGACGTTTGTGGGCGCATGATGGACGAGTTGCGTCCCGATATCGTCTCCATCTGCACCCCCAATGCCTCGCATCGCACCTACACCGAAGCCGCCCTCCAAGCCGGTGCCCACGTCTTTTGCGAAAAACCCGTAGCCGCCAGCTACGCCGATGCAGTAGTCATGTACGCGGCGGCCGAGGCTACCGGACGCCATCTGTTCGTCACCCAGACAGGCCGTTTCTCCGGCACCAATACCGCTGCCAAGCAACTGGCCGACAGCGGGCACTTGGGCGAGATGTACTACGCTGAAACCTCGGCCTTCCGCCGCCGTGGCGTGCCCACTTGGGGCCGCTTCCACATGAAAGAAGCCTCGGGCGGCGGCCCCCTCTACGACATTGGTGTCCACGCCCTCGACGCCTTGCTGTGGATTATGGGCAGTCCCAAGGTGGTGGCCGCCTCGGGCGCGACGTACACCAAACTGGCCGACCAGCGCGAAGATGTGGTCACGTCGCTGGCCGACAGCGGCGCGCCAGAGGGCGTGTTTGCGCCCCGGGACTACGACCTCAGCGAGTACGATGTGGAGGATATGGCCGCTGGCTTTCTGCGCCTGGAAAACGATGCCACCATCAGCATTAGGGCCAGTTGGGCGGCCAATTTGCCCGATGGCACCGGCGGCACCCTCATCATGGGCACCAAGGGTGGCCTCACGTTTAATCCGCTCACCTTTATCGGCACCTTGGGCCGCTATCAGGCCGACACCCGGATCAATGTGCCATCCGATCCCTCGGTGCCCTTCTCGGGCCACTGGAAAGCTGCGGCTCACTTCGTCGAAGTGCTTGAGGGGCGAGCCGAGTTGCTAATAAAAAAAGAGGAAGTGCTCAACGTCATGGCCGCCCTAGACGGGCTGTACCGCTCAGCCGCCGAGGGCGGGGAAGTGAGGATAGGCTAATGACTCGCTTAAGCGATGCGGCCCTGCAGGATTTCATCGTCCGGGGATACCGCGTGGTGCAACCGACCGCGACCGCGGACCTACACGGCGAATTGCACCGCCAAGTCGAACGCGTGCTCGCCACGGGCAATCCGGGCAACGGCCTGATCGATCGCGTTCCCCTATTGCACCAGTTGTTCGCCGATCCGGCAATAGATGCGGCTTTGACCGGCATTTTGGGGCCTAAGTACGCCCTCTGCCGCCACTGCCACTGCCACGATCTCGCGCCGGACAATCAAGCCCAGAATTGGCACAAGGATTATCCCTTCGGCGGCAACGTGCGCTACCACCGCCCGCGTTACGTCCTGATGCTGTACTATCCGCACGAGGTGACGCCGGATATGGGGCCTACGGCGTTGGTGCCTCGGACGCAGTACTATATGGATGGACCCGGCGATGAGGTCGAAGGGCTGGCCCTGACCTGCGCGGCGGGCACTGTGGTCATCACCCACTACGAAATATGGCACCGGGCCACGGCCAATCGCTCGACCCAGACGCGCTACATGCTAAAGTTCCTCTTTACCCGCACCGAGGAGCGCGTGCCAGAACAGCGCAGCCGGTGGATGCCCACGGGACGCCATGCAGCTTTGTACCGCACGCTGTGGCGCTGGTACGGGGGACAGGCTCCCGCCTTGAGGCCGCGTCGATCGGTGGAAGCCTTGCAGGCGGCTTTGCGCGACCCCGATGAACGGGTGCGGATAGATGCCTATTATGACTTGGGGGCGCTGGGTGTGGAAGGGGTACCAGTATTGATGGCGGCGCTAAAAGACGAGTCTGCCCGGCGTTGGCAAGCCAATATCGAGCGCGGCGATTTTACCAATCCCAGCCAGTTGGAAAGCCCCTACGGGCTAGCTGCGGCTGGCGCTGTGGCGGTGCCCGCGCTCGTCGAGGCGTTGCAGGATCGGGATTGGTGGCTGCGCGCCGGGGCGGCTAGTGCCCTAGGCTGCATGGGTGCCGAAGCTCAGGATGCGGCCCCGGCCCTTGCGGCGGCGTTGCAGGACGACAGCGAATGGGTCTGTCGCAATGCCGCCGATGCCTTGGGCAATATAGGCCAAGTGCCAGCGGCGGTACCGGCTTTGACACAGGCTCTAGACGATAGCCGCGCGATGACTCCTTGGTCTTTGTCCGATGCGCCGCTGTGCGAAAACGCGGCTATGGCGTTGGCCAAATGGCGCGCGCCGACAGCAGCGGTATCAGCCTTGCACCGGGCGCGTCAGCAGGGCAACGAATACGTGCGGTCTTGGGCCGAATGGGCGTTGGATCGCCGCTTTTAGGAGAAAGAGTCATGGAAGCCTTATTGAGGAGCTGTTATGAACGCGGTTTTTTCCTTTAGCGAAGTAGCTCGGCTGCCCATGCCCGGGGACAATGTGGCTATTGCCACCCGACGTTTGGAAGCAGGCACGGGCATCGATTACGAGGGACGGTCGTTCACGTTGTCCCACACGGTGATGGAGGGACATCGCTTTGCCGTCGAGCCGATTGAACCCGGCCAGTTTTTGCTGTCGTGGCAACTGCCTTTTGGCGTGGCCGAGCGCGCCTTGGAGCCGGGGGATTACGCCTGCAACCAGAGTATGCTCGACGCATTGAGCATTCGGCAGTTGGACTTCGACCTGCCCGAGCAGGCCAACTTCGTCGATCGCATTGAGCCGTATCAACTGGATCCGGCGAATTTTCAGCCTGGGGTTGCGCTCGATCCGCATGAGGAGCCGCGGACCTTCTTAGGTTATGGTCGCGCTGGGGGACGGGGCGTGGGCACGCGCAATTATATCGTCGTCTTGGGCACGTCCTCGCGCACGGCTAGCTATGCCCGGCTGTTGGCCGAGCGCTGGAGTGGCCGACCGGCTGGCGATGGCGTGGTGCCGATTGCCCACACCGAGGGCGGCGGTGGGTCTAATCCCAATAACCGCGAACTCTTATTGCGCACGTTGGCTGGCTTTGTCGTCCATCCCAACGTCGGCGCTGTGCTGGCGGTGGACTACGGCAGCGAAGCCGTGACCAACAAGATGCTGCAGGAATACATGGTGGCGCACGGCTATGCCCTCGACCATGTCCGACACTGCTTTATGAGCTTGGACGGTTCCTTTGCGGCGCGTTTGGCAGAGGGCGAGCGGCAAGTAGCCACTTGGGCCGAGGAAATGGCGGGCGAGGAGCGGGGCGAGCACGACTTAAGCCATCTCGAGATCGCCTTGCAGTGCGGCGGCTCGGACGCCTTTT
>MKWU01002845.1_pt1 | contig 24384 bp, 20 predicted proteins | sample 809101 | NCBI WGS metagenome assembly MKWU01 (sample SAMN05860141, study PRJNA318959) | sponge metagenome | host: Aplysina aerophoba | place: Slovenia: Piran, Adriatic Sea, Gulf of Piran | collected 2013-05-07 | reverse complement strand
AATCATACATGACCTACATGTGAAAAGTTATTCCGTGAGGGAGTTTGCTGCCTGTGGGCTATGGCTGCTTGTGCCGGGGGCTTCCTGCAGAGGTGGTTTTGACTGCGGTGCTGGGGAGCCTGCAATATAATCTGCCCCGTCTCAGCATTGCTGGATTACCTGACAATTAGGGGCAACTGCTCAAGTGCCTTATTCGTTAACGAGAATGGCTCACCAATGAGAAGAGGGCAATTTGTGGCTCAAGGTGCAGCAGGCCTTGAGGCAGACAGGGGTCATTGGGCACAACTTGATGGACATAGCGTCAGGATAGAAGCAGCGACATCAGCAAGCCAGGCGGGGGTCCCCGAGACCATGATCAAGATCCTGGGCAGGTGGTCCAGCATGGCCTACCAACAGTATATTAGGCTGAGCACCACGGCAGCAGCAGCAGTCTCGTTGCAGCGTAGGAAGCCGAAATATCCCGCACAGCAAGCTGCCCACAGAGCCCGATTCTGGAAGCTGTGTGGGTCCGCAGCGATGGGTGCCCTGATACGGTTCATCATGGCCACAGTATTGGGCAACCAGTTCCTGGCTGGTCCCTTCCCATTCACTCGCCTGATGCCTCTGATCAAGAGATTAACGTATGGGGTGTGGAATGATGGTGCTGTGCATGTTGGGTCCGCAAGTAGGCGAAAGAGCCTGAGGCCTGCCAAATACGCCTCGATGGTCGAAGCTGCTAGTCCCTGAGCCCCCACGTAGGCAATGAACAGCATCACCTTCTCCTCTGTGATCGGGTGTGGGGTTAGATGGACCTGGGAGGTGAACTTTTGGTACCTTGACCAGTCTGCTTTGTACGCGTTCATTGTCGACTTTGCCACTCCTGCCTCCAGAAAGCATTGAACGTCTCCCTTCAGCAAAAGAATGTCCATTCTGGGGCCTACTGGGTGATCTGCCTGACCAGAGCTGGGGGCACCTGTGATGGAGCAAGGGCAGCCTGTGGGTATCGTCTACGAAATGATGTCACTCTGTCGTGAGACAGATGGTCTGCTCCCGTGCAGCTACGTGAACCGCCCTCAAGCGGCAGTCATACAGTGCCTGCAGGTGTGCCAGACATTGCAGGATATGGCTTGCTGGTTGGTCTCGAGCATGCAGCCAATTAACCTGCGAGACCACAGCTGCATTGTCGCAGTGGCACAGAATGACCCGCCCTCTGTAAATCTTGCCCCATATTGCTACCGCTATGACTACCGGGAGCCATTCTTTGAGGGCAATTGTCTGCAAGCCCCAGTCCCTGTTCCACTGTACCTGGAACCAGTGTGGCGCTGACCATGCAACACAAATCCAGGATCCCGCTGCATCTGTGAATATATGCTGATCGACATGGCAGTTGACAATCTACATAGATGGCATCTTGCCACTGGACGCCCAGAAAGATAACTGTCCTCTGGGTGTACGGGGACTAATCTATAAGCTTCACTGATGAGCAAGTAACGTATTGAGGCTGAGTTAGCGCATCAAGTGTGCAGCATCCTCCACTGAGGAAAATGTGATGTGTGAATCCCCGGCGGAGGTTATCACTCACACTTGCCCCCCTGGGCCTGGACATGTCCACAATTACCCAGCATTTTCCTACTGTCTTCTTAGGGATTACCGCAATACTGCTCGTGATGTTTTTGCACATTCGCTGTGGGAGAATGGCCCTGCCATATATCCCTTCTCCAGTTGGGTTTGGATGTACTGGTCTGCCACCACCTTGTGCTCTTGTGCCGAGGGGGTGTTGCTCAAACTGGCCCTGCACGCTGGGGTCTCCTGAATGCCAATGCGGAATCCTTGCCGCATGCCTGTTAAAAGTGCCCCCATACCTGTGCACAGAAAGCAGGGGGATCTCAGTTTGGGGCTGTAGCTACGTATATGCCAGTTAGACCCTGTAGCAAGGCTTGGCCACTAGGCACTGGTTGGGTGCCATCCCGCTCTCTAGGGTCCTGCAGAGCACCCTTCAAGTACCTTATCCTGCTATTAAATCGACTCAGAATTTCCGTGCGCAGGCACGGTTAGGCGCGCTGTTTCCAGGACCAGTACTGGCGCCACAGGGCTGCAACTGCGTCAAACTCGCTGGAGCGACACTTGTCTCCGACCTCACCTAGGTTACTATAGGCCGCAGAGCCTCTGGGCTTGCTGGAGCCGAGCAAGGTCAGCAATGGCAACGCTGCCAGCCTCGTTCGCTGATGAGGCAATGATCACTGGGCTGTTGTGTGGTTCACCCCCAAGATGGGTCCCCACGGCTCCACAAGTCTAGGGAGTGTATGTACGAGGAGGGAGGGATTTGGAAGTTACCACGCGTACCTGAAGAGGGTGTTCCTGAAGTCTTCTGCGACGTGAAGGACTCTGCCATTGTCTGTAAGTTGCTGTCACAACTGTAGCTACAGCGTTCGCGATGAAACGAACCGAACGCGTCTGCACCAACCAAAAAAAACTCTGGTCTCTTGCTTGTTCGACTGCTGGACCGTGCAGTTGACGTGGTGGGCGGCACATGCTCAGTGAGAGGACCCACCAGTCCACTGTGCATGCCCAGTACCAAGCTGCCACCCCCTTTGCGCGGGGCACTGGTTAAGCCACTACACCTATCATTGGTCCTCACGTGGGTCATGTGCGAGTCCCACCGCCTTTGATTAGCCACTTGCGACAACGCCAATAATCCTGTTTAACTCGTTAAACTCCAAGAAAAGCATTTGAGGCATTCACAAGCAAGCCATCTTCAATTTTAGATTCATCAAAAAACTGCCTCATAGCATGAACAGCCGCCTCACAGCCACTCTCAACACTGGAACAAACCTGCAAGTGGTCAGCTGCAATCAAGATGTCTTTCTTCACTACTTTCATTACAGCTTTGCAAAAAAAAAATTGCATCTAGCCACCTCTCCAAACCCAATAGGGCGAACATATGGATTCTTGTTCAGAGGGATGAGGTGACATGCAAGCAGAGAACTTTTACCCGATGGAGATACAAGCTTTGTGCACATGCATTTTGCTACTCCAGCAATGGCATCATAGAGACTGGCAGATGCTTCCTTGAAGGATGAGCACATGCGACTCCATGCATGGGCATCAACACCTGATGGACCGGCAAAGTCCTTGCAATTAAGGGGAGTGATCTTAATCAAGCTCCCATTAATGGCTTCAAAGATGACAGGATCCGCTGTAAGAGCATTCGGTACAATGCTATTAATAAGTGCTTCTTTTACTAGAGGCAGGGTGCATTGACTCCAGAATGTTCTGGCCGGATTCAGTGGTTCCCTCTTTGGTTGGAGTGCCATCTTCAAGTTTTACAGGCAAACCAGGTGTATTTCATGATAGAAAGTTGAGGGCTTCGTGCACATTTTCAACATCATCTTGCTCATTACTCGTGACACTGTTTCAGAGGTCATGTGTGTATCTCTTGTCGGAAAATGGAATTGAATGCATCCACCCTCCACTACAACCTTTCTTTTAGCTCTCTAGGCGCCTCTGCAGGCAGGTGACATGGTCTTCGGCTTTGTTTGTCTTGGAAGACTTCTGCAAAAGCAGCACTTGCATGAGGAAGCAGACTTTGAGTGCAATACACTCCAAGTTAAAATTATCAGCATAGGATTGGAAAAGGTTGGCAATTTCATCAATCATCGACTTCCTGACTTTCCCAAAGAACACCAGGAAAAGGTTTCTCCTCCAATGCACAACTTTGTCATATGCCCCCTTTACCTTTTTACAGGGGATAGTAGCCCACTGAAAGCACGTAGTACTGTGATGAAATGGCTACCCACACTCCGCAGCATTCGTGACCTACATCCACAGAAGAAATTTAATTAATTAGAAGAAAAAGATGATAAGCATAGAAATTACTTGTACGTTTTCCATATGATGTCGCATATTCACGCTGATTAACGGTAAGTGTTGTCTGGTGTTCACTCTGTACTTTCTCTTCGTGGATTCTGTTCGTCAGTTGTTTCTCTGTAGCACGCCAGCGACGGTTTTTCTTTGCATCACTGTATACAAACCACCACCACCACCACCACCACCACCACCATCCCTACCATAGATATAATGCTCTTGCAGTTAATTTGTCACATCAATATATCCTTGGTGCTGACGAATGGCAAGATGTCATTGTCACAGTTGTTTCTTGAATTCCAGCCACCACAGAATCTTTATTGAGCTATTTGCCTCAACTTTGATGAAGGTAACAACACTGTGGTGTTAAGTTCAGTAACGATTCATTACAAAACAGTTAGTGTAAAGAAACAATTATGACAAAACTGTCCTTGCTTCTTAACAATGGTCTTAGGACACAAACGTTTTGTCTATTATGATTTACCTATTTAGAACGTGTTGTGCTTAATTCTCAGATCCATCCCGGAGAGGAGACCTGGAAATACTAGGGTTTTGCTTAGTTCAATGGGCATCAGGCACCCTTCCTTGGATGCACAGGTTGAGTGATTGCTCCTGTGTTGCTCAAATGAAGGACAGGTATGACTTGAATGTGTAATGTACTAACATTCACAACTCCATGGGTATGCTTGTGCTTTCACTATTCACACAACAGGTACATGAAAGATCTACCTGGCTTCTTTGTCCAATGCTTTGGTCAGGAGCCTGCTCCACATTGTCTGATGCAGTACCTTGAGTACTGCAGCAAGTTAAAGTACGATGAAACCCCGGACTACGAGACACTTAGGCAGATGTTCCTGGTGGAGTTGAAGAAGGGTGGCGTCAAGGGCGGTGTCAGCTTGTTGGATTGGAGTTTACCATCGTCCGGAAGGAAGTCACCAAGAAAGAAGGTTTGTCTACATGCAATTGTTTTATCTGTTGTTACTTACTAGCTGGATTTCTGACTTACCTCCTGTGGTATACAGAAACAAGCAGCACAAAAGGAAGCTCTGGTTTCCTCTGGGCCTGTTGAAGTAGATGCGCGATCTGCTGAGAATGTGGATGCTAAGGTTTTGCAAAGGAAACGACAAAAAGAGAATGGGTGTAGCAGTAAGGGAAAACAAGCCAAGAGTTCTGCTGTACGCAAAGCAGAGGTGATCCCTGTGAAAGCAAAGCGAAAGGTGAAAGATGCTGTGATAGACTTGAGTGACAGCCCAGAGCAGCCTGAATTGCAGTTGCTGTCTCCAAAGAGGGTGACAAAGCAAGTTCAGTCTTCACCAGCTGTTCCATCTCCATCCAAGTATAAGGTATATGCTAGGCACGTTTCTTTTCATATTGATTTGATGTGTGGTGTGTGCGTGCGTGCGTGCGTGTGTGCGTGCGTGCGTGCGTGCGTGCATGTGTACACTGAACACACTTTTAGATTGAGTTGCTGTATGCATGTTTGGTGCTCCGTGTACAGTTCCGAAAGCGCAAGGAAGTAAACTACATGGATAACTTGGATGACACTCCCCCAAAGAGATCTAAGAAATAGCACAACACTAGTACTGCTGACTGTTGCATGATTTGCATTTGTATATCTAACGGTTAACATAGGAGGATCCCTCCTGTGACCATCCATTGTGCATGTCGCTATTGCTCGTGATTCGTGGCGCGGCAAAAATGGCTGACTGACACGTGCATTTGTACTTCAGTAGGGAGTTAGGAAGTTTGAAACTCGACTACAGCCCTGGGATGTCTGTGCTACCGAAATCGACAGGTAGGTGAAGTCGGGTTCCTGTGATGGAAGCATTGCACAAGATAATGAATGCGTGTTGCGTGTACGTATCTCTAAATTTGTAAACACGTAGCTATTATAAATATAGGCTAGCTATGGTATTATATATGTGTGTGTGTGTGTAGGAGGGTCTGTCATACTGTGCGAGCTGAGTCCACTACAAAAGACGATATACCAAGCATTCCTTGAGCAAGAAGACTTTGAACTTATTGCTACATCTCAGCTTATCTGTAGCTGTGGCAGTGGAGAGAGGCAAGGCTACTGTTGCAGAGTTGTAAGTGTTGCAGCACTGCATGCATGTACGACTAGTAATCTAGGCAACTAGGCAATAAAGAAGACCTATTAGTGAGTGTGTGTGTGTTTGCTTGTGCATAGCATGTGTTTTTTACATGGGCTACACTATTTAATTTCACTGATTGCAAATGTACATTATCGTGTGGAATGGATGAGATTGAAGCAAAATCTCCACTTTGAGCATGGTTGGAATGCCAAACAGGAGGCAACTGTTGCACCATACTACAGATTTCCACTCCACAGTAACCTCTTCTACCCGAGATTGGGCATTTAGACTTGTGTGCACACTTGTGATTCAGTCCTGAGCAGAAATGGTGGCTGTAACTCCTTTCATTGTCATCAGTGGTGCTTAGGCACCATTCATATTGTGAAGGGAGCATTGAGATCTAAGATGAAGTTTTGTTCTTCTCCTGCATTCATCTCAAGTTAGATATCAAATTAATTGATTTTCATCCTGGGGAATTCTGTAGCAGAACATAAGCAGGCATCCAGAAGCATATGGAACTGGCCACAACTGGTTAATGTAGTACATCGCAATCCCCGCCAGCAAAGTGCATCCTATATGCTGTAACAAGCTGTAATAGGTGCCTATATTTGTTTGTACGCACACTATCTACATTTCAACCTCCACAGAACAATAAGGCTGGGAAGTCATGGTTCCATTTGATTCCTTCATCTACTGCACTCCTTCTCAAGTGTGCCAACCACTTGGCCCTTGTTTTTCCTTCACCAAATCGGCCAGGATCAGAGTGGGTATGTCAACTGTCTAGTGAAGTACCTTGCTGGCTAGTATGGTTCACTGAGCTTAGTATTTCTCATAAAGCATACAGTATGTATTATGCGAAACACACGGTACTGCGTTTCCTTTTCCCTATCAAATTACAGGTGTCTGCCCTGTTTCAAAAAGCTTTTCTCAAGTTTCCTACTCTTGTAGGTCTCTCTAAAGCTGCTTCTATTTTGACACTCTCAGATATCCAGTACTGTGGGAAGATCAAGGTGAGGTGCTTATGTGTTTTACCCTCTCATACTGTGTAGATTGTTTAGTTTTTATAGCCCAGGCTTTCATTTTTCGACAAGGTCATCAGCAATGATTATGAAACAATGCCCTTGCCCGACCTGCATGCACAAGCTAGAGTGCTTCTTTGTTGTGCAAGGGTACTTATAAGACAGTAGCTGTATGGGGGATCATAGATTGTGCACTCGTGGCCCAGGAGCGTAAATGCAAAATTGTATGTGTTCTGTGTGAGCTGGTACTAACTGTTTAAATTCTAAGGAAACAACACAGCTCAGGAGAAAGGCAACATAGGAAAAAGGACCGACAACTGAGCCCCGAACCCATGACCTACGCTCTAACACGGAGTTTCAGCCACGCGAGCTACGGAATCGGCCACACTCCTTCATCCCACGTCGCTGCTTAGTGCCAGTAACTGGTGTGCCAAATCCACGACCACTTAAGACCCGTGACCTCAAAGCTGACACTTGTATGCTGTGCTATGATGATGATGTAGTCGGCCCGCAAGCCTGAGGTGGATGGTGTAACTGTCTCTTCTGTCTCTAGTGTATACTCTAGAGACAGACCGGCTTGCATAGGTCACAGGTTCGGGGCTGGGTTGTCGGTCCTTTTTCCCATGTTGCCTTTCTCCTGAGCTGTGTTGCTTCCTTAGAGTTTAAACAAAATGCAAATTTAGCAACCTTCGATTGAGGAATTCGACTTTGTTGGAGTCTCCTTTGGAATCGCGATTTGCTACCCTTAGTGAACTGTTGATCATGCTACAGCTATTCTAAGGTATGTTGGGAACAGTTCAATTGGGTGCAGTATGAGTTCAAGTACCATTTGTGTAAAGTACATTATACTAGAACTAAACTACATACAGAGACTGCATTTCCAGAATTTCATTTAATGGAAGCATTCCAGTTGCACAGATAGGTTTTTCATGACAACCTACAACGCAATTTATATTATAATATAACCTGTTACTATGGAAACAGCCTCCTGATAATTCTCATAACACATAGATACTGTTGACCAGTGCAGATTAACACATCAGCCCTTCATGTGCCCCGCAAGTCAACCCACAAGAATATCATGAAGGTGTCATAAATACTATCATAGCGTGTTTGCTCTATAAGCACGTATCTTCTGTTAAGTGCACACTTCTGTCATAGTCGAGTTCCCTCTATATTTGTTAGGCACCTTCTAATTACTAGGGTTCGCCTCTTTCTAAAGACACATTATTATATGATTACCCGATTGTGTGTGTGTCTGTGTATGTCTGTACTATTTAAAACAGGACCTGCATGAAAAGCTGCAATTATTGCAGATGCAGTATTTCCTGTTGTAACATAAATTGACAATGGTGATGAAGATGACTTCCTTACAGTACTATATATATTACATAATAATGTATATAAATGTTATAATCTTGTTTGTTAAGCGCGTATCTTTTATTAGGCATATTTGTGTGTTGCCAGAGCTATAGCTAACAAGCATCCAATCCGGTATTTGAACTCAAAAGGAGAGTACACAGCAGCAAGTAAAGTTGTGTTTACACTAACTTGAACAGCTTGGCATGTTTTGAGCCCTGGATGCGTGTGGCTCCTAAGAATAGGCAACAGAATTATTATGCAGTCCGATATATGATGCCACACCCTATCTTCTTTGCAAGTGATAGCCAGTATGCATACATACATATGGGAGTATTCTATATACCTTGCCCAGTGTGATATCGTAGCTGTGGTAGATATTACAGGCATCGTCACTCTGTGCTGTCAATCCTCTTCAGGAGGCTGTGTAGGAAGGATTGCTCTAATCTAGAGGGATATTACATTTCAGCTAACACAATAGTAGCTGAGGCAATAGTCACGATATTCATGATAGTTTGTTTACCAATAATGGACCTGTTAATTCGATCTATGACTTGATTAATGCAAAAGCATGAAATGTGATTAGAAATTGCTCACAAAATGGACAGATCTATAATTCTAGCATAATAGTAGCTATGTGCAACATAGTGTAAAAGCAGTCTATACCAGCAACAGCAGCTATTGAAATTTAACAGCTCTCACAACTTTGAATCCGACAGTGACATGACAAAAAGTGGGGGAAGCGTACAAAGTGTGTTGCTGCGATCCAATCTTGGAAAGCACTTGACTTGAACGATTGTAGGAAGTGATTGATCAACTATCTGTAGTGATAATCATAGGACTCTTGGGCGTTAGATTCAGGATATTTAGGTTCTAGTTCTCTGAAGTTACAGTTCCTGGTGCACTTTCACTATCGCGATAATAAATTTACTATCTCGATAATCACAAATTGATGCTATCGCTCAGCATCACTCTGAGCACTTAGCTCGAATCTATCAATGCACTGAGCTCATTGAATACTCTGTCATCATTTTCTGATAACTCTAATTCCGTTTCCATGAGAGTGACAGATGTCCACTATGCCTTCAAAAGCACCAGTCAACCGTCTCATCTACGCTCCTGTATGAAGCTCTGTTTGTGGTACTCCCTTGATGTTTTGTTCTTTGTGGGACTCATCTACTGATCTAACAGAGGTTCATGTCACTGTGTAACAAGTAATAAGCTGCAGAGCAGCAATGCATGCTTATTACAACCTGGCTACTCATGAGTGAGTGTACGTAGCCTGTTGCATGGTTGGCTTGTCATTTTCTGTTGCAGGTCCTTAAACAGATGCTCACAAGAATGAAACAGAAATGCATGAAAGTCCTCCTGTGCATTCACTCCAGACAACTAATCTGTGCTCTAGAAGAGGCACTGTTGGACTATGAGTTTACATACACCAGTCTGGACAACAGGCTATCACAAGAGGAGAGAGACCATGCACTGGCAATGTTTCACAGAGATACAACAAAGCTTGTTCTTCTTATGGTGGCTGTGTAAGGCTCAAGACGTCCCATCATAGACTAACTTTGTTTCTGTGACTGACATACTTCCTTGTATCTTTCACAGGGAGGATGACATCTTGCCGGCTACCCTCCAGTGTGACGTCATGATCATCTTTGACCCATGCCTCAGTAGCAGTAGTGTGTCTTGTGCCAGGTGTGTGGTCTGGAATGCTACACAGACTTGGGCTAGTTTGTTTAGTGAAGACTAACACTTGCAGTGTTTCCATAACAAAGTGATTTTCAATCTTATACAGGACATGTCCTTGGTGTGTCACAGACTTTCATCCTGTGTACAAACTTATAGCGTCAGGGACTGTTGAAGAAGTACTCTACATTCGACAAACCTCCCAAATGGTACTGGCTGCTAATGTTCAAATTCTAGTGACTTAGGTATATCCTCCCTTACCTTATATTTATCTGTGTTATGCAGGGAGAACACAGTCTACACGCAGAATACAGTGTAAGCTCACCTAGTATGTTGCCCTACAGTGAAGCATTCACTCTTCACTCTTCCCCAGTTTCAGCCTCTTTGCCAGATTGGAAGGTGAATCAATCAACTGTCATGTGCATGCTTCATGCTCCATTGGTTAGGCGTTACTGTAGGTCCACAACGTGCTGTACACCATCATATATATTGCGTGATGTGGTGTGCTCATGTTTTGCCCAGGTTACATCCAAGATAATAGATGGAGTTGCCCTATCTCAGCTCACTTTCCTCGGGTATGTAGTAGTGTATAGATGAAGTACATCGTGCACTCACTGTCAGTACCTATTCTGTTTCTGTATAGAGTGATAATGGATAAAAAGTGGAAGAGCAAGGGGTAGTTCCAGATGACTCTACCTTTCTATTTGCCATTTTAGAGATCTTCAGGCAGTAACAGCCCAAATTGTCTTTATCAGTCTTCATACCTAGGGGAACTCCTGTACATCGAATCTCCATGCTGTGATATTGCTAAAGATCCCTTCCATTTGTCTAAATGTTTACATATCGCGCTAATAGTGGACTTACACAGTAAATATGTAAATATCTAGTCCATGCAGCATTTCTCATTTCTAACGCCCCCTGTTCCTCAAGTACAGTAGTGATTCAAAGTACTGAGCCACATAAATGCGTCTGACATGCAGGGAGTTCGCAAGCATCGAAGTACACGTACGAGTAAAAAAAATACACACAAGTACTTAACACCTAATTGCCGAGCGAAGCGAGGCCAATGATCGTGTTCCATTTGAGATTTTGCTATGTATAAAAATATATATATGTATGTCCGCAACATGAACGGCAATGGCAGAAACGGACAGACTACGCAAGCGGCTGCTGCAGTTGTGCAAGCTTTGATGATGGCTGCACCTTGCGGTATATAGTTCTGCAGCCGCACAGCACGCTCTTCAGTTTCCTCCGCTCTGCAGTGTTTTGTCCGCAGGCAGTCCGCAGCCAGTCGATTGGATTTCACAGTAGCAGGCACGCTCCCTCCCACACTCTGCTGTGCACTGGTTCAATGCGCAGTGGCCAGTTGTTAAGCGTTCGTATCGTCTGCAGATTCACACTCAGAGCTCACTATCTCTACAAATGCTGGATGACACTCTGCTGGTGCACGAAATAGCCGGCTAAGGACCAGACAATCTACCATTACCAATTGTTAGCAAGAAAACGGGACAAGAGACAAAGCAACGGTGAGACAATAGCTAAAGTGGCATATATAACTAATTTGCACGCGAGGCATGTCTTATGCGCTATGCGTATGCCTAGTTATATATGACAGCAGATAGCGGAAAGTGCAAAAGGAGCAGTGAGAGGAGCAACAGATATTCGCTATGGACGCACAAAATCATGCAAAGCGAATTTGCTGGGGAGTGGTTGGAATCAAGGGTTATGCAAAAAAGACTCAGACTGAAATACGGAACGCCTTTAAAGCTTATGTTCTCTGCGAATTCCAACTCAGATTTACACCTGCCTTTTATTACTCGTACCTGTAGACGTGTGTACATATCTTACGGGTGTGCCATACGTTTGGTACATGGTTCAGTCCTTTTAATCACTACAGTAGCTTGCATTCTGACGTATTTTCTCATCCTTCTGTTTACAGAATATCATGAATAACATTGACAATAGCTGACATGATCAAGATTACCTCATTAACTCGTGAATATTATTAGTTACCTGTGCCAAGAATAACATTAAATACTGTCTAGCGAGAAATTTTGGCAGGGTTTTAAATTTGTCGGATTGACCGTTTTCAGAACATCAACCAAATTTTAAACCCCTCCAATATTTTCAGCCCTTATATACGCAGTATACGTAATAGTGCATCATCTAGAGGTATATGTTGCAGTCGTAATGGCCCTGCTGAAGTATTTGCTGAGGGAAGGACCTGTGCTGAAGTGCGACACACTCAAAAAAGAGACAAAACCGGTAAAGAGTGCGTTAAATGGGCTCTTAATGACAAGCAAACAAAGGTTGGCAACAAGCACAGTGCGCCTCGGGTCAGGAGCCTACAGCGACTATACCCCTGAAGACAGAGCAATGTTGGGAGGTACGTCACTGAAAACAGTCCTGCCAGGGTCACTAGGCACTTCACTGTGCCCAAAACAGTAGCGAGGAGCCTCAAGTCCAAGTACCTGCAAAAATAGTAGAAGAAGAAAGCAAAACAGAAAGCTTCTGATAGCGCACCTGACATAGTGACTCATCTGCCCACGAAGCCACAGGGAAGACCTCTACTCCTTGGCATGGAGTTGGACCAGTCAGTCCAAGTTACATTACAGCCTTGAGAGCTGTGGGAGGAGTTGTAAACACTGCAATTGTAATGGCAGCTGCAGAAGGAATAGTTTGAGGTACAGATACAGGAATGCTGAGGGTGCATGGTGGCTGCGTACAGATCATGAAGACATGAGCGAAATCTCTTTTGAGTAGTATGGGCTATGTAAAGAGGAAATGCTCAAATGCTGAAAAAGTAACTGCATCACACTTTGAAGAAGTTAAGGAGGTATTCCTGGCTGACATAACAGTAGGAGCTGTGATGAATGATATACCAAGTGAGCTAATCTTCAACTACGTAGGACCAAACACCTCTCCATTATGTACCCACCAGAGAATGGACAGTGCACTGTGCTGGAGAGACGATCATTCCAATTGACAATTCAGATGATACAGGGCAGATTACAGCCATTTTGCAGCTACACTATCAGGGGAATATATCAAACACTATTTATATACAAATTTCTTTCCCTAAGGGATGTGACATTTGGCATAGCCACTACTACTAGTTCAATGAAGAGATGATGGAATGATATATTGAGAAGATCGTTGTTCCCTTCATTGATGAGAAAAGGAAAACACTAAAGCTGAAGAACTCTCATTCAGCCCTGGCCCTGTTCGATGAACAAACTACCACTGACATTGATCTACTTCTGAAGAAGCACAATATCATCTCAGTGTAAATCCCTGCAAACTGTACATGACCAATTACAGCAAGCATCCCTACCTTGGAGGGTGACACTTACGTATCTGCATGACAGCACAAACAGGAAGAGAGACCTTCGTTGTATCCCCTGCATGCAAGTAAGACAGCAAGGCCACTCCTGAGCCAATGCCATTACTGGTGCACCCAGTGAATGATTCTACTTCTCTCCATTCCATCTTTTGAGGGTCACATGCAAAGTGGAATGAATTGCAGAGTCATCCTCAGCAATGACACCCCAGCTCAAATGAAATTTGGGTTCAAATGCGCTGCAGGAAGCAATGGTCATCTCCTCCAAATGAACGAATCACACAGGCATACTACAACTGACAGCATTATGACATCAGGATTGTGGTTCTGCTGAGCCACTGAGCCTTGATTAGGTTAAGAATGACAGGTGTAATTGGGAGACACCTTGGAATCATGGAGTACCCATGTGAATAGGTGCACTATGTCCGATTGCACTTGCCACAGACATGGCAAGGAGGTAAACTCTTGTGGCTCTGGGAGGTCAAGGGTTATATGCATGTAGCAATTGACCGCCAGATAGGTCTTCATAGTATGGGGAGTAAGACCCTCCCTATCCAACCACGACAAACAAGCATAGTAGATTTCATTTGGGAATGGGACAGAATGTGGTAAGCAAAGTAAAACGAAATAGATACGTATGTTTTGCGTATGTGGGATATGTCCATTATGTAATCAATGGCTACCACTCGGACGAAAATTTACCTTCATATCTCCCCACTTCTCTCTTTCCTGCTCCTTTGTATTTGAGCTGTCTTTACACTGATTTGAAGCAATCTTACGTTTTTGCAGGGTTTGAACTGTGACCATAACTGTCTTACTAAGCGAGAAATGTCGCCGTCTACAATTGCCGCAAAATAACACTAAATGCCAATGTCGAGATTTTTGGATGAATGAGCACCTCATATTTCTGCAAGGGACTGCTGCACGGCTTAATTCCACATGGGAATGTTAAATGGCTTCTTTCGCTACCAATTACAACTTTCAGCATGTCTGAACCTCTTGTAACAAATCTCAATACGGCGAGATACTGAATGCACCATTTGCAACCTTGCCGAACACCCAAATGTCACGTTCTCATGATTTTATAATAAAATGTCCACCTTATGTTTGAACGAAGCCTACGCAAAGGATAATGTAGCCCCTTCTAAATGGAGCGTTGTTGTCTTGCTGTGTTAGGAGCGTTTGCTATGTAGGCTTGCAGAAGAATTTAACTGCAAGATGTAGTATCGGAGGTTTCAGGTTGAGTTCACAATTCAAGGTAGGAGGGTGGAAACTTGGAGGTGTGGTTAGCTGCAAGTGACTTCTTATAAAATGAAGGCAGCCAGTTCATGGACAGTTTATTTATTTTGTTCAATGTAGGACTGTACACGTCACAAGTTACTTATCATTTCCATGGACACTTTGTGTAGGTTACCCGTGGTCTCCTTCTATCTGAATACGCTTAATCTATCGGTGGCTTGTGCTATACACGCGATGGTATATCACACGCTAATGTTTTTGCAGTTGATACCCTGCATAGACCTCGGTTAGGCAAAGGTCCTCGACAGCAACCCATACACTGCAACACAGTGTATGCTTGAGAGTTGGCACATTCAGCACAATGAGAATAAGCTGAACAGGGAACGGGGTAACCTTCCGGAGGTATATTCGGCACTACTGAGTGTGAGTCGGCCTCGAAGAAACTGATTTTCTATTGATGAGGTCACGAATGCAAGACAAGAAGCCAGAAGCCTGTATCTCTGTGGCATCCTTCCAAATTGTCGTGAAACGAGCGCTACCCGAGTATGTAGTTAGCTCAGTATATGGCGAAAATCAAAAAGTTGTTAACATGTTGCAGTATGCCCCATACCTGTAAATATGGGCAAAAAGGTATTCGTTAGTCATTATGTTCTTACATTGCTTTCTAATGATCTCCAGGGCATTCAAATGCTTGTCATTTAACTCTGCTCCTTTACTTTAATGATGTCTGCCTTGTCTGCTTCTGTTTGCTCTACACCAATCAGTGTCAGCCAAGTGTTTGTGGTCAGGTGGCCAAGGTGGCTCCTATGAGCAGCACATCAACTATATCAGATGTAATCTTCCTCTTCTTGTTTTGCTGCTCACCTCTCATTGATGCCTTGCTATCATGATCAGTGCTTGTTGGCTTCTTTATGTGTGGAACTTTCAGCTATTTATCTTCATGCTTTTGAAATCCTTAGAACCGCAAGGTGCAAGGCAATTCCAGGCCTCCTTGAGGGAGATCCTCTGAAAATTGCCGGGTCTAGTAACTGTGCGGGAGATAGTTCTTTCCCTATTTACAAACTGCACACAAGCAGCCATCATCCTCTGGGAGCAACAGCCATGCTTCTTGCTGCCTTCCCAATTCCACTCCTGACCTCCACCCCCATACTCATCCTCACTTACTATAGCATGATCCACAGATATTACTACCTATGAATCCCAAATAGTTTCCACCAAAGATACACTTCATTGTTTTTGAGGAGGCTCTGTGTTATCCGCACAGTCACCGTAGCCCCCAAACAACCATTTTGATGACAATGCACGCAACACATTTGACACTGACTGGTGTGCATTGTCTTTAATTACGTCTTTCTCTGGAACCTTTACAGCGACAGTAGTGTTGGAGACAGAACGTCACACGCTCCAGGTGTGATCTCTTACTGTGATCTGTCCTAGTGGTTGTGTTCCTTCTCTTTCTATGCTTATGTGATTTGTGTATGTTGCTAGCTTGCAAAGACAGTAGAGTGAAGACACACACATGTACGTACATATGTGCTTTCATCTACAACTTAGAATGGGGGTCTGCTAAGGAGCGTATTCCACCTGTTTGTACAGCTCAGGCAACTTGCTTTCCACAAAGCAATGAATTTGAGGCAAGTCATTTAAGCTTTGCACTGCAAATGTTTGAAAGTGTACAATTTTGCTCCCTTATAACACATTTGGGTAATTGAAATTCTTTAGCTACATGCACATTATCTGTTCATCTTGTACATAGTAAATGTGCAGTAACAGGAGCTTGTATTGAATATAAACGGGAGCATATGAGCCAACATAATAGTTGCATTTGAAATACCATGCTAAAAGTGTTACTATATTTAGACCTCCTGCTTCTAGGGTCTACTTGCGTAGATCTGTCTGCAAGGAATCGTCACCTGTAGTTGAGTTTGTCATCCAATCCTCCATCTGCCAACACAACAATTTTGGGCATCATCTTTCTTACTTGTTGTATTGTCCAAATGTTTAGTGTAGTGACAGACATTTTTGGGAAGCGGAACAAGTGCTTAGTAGACCAGCTGATGAGTAACACTAACAGTCGTAATTAAATATGGACACATTTTAACATCCTTGTAGATTTGCCTGTAGTGGCTGTAGACACTGATTAGTGTGGACTCAAGCCATCTTCGTTTAGGGGGACAGTGGCTATTTCTCTGCACACCTTAGTCTGCACTCTCACCAAGAGTTACAGCCTAGCCATATAACCCTCGCCAACTCTATCTAACCACCTTCCATGCAGTTTGCAGATGGTTAGTCATTAGCAACTTGCTTATCTGATGTGGTATACAGCTACTGTTAGTACTGCACCACACAGACACTTTGCACTTGCTTCTGTTCTATGCGATCCTACTGGTGACTAAATAGCATCCAGCCACAGCTGAAAGGTTGGTTAGAAACTACCGAGTGTGTAACCCACTATATAGTTTAAAGCCCCTCAGATGCATGTGCTTTGCCCTCATGTAGGCCTCTGGAATAATCTGTTACAGTCTTTACTCAGGCTTGTATTTGGTTCTGCTCAGGGTGCTAGCAGTGAGAGTGATGATCTTGGCAATAGCCCAGTTGCAATGAAGGCCAGTACTGCTCCAGGGACGGATGGTGATGTACAGCCACATGCTGACAATAAGAAGCAGGGAAAGAAAGTCACAAGAAGGTTGTTACGACCCAAGGGTCCTATTATGCAAAGGAAGAAGAGAGTGTGTCGTGGATTAGTGTATGAAAGTGACCATGAGGAGAATACTGCAATTCAGAAGAGGTCAACTGCTAGCAAGAAGCGGAGAAACCATGCATGTGCTTTACCCAAGACACATTTGACTGCTGTTCCGTATAAGCAGCCCATGGATGAGGGTGAGAGACCACTTGATGCAGAACCTGTAGCCAGAGAGTCACTACTACCACCCAATGTAATGGTTGTGCCAAGTCAGCTCCATGATACTCTGACTGAGCCCTATGACGTGAGAGGATCTGTTGATCTTTTCACTTCTGATGAGGAGGTTCCTCCTGTGATAACAGAACAGGCCAGCCCAACAGTGAACATGGATGAACTTTTTGGGTTTTGACTACTTTCAGTATTTTTGAAAGGCTACTGACTGACTGGTATTGTTCCATTCAGGTGATTTTCATGACTTGCACATTTTACAAGACAACTGTGATTGAACTCATTTTATAACTTTGGTTCTTGCTTGTTTGCGTATTGTATTGTATGAAGCGTCTCTGGTATCTGTATTTTATTAGTATTGTATCAGCAAGAATGCATGTAGGTACCTACATACACACTTGCATCTCTTAGGGTACAGTCTGCAATACTTTATACCCAGCAGGATGTGCGCCTTAATGTGCTGTGTTCAGGATGGTAGGAAATCAGAAGTCCTGCTAGTTGCATTCATACTGTAGGTGCATGGTTAGCTATAGGCTAGTTAATGGACTGCATGAGGTATTGCAAACAGCCACTAGAATGTACTAGCTGCCAACATGACGTGTGTTATTGTGTCATGCGAGGGGCAGTTGCAACAGAGATGGAGTGCAGAAGGTAGGGGAAATGAGCCCCATATCTTGACACCAGCCATTTCTTTGTTGCAGTAGCAGTGGAGATATTGGGTGTTATGAGGCCAGAGGAGGGCCACTTCCAGTTTAGAGACCTCGGTATAAGCAGATAGCCAAGACCACTCAGAGCCACTGTACTACCAGCATCTAATACAGTGTGTTTCTACAGCAGTCCACTGCAGCAATGTAGATGCCATCCTCGGGACAGAGAGGCCGGAGACAGCTGAGGCCAGTTGACTGTTGATGTTTGTAGGGTATGCATATTATAGCGTTTGAAAAATTTTATTGCTACATTATTCCAGTCACATACGTATGCCTATATCCTAGACCACCAGAAAGAAGGAGTCACTGCATCCTATGATGTATTGGTGCGGGCAGTCATTACAGACTGTTATTAAGCACAAGCATGCACTATAGCTAAGTCAGTTTCGCTTGTGCCACTTCACTGTTCTCTTGTTACTGACTCCACTCTCATGTCTGCTTATTGCTATCTGTCTCAGGTGTTCAAGATGAGCCTTCTTGTTGTGCAGCTGCTATCCGGTGCTCTGTATATAGGTTGGCATTGAGCACCACTAGTAGTGGGCCGTACGTGCTGTCCTCTACAGCTTGGCACACTACTAGTTCATTGGAAGCATTGGCCATTTGGAGGGGAGAAAGTTTGCCACCTCTGTTAACTGTTCATCTGCTCAGAGGCATGGCATGTGAATATCCTTGGGATTACTGTCATACTTGTGCTTCTCCACCACAGCATGTTGGCAACTGTGTACTACAATCAGAAATCTAGCATAATGTAGCTGAAAACTCAATTTTGTAAGTAAAAAGAGCAGCTTTTCACAAGTGAAAGATTTTTAATGGCTGGACCACCATTTCCTCCCCCACTCCCCCTCTGGTCACATACTGTACATGACTGCACTGAACTCTAATACACACTCTATAGTTTCCCCCTACCCCCTAGTAGGACATAATAATGTATTTAAATAATAAACACAAACATTACACATTATACGCATAGCATGTTGTGTAAGCGAACATGTTACATGACGCATCAGAGGAATCCACATGCTCTTTGTACATATCTGTACACATGTTTTCTGCCACTACCATGTTTTCACACTCTTCTATGATATAATTATATATGTGTGTTATATACACACTCTATTGAACACAGTAGCATGTTGGGTAGCAAACATGTTACACGCCATTCAAAGGAAACCATGTCCATACACAAGTTGTCCACCATTTCAACTTGGCACATGCACATGGCTTTGACAATGTCCCCTCCCTGTCTCCTCCTCCTGCGTGAAGGGAGGCAGCAGCCCTGCTTCACAGGAGGGACTGGGACAGCTGTGGGGTGCTGCACAACTCACTACCTCTCAGCTTAGCTTTGCACCTCTGCAGTCTCTTGTACATCATTACATGCACCACTGCACTGAATGCGCAGGTGGACAGGACAGCGTTGACAGTAGTGACAGGATGACTGACAACACTGTCACTGTCACTGTGAGTTGTGGACAAGGGCTGGCCTCTGTGTAAAGAAGATCGTGCATGGCTAATTACTCTTCCAGCTAGCTATCTAGATTCACTGACCCACTTGATTATACCATTGATTACCTTGATTATCCATGACAGCATGACAGCCCTATACCTTTATACACTCTTTATACCTCTGAAGACCTCATGCACCTCACATAAAGCAAATGCACACCTTTGTATTATAAACCACTACTAATAATAAACGTACTACATAATTGTAGCTTTACAGCACATTATAAATAATGCATTACATATTATACTGTATACGTATGCCTGGATATAATGTGTAACTCCAATTAAACTAAATATAAATCGGTGTGTAAGCAAATTCCTCTGACATTTTGTGGCTCATATCAATGGGTAGGTAGGCTGGGTTAGCCTGCATCTTCTCTCCCTCCTCCTCCTCCTCCCTTGTTGGTGGCCCCTTCCCTTCTGGACCTGGGTTGACACTGTCCCCTCCCCCTGCATGGAGGGAGGCAGTAGCCCTGCTTCACAGAAGGGACTGGGACAGCTGAGGGGTGCTGCACAACTCACCACCTCTCAGCTCAGCTCTGCACCTCTGCAGTCTCTTGTACATCACTGCAACCACCACTGCACTGACTGCGCAAGTGGACAGTGACAGCGTCAACACAAGTGACAGGATGACTGACAACACTGTCACTGTCACTGTAGTTGCAGACAAGCCACTGTGTGAAGAATTGAACACAACTTGATCATTGCTTAGTGTGAATAATAGCACAACAACACCTGCACATCATCATCATCACAAACATAGCTAGCATTATCAGTATTTATATCAATCTTCATAATCTCACAATTATAGGTTAAAGCTTAGCTTGGCATGTCTACTTGCATACAACATGTGTGCACTTGCATGTAGACCACGCTTACCACAAACGTTTGACTGAGAACTAGGGAATGGTGATGAGTAGAGAGTCGAGGGTGATGATGATCGTGAAGTTCCCCATGACCTTTGCCCTCTGTCCGTCTGCTCCGTCTCCTTTCCTCACAGCCTCCACCTCAATCCTGTAAGTGGTGCCGGGTTGGAGGGAGGTCAGAGTGTGGGAGGAGTCACTGTCGGCAGGTTGGGTGACAGTGATGGAGCCATCTTGGGTGGAGTGGGAGACAGTGAAAGAGTAGCACTTGGGGTAGCCGTCTGACCAGGTGACACACAAAGTGGTGGCTGTCCTGCTTGCCAGAGTCAGGGAGGAGAGGGTCACTTCAGCAGCTGAGAAGAAATATACATGAAGTGTAAACACACATATATATAGAGAAATGCAGGCCAATAAATGAAGAGATATGGGTTCTCAATATCAGACAAACAATTGATGAACAGTACACGTTTGTACTAGTACCCTGTATGTAGAACATTCACCCTATCACCACAGCATACAATGATGATAACAAATATATACAGTAACGTAACATATTGCTACTTTTGCCACCTACGTACAGGCATGTGGACCTGTGTACACAACAGAAGTTGATTTAGTTTGGCAAAAACTCACACTCAAACTGTGGGTTGTATGGATTACTCTGTAGCTGTGATCCATTGCTCAGAGTGGGTGTACAGCGATACCCTGCAGCCAAGTTGGTGTAGCTGTCCACCACTACCTCCTGATAGGTGGTGGTGCGAGGGAAGGCAGTGTGTCCCGGGATGGTGGATGGGTTGGCTGTTGTCCGACTACCAATGACCCACAGCACAACCAACACATTCTCCACCCCATCATACTGACACCTGAGGGGGATGTTGCCAGTTCTACACACATAAGGGGCAGCTGGGTGGGTCTGAGTGAGGACCACTGAACCTTCACAAGCAACTGCAGAAAATATAATAATATAAATATTGGCCAGTTTTAGAGAGAATCATACAGTGGTCTAGTAGCCAAAGCTGGAGTGGCCAGACCACATACCATGCTCATAGTTAGCTATGCCTCTGATGGCCTTGTACACTGTAACAGATGAGTATCAGTAGGTTAGCGAACACGCAACCACTATAACATGAAGTCCTTGTACAAGATAGGGCGGGTCTTCCCATACTCCTCTGTTCCTAAATGGCCACATCAGCAAAGAAATCTATGCACCTGGTGGTGAGACTACCCTGAAATGCTATGCATGACTATGCATGGACATTGACATAGCATGAACGTAGTGCACTGCAAAGAAGCTCCAGTATGGGTATTCCCAGACGCTGGTAGAAGCGCAAGCTGACTTTCTGTTGTGAGGCTCACTGTAGTCAAAATAGCCATGGTTGGAAGTGCTGTCGTGCAAGCTGTCGTTGTGAAAACACTCAACATAGAAGCGCTATACGTGTATAGTTGAGAAGCCTGCCGAAGGAGGGCGTCTCTGCCAGCTAAAGAATGGTGGAGGGGGTCATTGAAACGATGATATCTCCGCGTGAAAGACGCTCAAATCCACTTCAAACTAGCTGATCATATATATTTCTGGAAGCCTAAGAATGCGAATGTGCAATTTCTACTGGCTCTCGCTATGGCTAGCAATATAACAGTAGTACACTATTTAGGTGCAGGCTGCTGAGGTAATGTTAGACCTAGTGTTCCTAACAGTATCCAAGGCAGCATCACAGTGATAGTATAGAAGCTGAAAAACTCCATGCAAAAACATGGTGCTGTGTGGTCCGCCCATCAGTCCGCTGGGTACTTTCCCTGGCACATTTATCAATAATTCAACTCCATTATTAGCTCAAGTCTGCCCAGTTGGGAAGAAGCTCGGCTGTGGACCTGCTGTTTCGGATGCTGAAGAAGAACCTGAGGCTCACCGTCTTCTACCTTTTCAACTGTGGGCTGGGGGAGGATGGTGCTGCCCACTTAGCTGGTCTGCTGCGAGGCGGTGGTGGCCTCGCTGCGCTGCCCATAAGGAGGAGCAATATTGGTGATGCAGGAGCAATCTAGCTGACACAGGCACTGATGAAGAACAAGTAAGTGGGTTGTTACTCATAATGTTCATGCAGTATGCAGAAGTGAATGGCCATGTCTTATCCCAATACTCACTTGATGGAACTGTATCACTGTAGGCAGTTTGGGTGACATTGATGGAGCCATCTTGGGTGGAGTGGGACACAGTGAAGGAGTAGCACTTGGTGTAGCCGTCTGGCCAGGTGACACTCAAAGTGGTGGCTGTCCTTCTTCCCAAGGTCAGGGAGGAGAAGGTCTCTTCAGCAGCTTGAAAACAAGAAGCACAATTATTCGCAGGGATTGCTATATACATGCAGCTCTGAAATTCCAAGTGGATGAAATGATGTGATATAGCCACTATTAGCATAACAAACTAATACTAGACAATGATTATCCCCACATGCATGCACGTTACTATTAAGTGCAATACTTTCGTACGTTACTAAGTTTGAAACATTTCTGTAACTGCTGCATGTGTGTGATTGATCCCTAAAAGGCAAGAATCCTAATAACAGTACTGCATTGCTTTGGGTGCACCTTCAATCTGAGTGTCATTATAGGTAACCTGATTGCTCTGCAGTACTGTTCCACTAGTTAGAGCTGAAGTACATCGATACTTCTCCCTCAAGTTGGTGTAGCTTTCCACCACTGATAGGTGGTGGCGCGAGGGAGGGCAGTGTGTCCTGGGACGAATTGTATTGGAATGTATTGTAGAGACCACGTTGAAGAAGCACACCAATCCCAACACATTATCCACATCATCATACTGACGCCTGAGGGTGATTTTGCCAGTTCGACACACATATACATAAGATACCTCAGCTCCTGTCATTAACAACACATTTCAGAGGTTCAGGGTGCCTATTACCTATTCACCTGACAGCCTCCCTAAGACATCATCGCAGGAAGGAATCTCAAGGGACTCCATTGGACTGTGGTTCATAGGGTGCTTCTCCTGGTATAGGTTGTGAAAAATTCATTAGGTACAGCCTGTGTCAGTATATAAATTTTATCTGTGATTGAATAGAAGTGTCAAAACATTAGTGCATAGTGAATGCACACTCCTAGACTATTGTCTTTGCAACAATGCCACATAATAGTCTGCAATCAATTAAGGTTATATTATTTCATATAAGATACGCATGCATGCTTGTCAATGGAGTATGTATAACTGAAAACCGTATCTATACTCCATGCTTTCAGAACCTTCTTTTCACAGAGAAACAGCATTCATCACCTGTCATATATTTCAGGTAATCCCCTTTGACTAGCTACCACCTTTGGCCTCTGCTGGTATGCGGGGCAACGGATTCGCCAAAGGACCTGATTCAGCGGAAGATACGAGAGTACGTGGTTCGTTTGTAGTGCTCAACCTAGACCTCTATCTCTGGACCACAAAGCTAAGCGTGGAAATGGAGGAGGCTTCGGGCTTCATCACACTCCTGTGGTCGCTAGCGGCAGGTAACACTGAATGGCTAGCTACACGCACACGTATATATGTACTTCGTCTTCTTGGGGCATATTGTGTGCGTTCGCTGCATTCAGGACACGAAACGGACAGAGCTAGCCTAGCTACGCAAACTAGAGGTTCAAAGCTTAGCTAGCAGGCTACTTGTCAAGGCACCTACTAAAAACGTGTACATTTTAACATAATTATGAAGAAACAAAGAAGCATTGACTGTTGACATTGATGTTGCTGTGTGCATTAGCTATGCTAGTATGGATTATTCATATACCATGGGAACTTTTAATGAAGTTTTAGTTAATATCAGTTTGTA
>MKWU01002844.1_pt1 | contig 24386 bp, 19 predicted proteins | sample 809101 | NCBI WGS metagenome assembly MKWU01 (sample SAMN05860141, study PRJNA318959) | sponge metagenome | host: Aplysina aerophoba | place: Slovenia: Piran, Adriatic Sea, Gulf of Piran | collected 2013-05-07 | reverse complement strand
TGAGTTGTTCTTGTTGTAGTCGTTGGAACACTTCGGTGAGGACTCCGCGCTTGGCCCAGCGGCTGAATCGCATGTAGACGGTGTGCCAGTTCCCGTACTCTTTGGGAAGGGCCCGCCATTTGCAGCCGTGTTCGAGTATGTGCAGGATGGCGTTGAGGGCTTGGCGGTTGGAGATTTTGATGGTTCCGCGCGGTTTCGGGAATGTGTCTGCTATGAGTTGGTATTGTTCTTGTGTTATTTCCATGTGATAATGATATCACATTAGTGTAATTTAGGTGAACACGCCCTAGTTAGATCGTGGTCGGTCTGCGTTGCGGTCGGCGTGCTCTGGACCGCCATCGACGCCTGTGGCTGCGTCCTGCCTCCTCGATGTACCCTGCGGGTACGCCTTCGTCGGCGAGTCCTTGCCATAGACGCCGCTTGCGGCCTTAGAATCGTTGACAGCCTCTGCCGGGAGAATCAGAGTCCCTGCTCGATGAGTTCGTCCTTGTAGTCGGAGATGGCCTTCGCCGTTTCCACCCGTGACCAGCCGAGTTCGTCGGCGAGTGTCGCGGCCACCAGCGGGGCCCATCCCCGGCCGTGGTCCGGACACGACCAGGCCATGTTGGTTCTCCGCAGCGCGAAGTCGCCGACCGTCGTTACCGATTCGTTGAGTGCCGTGTAGACGACCTCGCCCGGCGAGATCGGGGTGGGGTCCATCAGCAGCCGCATACCGGGTCGATCCTCGAGCAGGCCGAGCACCTTGACGGACTCGGTGCCGTAGCGTCGGATCAGATGGTCGCCGTAGGCAGCCGGTAGCCCGATGCGTTCCAATCCGCTTCGCAGACGAGTCCGCAGGTCCGTGCTGATTCCACCACCGACCAGCATCGCGTCGCTCGTCCGGGACGGTGTGTCCACCCGGAGGTATGTGCAGGCTCGGTCCACCACCTCGGAGGCGATGGCCCGTGCAGAGCTCAACTTGCCTCCCACCACCGTGAACATCCCGGGACCCTGCTCGAGGATCCTGTGTTGACGGGAGGCGGAGGCGGTACTGTCCCTGCCGTCGGTCAGGGTCCGTAACCCGGCGAAGGACGCCAGCGGCGTTGCTCCCGAGCAGTCCACGTACCGTCGCAGATGGCGCTCCAGGTATTCAAAGTCGGCCTTATCGGGACGGACCTTGCCGGGATCGCCGTCGTAGGGGGTGTCGGTGGTGCCGAGCAGGGCCAGCCCGCGCCACGGGACGATGAACAGGAGACGCCCGTCGTCCGTCTCGGGGAGTACCAGTGCCTGGTCGCCGACTCCCAGGTCGTCCGCCCGGTAGACGAGGTGAACCCCCTTCGAGAAGCGGATGCCGCTCCCGGCGGTGACGTCGGCACCGGGAGTAGGGAAGGCCCAGGTGGCCGCCACCACACTCCGGGAACGAACATGGATCGGTTCCCCGTTCTCCTGAACCGTTACCACCAACCCGTCGCTCCTGCTTGCTATGTCCACTGCTCGCATCCGCGACACCGCCACCGCCCCGTGCAGCCCGACCGCCGTCTTGAGCAGCGAGACGGTCAGCCTTGCATCGTCGGTCTGGGCATCCCGATAGACGAACCCCTCCTGGAGCGCGTCCCTCCGCAGCTTCGGGAACAGGTCGGACACGTCGTCCCGATCGAGTCTCCGGTGGCGCTCCCCTCGGTTCCGGCCACCGAGACGGTCGTACAGGGATAGGCCCACCCGTAGCGTGAGTGAGCGGAGAGGCCCGGTCACCATCCAGGACGGGAGGTCGACGAGTCCACGGTTCTCGAAGAGCGGGATCACGAAGTCGAGATCCGAGTAGAGGTAGTCGGCGGTGCGTCGCAACACCTGCTGTTCCCGCAGCCCTTGGCGCACCAGCCCGAAGCGCAGATGTGGCAGGTAGCGGATCCCTCCGTGGATCAACTTGGTGGACTTGCTCGATGTGGCGCCCGCGAAGTCGTTCTGCTCGACGAGCGCGACCGACAGGCCCCGCCCCGCGGCGTCTCTCGCCACGGAAGCGCCGATCACCCCACCTCCTATGACCAGCAGGTCGAACAGGCGGGGCTCCAGCAGGGCGCGCCGGGCGGACCGACGATCCCAGTCCCCCTGTACAGCCGGAGTGCGTTGGAAATGTTCCGGCATTGGGTGGAGGGTACACGTGCCTGGGGTGTATTCTGGCGCACGGGAAGGGAGCGCCTATTTCTTTACCGGATCGGCTCGCGCTGTTCAGAGTCCTGTGTGTCCCCGTGATCATCGGCTTGGTCGTGGCGACCGAACAGACGGAGCTACAGCACCTGTTCGGTATAGCGGTCGTTCTGGTCATCGCCGCGGGCCTGAGCGACTTCCTTGATGGATACATCGCTCGCAAGCGAGGCATCACCTCGATTCTCGGCGCGTTCTGGGATACCACAGCCGACAAGATCCTGGTGAGCGGGGTGCTCATCGCCCTCGTCTCGGTCGGTCGGGCTTCAGTGTGGGTGACCTTCATCATCATGACGCGCGAGTTCGTAGTGACCGCCGTCCGGAGCGTGGTCGCCATGGACGGAATGCTCGTGCCGGCTTCCCTGGCCGGCAAGGCTAAGGCGATAGTCCAGTTCGTGGCGCTGGGCCTGGCGATGCTCCGCCTTCCAGAGCCGTGGGGACCCTTCTACCTCGACGAGTACTGGATGTTGCTCGCCGCGGTGGTGACCATCGCATCGGGATGGGACTACATCGCGAGGTTCCGTGAAGCGGTGCGCCAGGTGGGCGAACCGGGCAACCGATGACCGTACTGGTAACCGGTGGCACCGGGGTGGTAGGAACCCCGGTCGTGAGGTACCTGGTGGAGGCGGGACGGGAGGTGCGTGGCTTGGCCCGGTCCGGGGCATCAGCCGAACTCCTGGCCGGTATGGGGGCGGTTCCGGTTCGGGGAGACATAGGCGCCCCGGACTCGCTGGCAAGCGCAATGGCCGGGTGCGAGGTGGTCTACCACATCGCGGGCCGGGTTTCGTTCTGTCCGAGCATGCCGGAACGGCTCTACGAGGCGAACGTCGAGGGCACGCGGAACGTCGTCAGGGCGGCCCGCCGGGCCGGGGTCAGAAGGCTGGTTCACACCTCGTCGGTGGTCTCCCTGGGGGAGGAGCCGGGAACGATCGGGTCCGAGACCACGCCGCACCGGGGCTACTACCTGAGCCACTACGGGCGTTCGAAGCACCAGGGGGAGATGGTGGCCCTGGCCGAGGCCGGGGACATGGATGTGGTGGTGGTCAACCCCTCCTCTGTCCAGGGGGCGGGACGCGCCACCGGCACCGGAGGCTTGCTGCTGATGGCGTTGAACGGGCAGTTCAAGTATCTGGTGGACACGCCGATCTCGATCGTCGACAACGACGACTGCGCCAGGGGCCACATCGCGGCGGAGGAACGGGGGGTCCCGGGCGAGCGGTACGTGCTGAGCGGCTTTACCATCTCGCTGCGCCGAGCGGTGGGACTCATGTGCGACCTGACCGGGCGTAGCTACCCGATCCGGTTCATTCCCCGGAGACTGCTGGCGCCGCTAGGTCCCGCGGCGGACTTTGCCGGGCGCTTCGTGACTTCGGTCCCGATCTGCAAGGAGACCCTTGCGCTCATGCGGTTCGGGGCCAGCTACGACGGCTCGCGGGCTACCCGCGAGTTGGGGCTCGAATACCGCAGCGCCCGCGAGACCTTCTTCCGGGCGCTCGAATCCTTCCGGGCCCAGGGCCTGACCGAAGTGTGAGGTAGCAAGCTTCTTCTCTTTCCGATTCGAGAGTCCCGGACCGGAAGTGCGATTATTACCGGCGTGCGCGCACCTCTCGCCTCTCTGCTGGACCGCTGGCGTCCCGGGGCCCTTCCCCTGCCCCCGGCCCGGCTGGTCGTTCCTCCGGCCGCCCGGGCACTGACCGTCGGCGGTTTTTCTCGCCGGGTGAAGGGGCCTCTCGTCGTCGTGGTCCCTTCCGAACGTGAAGCCGAGTCCCTCGCATCCGACCTGCGGCTGTTCGTCGACGACGCGATCCTCTTCCCATCCTGGGAGACTCTCCCGTTCGAGCACGTGTCGCCCAACATGGCAACGATGGCGCGCCGGGCGGAGGCGCGTCACCGGATGCTGTCGGTGCCTCCTGGTCTGGTGGTGGTGGCGTCGGTGCGGGCGGCCATCCAGCGGGTGAGTTCCTCGTCCTGCGATCCGGTCCGGCTGGAGGAAGGCAGGGACCTCCCGTTCCAGGATCTGGTGAGCCACCTAGATGCAGCCGGGTACTCGCGCACCGACCGGGTCGAGTCGCGAGGCGAGTTCGCGGTGCGGGGCGGGATCGTCGACATCTTCCCGGCGCAGCGCGACGAGCCGGTACGGGTGGAGTTCTGGGGGGACTTCATAGACGAGATAAGGGTCTTCTCGGTCGGGACGCAACGGTCCTTGGCGTGGACCAGCGAAGTGGTCGCCTACCCGGCCCGCGAGTTCCGGCCCGATCCGGCCGTCCGGGCTGCTGCCCGAGCCTTGCAGACCACCGAGCCATGGGCCTCCTCGATCTGGGACCGGATCGCCGACGGGGTCAGGTTCGCGGGCATGGAATCGTGGCTGCCGTGGCTCGCGGAGCGGCGCAGCTTCCTGGACGAACTGCCGGACTCCGGGATGCTGGTCCTGCTGGATCCGGCCCGATCCCGGTCGAGAGCGGAGGACCTGGTACGGGAGGAGCAGGATCTGGCCGAGGCGCTGGCCGACACCTGGGGTGACCGCTACGCCAACGGGGGCCACCGTCCATCCCTCTTCCTGGATCTGGCCCCACCGCTTCCCGAGAGTGTCGTCGAGTGTCCTCCGCTACCGACCCGTCCCGAGGAGCGCGGGATCGAGGTGGGAGTCCTCGGGGCCGCACCGGGCGATCCGGAGGCCGTTGCGAGCAGGCTGGCACGGCTGGTGGGACGGAGATTCGACGTGATCCTGGCCATGGATGGCGCGCCCGCCGCCCGAAGAGTGGCCCGGATCCTGGGCGATCACGGGCTGCATCTACCAGTGATCGAGGGGCTGAGCGGTGACGGCGGGAACGGGATCCTCGCCGACGGCATCGACACCGGGGTGGTGCTCCCGGCGCTCAAGGTCGCCGTTCTCGGGGAGCAGGAGATCGTGGGCCGCCGTCGTGCCCATCGGCGTCCGGGGCGGCGGCGTCCCGCAGCAGGTCCCGCCTACCAGGACATGGCGCCCGGCGACTACGTGGTGCACAGCCACCACGGGATCGGACGTTTCGACGGTCTTGTCAGCCGCAGCATCGTCGGAGTCGAGCGGGACTACATCGTGATCGCCTACGCGAAAGGCGACAAGCTGTACGTACCGACCGACCAGCTGGCCGCAGTGCGCAAGTACACCGGCGGCGAGTCACCCAGGGTCAGCCGCATGGGCGGCAGCGACTGGGCGGCCACCCGTAGCCGCGTCCGCCGGGAGGCCGCGGTGCTGGCCGACCATGTGGTGGCGGTCCACCGGGCGAGGGCTAAGGCCGTGGGACGCGCTTTCGCGCCGGATACCCCCTGGCAGCGGGAGGTGGAGGATGCCTTCCCCTACGAGGAGACCCGCGACCAGCTCACGGCTATCGAAGACGTGAAGCAGGACATGGAGTCCACGGCCCCGATGGACAGGCTCGTCTTCGGTGATGTCGGCTTCGGGAAGACCGAGGTGGCGCTGAGGGCAGCGTTCAAGGCCGTCTCTGACGATTCCCAGGTGGCCGTCCTGTGCCCTACGACGCTCCTGGTGCAGCAACACTTCCAGACGTTCTCCGAGCGCTTCGAGCCCTACCCGATCCGGGTGGAGATGCTCAGCCGCTTCCTCACCGCCGCCGAGTCCCGCCGGGTGGTGGCCGGACTTGCCTCCGGCGAGGTGGACATCGTCATCGGTACCCACGCCATCCTGTCGGATCGAGTCAGGTTCCGCAGGCTGGGACTTCTGGTGGTGGACGAGGAGCACCGCTTCGGGGTCAAGGCCAAGGACCGGATCAAGGCGATGAAAGTGGGTGTCGACGTGCTCACGCTCACCGCCACCCCCATCCCGAGAACCCTCGAGATGGCCCTAACCGGTATCCGCGAGGTGAGCCACATCCTGACCCCACCCGAGGATCGCCACCCGATCCTCACCTACGTGGGCCCTCTCGACTCCAAGGTGATCTCCGCCGCCATCCGGCGAGAACTCCTGCGGGAGGGACAGGTGTTCTACGTGCACAACCGGATCCGGTCGATCGACCACGCGGTGGCGAGTCTCCGGGCCCTCGTTCCCGATGCCCGCTACGGCGTTGCCCACGGCCGGATGAGCGAGGGTCGGTTGGAACAGACCATGCTCGACTTCTGGGATTACCGTTACGACGTCCTGGTGGCGACCACGATCATCGAGTCCGGTCTCGACCTGCCCCAGGTGAACACGTTGATAGTCGAGCGTGCCGACCAACTCGGCCTGGCGCAGCTCTACCAGCTGCGCGGGCGCGTTGGTCGCTCGGGCCGGCGGGCCTACGCCTACCTGTTCCATCCCGAGGGCCCCTCGCTATCGGAGAAGGCCTACCGCCGCTTGGAAGCGGTGGGCGAATTCACCGACCTCGGTTCCGGCCTGCAGCTAGCCATGCGGGACCTCGAGATAAGGGGAGCCGGCTCGGTGCTGGGGGAAGTGCAGTCGGGTCACATAGCAGCCGTGGGCTTCGATCTGTACGTCGAGTTGGTATCCGAGGCGGTGGCCGAGAGGATGGGCACAGAGTTGCCGGTCGCCGAGAGGAAGGAGGTCCGGATCGACCTGCCCGTGGATGCCCACCTACCTGACGGCTACCTCAACGATCCGCCGGCCCGCCTCGAGGCCTACCGGCGCCTTGCCGACACGACCCTCGGCGAGGAGGTGGAGGATGTGGCCGCCGAGTGGCAGGACCGGTTCGGGCAGCCTCCGCCGGAAGCGGAGCGTCTGCTCGAGATCGCTCGGTTGCGTGTGGAGGCCATCCGGATAGGCATCACCGAGATCGTGAGCCTCCGCCGGGAGATCAGCCTGGCACCCGTGAACCTCACCCAGTCGCAGGAGATCCGCCTGGAACGCCTGATGCCGAGGGCTATCTTGCGAGCCTCCGAAGCAAGGCTCTTCGTTCCGTCGCCCCGCCCGGGGGAGATCGTCGCTTTCCTGCTCGACTTCCTGAAGGCCATGTGGCCGGCCGGCGACCGGCGTGCTGTCCGGTGAGGGGAACGGGAATGGGTCATAGCGAGCCGCCCCGGTAGCATCGGAGCCGGATCCGGAGGCCCGAGGGCTGGGAACCGGACGGGAACGATCAGGAAGGAGGCGAGTTGTCAGTTTTCCTTGCTCGCCGTAGCTGCCCCACGCGCGTCTGGCTATGCGCTTCGTCCGTCGTCCTGGCCCTGCTCGTGGCCGCATGCGGGGGACCCGAGGAGGTAGCCACCGTCGACGGCTCGCCGGTCACCTTCGACGAGGTAAGTGCCCTGATCCCCGCCGACGGGGACACCGTCGACACCGAATTGTTCGCCCGCTCCCTCATGCTGGTCATCTCCTACCGCGTGCTCGAATCGGAGGCCCAGCAGCAATTCGGCTTGGAGTTCACCGACGCCGACATCGACACGATGGTCGAAGACCTGTTGGTGCAGACCGGCCTCACCGAAGAGGAGGTCCTCACCACCTACAACCTGACCGAGGCGTCGCTGCGCACCATCGGCGCTCAGCAGCTCCTGGCGGAAGGAGTAATCGAGGAGCTCGTCGCACGCCGGCCCGGTCCCACCGAGGACGATCTGAGACAGCGCTTCGACGCCATGGCGCCGAGTCTCACCCAGGTGTGCGCCGCTCACATCCTGCTCGAGACCCGGGCCGAGGCCGACACCGCTCTGGAACGTGCCATGGCCGGTGAGGAGTTCGCCGACCTGGCGGCCGAATTGTCGGTTGGTCCGAGCGGTCCCAATGGAGGTGATCTAGGATGCGCTTCTCCCAGCGGTTACGTAGCGGAGTTCGCCGATGCCACCCTCGCCGCCGACTTGGGCGTTCCTTACGGGCCGGTGGAGACACAGTTCGGATGGCATGTGATCCTCGTCCACGACAGGGTCATGCCGAATTTCGAGGAGGCGAGGGCACAGCTGGCCGAGGAGATGAAGGCCGGAGCCGGAGAGCAGCTGTGGATCGAATGGCTGACCGGGGCGCTCACCGCCGCCGACGTGCATGTGGAACCCGAATACGGTACATGGACGACCGACCCCCAGCCGAACGTCATCCCGCCGGGCAGCTGACCCGCCGGCTGGTCGTCACCGGCCTCGGTCCGGGAACCCTCGACCGCACCCCCGCCGACGTGGTGGAGATCCTCTCCGATCCCGCCAACCTGGTGGTGCTCCGAACCTTGCAGCACCCGGCCGCTGCGGAACTGGCCGGGTTGAGGGAGGTCGTGACCTGCGACGACCTCTACGACATTGCTGACACCTTCGAGGAGGTCTACGAGGGGATAGCGCAGCGAGTTCTTGATGCCTCCGCAGCGGGAGACGTGGTGTATGCCGTCCCCGGCAGCCCTGTGTATGGAGAGCGCTCCGTCGCAGAGTTGCGGGCCCGGTGCCGGGAGACGGGCAGGACCGTTCGGGTCATCCCGGCCCCGTCGTTCCTCGATGAGGTATTCACCGCGCTGGAAGTCGACCCGACCGAGCGCGGCTTCACATTGCTCGACGGGAGGGATCTTCCCGACCCGTTGATGCTCCACCTGCCCACGGTGGTCTTCCAGGTCGACACGGAGTTGGTCCTCGACGATGTGCTGGGAAGGTTCCGCCGGACCCTCCCACCGGACACGCCGATCACGGTTCTGTCCGAGCTGGGCACCCCGGAAGCATCGGTGGTCACCTACCCGATCGACACCGTGCCCGTAGACCTGGCCGGTCTCAGGACCAGTCTCTTCCTGGATCCTCCCGGCACGGGCCTGGTCGGGGCCATCAAGGCCATGCGGCGCCTGCGGGTCGAATGCCCCTGGGACCGCCGGCAGACGCACGAGTCGCTGACGCCCTACGCCGTGGAGGAGGTCTTCGAGTTGCTGGAGGCGATCGGCCGCCTGCCTTCCGGATCTCCCGATGTCGACCATCCCGACTACGTTGCCTACGCCGATGTGGAGGATGAGTTGGGTGACGTGCTGCTGCAGGTGATCTTCCATTCCAACCTGGCTTCCGAAGCCGGCGCCTTCGATGTCGAGGACGTCGCCGAGAGGCTGCTGCGCAAGCTCGTCCACCGCCATCCCCACGTCTTCGGGGATGTCCGCGTCAGCGGCGCCGAGGAGGTGATCGCCAACTGGCAGGCGATCAAGGCTGAGGGCAAGCCGCCCCGCTCCCTCATGGACGGGGTTCCCGAGGCGATGCCCGGACTCGAGCGAGCCGTCAAGCTCCAACGCCGGGCCTCCCGGGTCGGCTTCGACTGGCCGGACGCCCGCTCGGTGATCGGCGACGTGGAGGAAGAACTAGCCGAACTGGTGGAGGTGCTCGACCGGCCCGAAGCCAACCACGAACTGGGCGATGTCCTGTTCGCAGTGGCCAACCTGGCCCGCCACCTCGATGTCGAACCGGAGATGGCGCTTAGGCGGGCGGTCCAGCGTTTCGAGACACGGTTCCGCCGGATGGAGGAACTCGACGACCTGGAGTCGGCCGACCTGGGCCGCCTCGACGCCCTCTGGGAGCAGGCCAAGAGTGAGGAGAAGTAGGCACTGCGCCGGTTAAGCGCGCCCGAACCGTCCCCCAAGCTGTCTTCGGATTCCCGATCACCGGGTCGGAGAGGGTTCTGCACGGGTCCGAGCCACAGGTTGCGCGAATCTTGCATTCTCGCGTGATAGATTCGGGTGATAACTACGGGGGTTCCGATGGTCACAACCGTCAGCGATGTCCGAGCACGACAGATTCTCGATTCCCGCGGCAATCCAACGCTCGAAGCAGAAGTGGGTTTGGCCGGGGGCGCGGTCGGCCGCGCCGCGGTCCCGTCCGGTGCGTCCACCGGAACACTCGAAGCGGTCGAACTCCGGGACGGGAGCGCGCCTTTCGCGGGTAAGGGGGTCACCCGGGCGGTCGCCAACGTGACCGACCTGATCGGCCCGGCGATCCTAGGTATCGACGCCACCGACCAGCAGCACATCGACCAGGTGATGCTCGACCTCGATGCCACGTCCAACAAGGCTCGCCTCGGCGCCAACGCCATCCTGGCGGTCTCGCTCGCCATCGCCGATGCCGCCTCCCGCCAGATCGGTCTCCCGCTCTTCCGCTACCTGGGTGGACCCGCCGCCCGGATGCTGCCGGTCCCGATGCTCAACGTCCTCAACGGAGGCGCGCACGCCGCCAACCCGCTCGATATCCAGGAGTTCATGCTCGTACCGGGTGGCCTGCCGTCTTTCTCCGAGGCGCTGCGGGCGGGTGTAGAGATCTACCAGCACCTCAAGAAGGTGCTGACAGCCAAGGGTCTCACCACGAACGTCGGGGACGAGGGGGGCTTCGCCCCGGATCTGGCCGGGAGCCGTGCGGCCCTGGACCTGCTGGTTGATGCGATCGAGCAGGCGGGATACCGTCCGGGCGAGGAGATCGGCCTCTCCCTCGACTCGGCCGCAAGCGAGTTCCACAGGGATGGCTTGTATCACCTCGAAGGCCGTGCCCTCCCGTCCCGCGCCGTGGTCGATTTCTACGAGGAGATGGTGGCCGACTACCCGATCGTCTCCATTGAGGACGGGCTGGCCGAAGACGACTGGGAGGGGTGGGCCGCACTCACCCGGCGCCTCGGCGACCGGGTCCAGTTGGTGGGAGACGACATCTTCGTCACCAACCAATCGATCCTCCGGCGCGGCATCGACGAAGGGGTGGCAAATGCCGTCCTGGTCAAGGTCAACCAGATCGGGACCCTGTCCGAGACGCTACATACCATGGACCTCGCCCGGGATTCCGGCTACGGCCGGGTGGTGTCCCATCGATCGGGCGAAACCGAGGACACCTTCATCTCGCATCTGGTGGTGGCCACCAATGCCGGTCAGATCAAGACGGGCGCTCCTGCCCGGTCCGAACGCACAGCCAAGTACAACGAACTCCTGCGGATCGAGGAAAGGCTCGGGGACCAGGCGCGCTACCCGGGGTTCTCCCTGTACAAAGGCCGGTAATGGCCAAGAAACCCAAGCGGCGCAGGTGGTTCATCCCGGTGCTACTCGTAGCTGGTCTACTGGTGGCGGCCGCCAATGTGTTCCCGGTCCGCCAGTTGATCTCTCTCAACCGCGACGTGCAGGCCAGGGAAGTCCAACTGCTGGAGATCCAGGAGGAGAACGCCCGGCTGGAGCGGGAGATCGAAGCCCTCCACAGCCCGACGGAGATCGAACGCATCGCCAGGACCGACTTCGGCTACGTACGGCCGGGTGAGATCAGCTACGTGGTCTTTTCCCCCGAAGATCCCCTCGCGGTAGCCGCCCCGGAACCGCTGGAGGACCAGGTCCCGGCTCCGGCGTCCGGCGGTTTCTGGGAGGCTCTCTGGGACTACCTGACAGGACGTGACCTGGTCGATGGATGACCGCCTCCAGGTAGCGGTCCAGATCGGGCGGCCCTCCCGAGCCGATATACAGGTCGTCTCCCGCTGCCATCTGTCCTTGCCGGTGGTGGTGCAGGTGCCGCCGATCCTCGACGACGGCACCCCCTTTCCCACCCTCTACTGGCTGAGTTGCCCCCTGGCGGTCCGCAGGGTGAGCCGTCTCGAGAGCGGGGGAGGGGTCAAGGCGATGGAACGGCGGGCAGCCCGCCTTCCCGAGTTCGGAGCCGCCCTCGAAGCCGCCCACGCTCGCTACGCCCGGCAACGGAACACCCTATTGCCGTCCGACGCCGAACACACCCCCTCCGGCGGCGTTGCCGGCGCTGCACGGGGGGTCAAGTGCCTCCACGCCCACTACGCCGACGCCCGGGCCGGGAACCCCAACCCGGTAGGCGAACTCGTAGCCCCTTGGGTGGAGCCCCTGGACTGCCCGGTCCCCTGCGTGACCGAGCACAATGGCCAACCGGTCGGCAACCCGCACTGGGTCGAGCCCCGCTAGGAGGATGCTGAGCAATCCACCAGGACCCTCCTAACGGCCACCATCAGCCTATTGCCCGACGACCTTCCTGGTGCGAGAATGGAACCAGAGCCCGGGTGACGGAACTGGTAGTCGTGGCGGACTTAAACTCCGCTGCCCCTAAGGGGCGTGTGGGTTCGAATCCCACCCCGGGTACCCGGTTCCCTAACGTTTCTGTCGAATCTCGCAGCGTTTCAGATCTTGCGCAGAGATAATGGCGGTGTATCTCTAGTAACAGCAGAACGAAACCCTCAACAAGCTGGGCGAGCGCGTAGCCTGCAGTTCCGGGAACCCTGTCGGATATCTCTGGTAAAGGCTGATACGGTGCCCGAAGTCTTGGCGTTGCCGCATCGCGTCCCCTCCCTCGGCCGAGCTGTTGAGCAGTTCCTGGTCCCTCCATCGGGAAGGACACCCGCCAGGAACCGCGTCGGGCTTGGATCAGTGGTAGAGGAACCAGCCGGGTTCTCGGTACGGGTCGTCGAGTGTGGTGTCGTGCTCACGCTCGGATGTCGGCACGGGTATGGTGAGCCAGATAGAGCTTTCGGTTCCGAGCGCACACGGATAGCTAGTAGCGTCTCGTTCTCCCCGAAGGGCACTGCACTCGGCTTCGAGCACACATCGCCAGGAAAAGTCGACCCGTTCGATTCCGGTGTCTTCCAGATTGTGGGCGACCTCCACGAACGTGCTGTGGCCGATGAGTTTGTCGGCGCTGTCGAGTGAGTCGACCACAACACGCGACGCAGTGGCGGGGGTCTCGTATCGGAGCTGGCGATCCCATGTCCTGGCATTGCCCGTCTCCGTCGCCCAGAAGGCCCATGCGCTGGCAGGCTCAGCGAGCGGAGCCGTCCACAGCCTGCCCAGCGGTTTCCACAGATAAGTTGCCATCGCAGCCCTGGCTTCTCGTCGACCGTGAACTGGGCCTGTGCCGGCCATGTGCACCGCCGGCAGAGCAAACCGCTCGGCCAGCGCGTCGCTGACTGTCTTGACAGCCGAGAGAACCTGATCCATGACGCGAAGGTCCCCAGGGCTGGCTATGGCCCTCCCACTATGTTGAGCGAAATAGAGAGAGGACGAGATCTCGACGAGGGCGTCAACGACGACGCGCTCGTCAACCGACTGGGCGCCTTCGATGGCCATGACCTGATCGTGGATGTCCCCCCAGCGCAGAAGATCCATCGTCAGGGTTCGTGCCTCAATAGTCGACGCCAGCCGGGCCCGTAGCTGTCCGTGACCGTCTGCCGGTGCCCGCTTGGGTTGCTGATCATAGCGAATCCCTCGGAAACTGAGGTGGAGGTTGACCCGGTGTGGTGAGCTCCTAATGGGGTCCACCACTTCTTCTTACGCGAGTTTGACGGGTGTTTTGCGTTTTGCCTGGTCAGCGGGGTGCGATGGTGGGCGTGTTTCCACTACACGATCGACCTAATCCGAACCGTCCTCAACTCGGATGTCGACACCAGACCCCTAGGAGGGTGCTGAACAATGACGATTGCTCGGGCCTGCCGCCCGCCGGCCCAGGAATTTTGCCGGCGGTTGGCATGTCGCTGGTGGGATTGCTCAGTACCCTCCTAGGCCGGGCCTACGACGATATCGAGGACTTCGGCGCCCGCTGGCGCAGCGAACTCACGTCAGAGACCCCCGACACCCTCGAGACGCAGAGGAACGTTTCGTCCACTCTCTCACGGATTCAGAAACTCCGGAACGACCCCCCCCGTCGAGCGGCATGACCTGGTAGCAGCCCTGAACCTGCACCTTCCCTCAGCCGACGATAACGACGAATAACCACGCCGAAGGGAAGCCCAACCTAGACTCGCCTGCGAAGCGAGAGGTCGCCGATTCAAGTCCGGCCACTCGCACGGCACAGACCAGGGGGAAGGAGACCGACAGTTGTTTGCGCGGATGAAGGAAAGGCGTTTCGCCAAGGCAGCAGCTGAGGCGAAGGCAGCAGCCGGAGAGAGAATACGCTGAGGCGTTGGGAGAGTGGAAGGACACCATAGAAGGCATCGAACAGGCGCTCGACGCTGCGAAACACTACAACGAGCTTTGGGACGAATAGCAAGCGCCGATAATCCCCAAGAAAAACGAGGAACTCCTGTATGTAGTGACCGGAGCGGAACTGGTGGAGATCGAGTCCCGCAAGATCAACTACGGTTCTACCTCCTACGGGGTGTCCATCCGAATCGCGAAGGGTGTGACCTACCGTCCGAGCGTCTCGCGAGGCAGCATGCAGGCGTCGGAGGAAGTCCCAACTGTCCTCGACCAAGGCACTTTGTTATTACCAACCAGAGGGCCGTGTTCTCTGGCACCAGGACAAACCGGACCTGGCTGTGGGCGAAGCTCATTTCGGTGAACACAGAGGTCCATCAGGGTCAGGTGCTTGCATTCCTGCCCGTCGAGAACCGGATGAAAACCTCGGGCGTCCACTTGGGCACTGGACGGGCACCAGATGTCGGGCTGACCCGAATCAACCTCGGCATCGCGTTGGCTACGGGCCGGTACGACGATCACGTCGCTCAGATCGAAGCAGACTTGAGAGACGTGAAGGCCGACCGGCCTGTACCACCGCAGACAATAGAGGGAGTCTGAACCACGCGCGAACACCACACCAAGATCCGCAACCCCACCCCGGACCAGCCTCACCCAAAACGCGAAACACCCGCCAAATTCGGGTCAGGCTGTCCTGTTCGCTGCCAACGTGCGGATCGTGGACGGGGTCGGACTGTATGTGGAGGGGGCGGGGGACGGTTCAGCTACGTCTCGGGACGGTCCTGTCCCCTTCTTCGTATTCCACTGCGCTGCCGACCCGGGGCTCGATTCTCGATCAATGGTGGAAGATCAAGCGCGCCGTCTACGACGCGGTGGTCGACGACGGCGGCGCCATCACCTACGACCACGCCGTCGGCCGCGACCACCAGCCGTGGTACGAGCGGCGACGATCGAGGTGTTGGGCGACGTGGGGGCCTCCCGTGCGAAGACACACCTGGGCCCGAAGGAAATCCGGCTTCCCTCAACCGCGGAGTTCTCGACGAGTGACGAGACCAGCACGCTGAGAATACGTACTCTATTGTCCAACGGTCGCCCCGGCGGTGCCTTTGCAGGCTGTGTCTGATGCGGCGCCCCGAAGGTCCCACATGCCCGCATCCGCCGTTGTCCAGTTCTCCGGTGCGCTGTGTCTTGCGATGGCCTTCGAGTCACAGTTCGTGCAGCTTCCCTCGTACAAGTCCTCGCCGGAGAAGGAACGGTTCTTCGTGAACTGACCGAATTGGTGTCCCAGGGACTTTGGCCTGTCGAGCAGGTATTCGGGGAAGGGAACATCGGGTTCCTCCACGGGCGGTTGCTGTCTTCGGTCAGGTATGGCGATGCGGCGCAGACGTTGTTTCGAGGGAACGGACGAAGATGGCTTGTCGCCCTTGGGAGGCGGAACAGATCGACCGGATCTCGTTTCAGGGGGCTTCGCCCGGCTTTCCGGTGGGCTGGGAGGCGCGGAGGGAAGGGACCGGGTACTGGAGACAGGTTCAGTGTTGATAGGTGGATCCGGCTCGGTTCGCGGTGCCGCTGGCGGAGAGTCCACTCGGGGCGGAATCGGAGTCGGCGGCGGTGCTTCGGTTCTCTTCTGGCCGACACCGGGCCGAATCCGGAACAGTCGACGAGCCCATGAAGCTCGGCTTTCGCCCCGGTGTCTATCTGGTTGGGCACGGTCTCTACGACGCCTGCGGGGCGGAGCATCTAGACCTTGTTCCAACTCCTCCGGGCTTGGAACGTAGAACTCGTCGGTCTGTCGAGCTGGGTCTTTGTCTGTCACAGCCATGTCTCCTGAGCGACTATCCCCAGACCATAGGCGACTGTGGTGAACGGCTCACGTTCCCGTACCTTCTCCGCCCCGAACAGTCCCTCCAGCAACTCCACGAAAGAACCGAGCCGAGATGACCCGCCGGTGCGTAACACCGTCGTCACCTGATCAGGCTCGATCTTGGCCGTAGAGAGAGCTTTCATGATCTGCGCTTCGACCGTCTCGATGTAGGGAGCGACTATCAGGTCTAGTTCGGCTCGGCTCAGGTCGATGGACAGGCCGCCTTGGGGAGGGTGGAACTCGATGGACGATCTTTCTGCGGTTGACAGAGCGATCTTGGCATTCTCGATAGCCTTGTAGAACCGAGGCGCTTGGCCACCGATGATTATGGACCGAACGATAGTCCCGGCTTGGTGATCCAGTTTTTGGAGATCATTGATGACGTTAAAGGTATGCGGATTGGTTAGTAGGTATTTGAAGTTCTCCAAACTGGAAAGTCCCGTACTGAACCAGGCGGGAATCGAGCCCTGCAGTAACCCGAGCTTCGGCGCTACTTTCGACTCGAAGATCCGCTTATCGAACATGGAACCACCGACAGCAGCGCCTTCCATGCTCACCACTTCTCCCTCTCCTCCCGCGATACTGGTGACGGCCATGTCGAAGGTCCCTCCGCCGAAATCAGCCGTGACCACGTACCCGTCCTCTAACACTTCGTCCAGCGCCGCTGCGACCGGCTCCGGATAGAGCTCCACTTCGGTGAATCCTGCCCTCCGTGCCGCATCCTCGAGACGGGCCTCCGCTAGGTCCTGACGTTGATCGAACCGATCGCCGGTGGTGCCGAAGAAGGCGATCGGGTGCCCTATCACTGCGCGGGTTATGTCCTGTCCGGTTTGGCGGTCGGCATGGTTCTTCAAGTGGGCGAGCACGACGGCTACCAGGTCTTCCATCTCGAAGTCGTTCGCCCAGGAGTGGGTTCCCTTGAGTGAGCCGTCTGTGAGCTCGCTCTTGAGTTCACTCATCAAACGGGAGTCAACACAGCCGCTTCTCCGCTGGTACTGGCGACAGTCCGTCTCATACCCGAACTTCCTCGTATACGTCACTAGTGAGCACCGCTGACATGCTGTATTCCTGCCACCCGTGATCGTGAACTGATCGATGGCTTGTTTCCCGGCTAGTCGTAGACCATCGCGGTGTAGATAGACGGTGGATGGCAGAGAGGCAGGTAGTGGATCATCAGGGTTGAAGTTCAATACCTCTACCTGATCGGGGTATGCGATCGAGATGGAACTGTTGGTCGTCCCGTAGTCGATTCCGTAGGCGAGATCGCTTGTCAATCTCCCACCACCAACGCCGCCGCTCGAATCCGGACTGAAACATCGGACTTCTGTTCCTGTAACTCTATCAGCTTGGCGTCGTGGTCCTCCTTGTCGCTAGACAGGCGAGTTCGGGCCTTGTTCAACCTACCTCGGATAGCTGGCAGGATCCGTTTTTCCTGTGGAGTTCCGGTGGCCTCCAATCTGTCGATCCTGGCGCTGTAGTCTTCGATCTCCTGTCGTAGGCGCCTGTCCCGATCCTCATATATACGTCGGGTACGATCGAGTTCCTCTTCATACCATTCCGTGTGGAGATCCTGGACTCTCGATCTTGATCTCTCCTGTCGAGCCGCGAGCTTAAGCTTGCTGGCCTCGAATGCACTCTCGGCCCAACTCGGTAGATCACAGCGTGGTGAAGGTTCTCCGATCTCCGGCATCTCTGTGACCTTGGTCTCTTCCACATGCAGGTCCTCGCCCACCAGATGCCGGACGAACTGTCCGAAGCGAACCGGCCCGTCAGATTCTATGGTGTAGAAGATCTCGATGTGAGGACCTCCCTGAAGCTCTTCGCCACGCCGGCGGCACGCCACTGCGGGCTGCGTACCCATCGGAAGTTCCACAATAGAGTCGATCAAACTCTGGCCGAGAGCGAAGAACTCCAAGTCTTCGCGTTGTAACGCCTCGCGATAGTCGAACACCCCACGATATGAACCGTTCTTGGCGCCCAGTCGCCTCTGGAGATCCGGGGATAGATAGATACCGACTCCCCCATCGGAGTGCTCAGCAACTCTGCCTCCAAAGTACCGGAGAGCAGCGTCTACGTAGTTCTGCAGATCCGACGGACCGGCCATGATCCGCTGTTCAACCAGCCGATTGGCTTGGCCCTGCCGAAAGATAGCCGGATCGAGGGCTAAGTACTTCTTCTCATTCTCCAGTTCACGCGCCTCTCGTACCTTCCTCTCAAGATCGGACTCGAGTAATGCTAGCTCTCGGGTAGTATCCGCTCCCCCATCAAAGGCCAATCTCTTGATATCACCTTCCAGTTCTCCTAGAATTGGATCGAGAGACCCAACAGACTCTTCGAATAGACGTATTCTCTTATTGAGCACATCCAGTATTTTTTCCTCGATAGTCCCTTTACACGCAAAGTTGTAGATGTAGATGTCGTGCTTCTGTCCAATCCTATCCATTCGGCCGATTCGTTGCTCGATCTTCATTGGGTTCCAAGGAAGATCATAGTTGAATAGTATATGAGTGAACTGGAAGTTACGGCCCTCACCTCCTGCTTCAGTAGCGACTAGAATCTGAGATCGCTCCCGAAAGCGGATTACCGCCTTATCCTTTTCCTCTTGACTCATACTTCCGTTGAATACTTCCACTTCATAACCATGAAAATCCAGCATTTTCCGTAGGAAGGCTTGAGTTTCGAGAAACTGAGTAAAGATAATGACCTTCTCATCGGGCTGGATATCACGACGAAGAGTAAGGAGCAGTTGACTTGCCTTGGAGTCACGCGCTTTACCGAGGCGACCGACCAGATCCTGCAATACAGTTATCTCTGTCCTAATCTTACTACTATCCGTCGACACACTCCGGTGCTCACTGCCTTCGATCTCAGAACTAAGCTCTCTCGGATCCGGCCAAGCATCGAACTGCTCGCCGTTCTTGATATCACCGGCTCTGTCTACACCTAACTCCGCGGTAAGCTTAGTGATTCGTCTCCGGAGAGCTGCTCTAACCGCATTTGAGCTAGAGGACAGCATCTTCAGATAGGTCACCATCAAAAACCCGATGGCCCTCTGATTCTTAGCCTGAGCCATATTGTACTGTTCGTGGAGATAGCCACTCACATCCTCATATAGTTCCTTCTCCTCAAGATCCATCTCAACAACAACGAGTTCCGGGCACCGTTGGGTAAACCCGCCGATGTCAGACTTTCTGTTCCTGATCATGGTACGCGCGAATGGATGCTGCCGATCCAGAACCCTTAAAGCGGCGTCCCGATCATCGTTAGCGTGCACGTCAAGATCATACGAACTAAAAAACCTCAGTAAAGATTCCCGGCGATCTGTATCCAATACATCCCACTGCTGAACGTCCTTAGCTATGCCGGCTAGACGAGGGAGATCCTGTCTGTCCCGCTCGTACTCCTCGAACGAGTCACAGATCCCCGGCTCCACCAACTCGATCAGCGAATAGAGCTCGTAAGGATGTAGCTGCATAGGCGTGGCTGTGAGGAGGAGCATCCCATCGACACCCTCCTTTAGCTTGTCTGCCAGTTGGTAGCCCAGAGTGGAAGTAACCCGCTTACCATGGAGACTACGACGAACTCGATGAGCCTCATCGAAGATCACGAGATCCCATCCCGCCTCCACAATCTGCTCGGCGTGAACCTCTCTGCGGGCCAAGCTGAGGGAACAGATCACATTCCCATGCTTCCGCCACGGGTTACCACCCCGCCTAGCTAAGGACTTCAACGCGGCCCCGTCAAGCACCTCGAAGTGCTCGTTGAACTTGGACCGGAGCTCCTGCTCCCACTGCCATTGGAGCGAAGCAGGGACCACTATCAACACCCGATCCACCACGCGACGAGCCCGTAGTTCCTTCAGAATAAGCCCAGCCTCTATAGTTTTACCTAAACCAACTTCGTCAGCTAAAATCATACGCGGCCGACTCTTAGCCAGCACCTGTAGCGCTACCATGATCTGGTGGAAAGTCGGCTCTATCCGAGCATTGGACAGACCGGCCAGCGTGTCATACCGGTATGCGTGCTGCAGATATAGAGCCTGGACACGAAGCCCGTAGAGTTCCACAGAACTGAACTCACCCGTCAGCAACGCTTGCTCCGGTTCAAGTGGGAGAAGCTCGATCGCCGACCCACCGACATGCTCAAGACCGGACCGGAACGCCACCTGGTACCCAAGATACTTGTCGAAGGACACGACGACGCCTATCTCACCGTCAGATAACCGAAGGACTCGGTCACCCAGCTCAAACAGCCTCATACCATCCCTGCAAAGACCACGCGTCACTGATCGTAGCGGAAGGGTCAACAACTGATCACCATCAGCCCTCGCGCAGCGGTTGACTCGTGGGGTCGGTGGTTGTTGCGGTTCTTGTGGGTTCGGTGTTGGGGCCTGGTGTGAGTGCTGTTGGTGCGGCGTCCGAGGGGTATTCTGATCCGGATGCGGCGGGGGTTCATCGGTCGGCTGTTGAGGGGCTGGCGGCTGACGGTGTGTTCGACAGGACGGAATGCGCTCCTGGTGAGTTCTGTCCCACCGACGCGGTGAACGGGGGGTCTCCATAATCGGGGTGCTGATCAGAGACATCCGAGGCTGGAGGACCTCTGTGAGGCTGATCCTATGGGGCCGGTAGCCGTGACGGTACCGTATTTCACCATGTGCGACGGAAGGACCTGTAAGGGCCAGGGCGCGAAGAGCCGTGAGTCTCATGCGGGTGGTTGGTGTTGCGCGCGGCGAGAGCCAAGCCGAGTATTGTCAACGCGATGCCTGCCCATCCGATGGTGCTGACGGTCTCTCCGACGACTAGGACAGCGAGGAGCGTGGCTGTAACGGGCTCACCCAACGTAAGCGTTGCTGCGGTGATCGTGTCCGTAACCTGGAGGCCTGCAGTGAACACCAGATAGGCGGCGGCGGTTGTCGCCAGTCCCAGCCACAAGGTCGTGGTGGCTCCGCGAGGGCTGGTGACAAACGAAATGTCCCGGGTCAACACAACCGGCGCCAGTATCACGGCGGCCAGGCAGAAAGTCACAGCCACAGATCGGTGTGCGGGACCTGACCGAGCCAGCCGACCTGCGCTAACGACATAGACGGCATAGGAAAGCCCGGCGACGAGGCTAAGGAGAGCGCCAAGACCGTCGACGACTGCACCTCCCTGGGCAAGGACGAGGATGGTCAGGCCCGAGACTGCCGGGACGGTTGCCCGTAACCAGGTACGACGTGGCCATACGCCGCTACGAGCGGACTCGATAGCGCCGACGAAGACCGGTGCGGATCCGATTGCGAGGAGAGTACCCACCGCCACGCCGGTTCGGTCCACGCCGGAGAAGAAGAACGGCTGATAGGAGGCCATGCCGATCGCGCTGACGAGCGTCGCCGGACGAACCAACCACCGCCACCCAGCTTCCCGAGCGCCGAACGCCGAGATGAGGATTAGCGCTCCAGCGCCGAGCAAGAGTCTCAGCGATCCGACAACCAAGGGGCTGGACCCGTCAGAGCCTAACTCCTGCGCCGTACCCGTCGTGCCCCACAAGACCGCGGCCAGAAGGATCAACCACTTGCCGCGCATGCGGTCAACGGTAGTTGACCAGGACCTGTCTCCCGGCGGCTGGTGCCGAGTCAAGACCCATGTATATGACCGCAGGTCGGATTGAGACCCCGCACGCCCCAAACCGCCCCACGAAGGCCAGCATGATTCCCGGGTTAACGGACGGCAGGCCGCTGGTGGATTGCTCAGTACCCTCCTAGATCGGTCCAGCGGCGGGCGAGACGCAGCGTAGGCAGACTGTTCTCCCGCAAGAGCCTCGTACCCCTCGCAAGGTCACGTTGCTCTCCACAACGTCCAGGCTTCCTCGGCAGCCTGTTTCTTCGTCCTGCCGTCCATCGGGATGCTGAAGTGGGCGGCTTCCCGGTAGAGGTGCTTTCGGGCTTCCCAGATCTCCGTATAACGCGCTGCGAGGTCGTCGTGGCCCAGGAGGAGCGGGCGGTCACGGGTCTTACCCTTGGCGATCAGGGAATCGATGGAGGGTTTCAGCCAGATCACGAGCCCGGTCTCCCGCATCAGACGCCGATTCGTTCCATCAAGGATCGCACCCCCACCGGTTGCCACGATCATCTGTTGCGGACTCGCGGCAGCGCGCGCCACCTCCTCGGATTCCATCGCACGGAAAGCCGGTTCACCCTGCGCCTCGAAGATCTGAGGAATGCTCATCCCTGCCCGTTCCACGATCTCGTCGTCGAGATCCACCACGGGTAGACCGCTGCGCTTGGAGAGCTTCTTGCTCACCTTGGTCTTGCCCGAGCTCATCATCCCGATTAGCCACAGCTTGCGAGTCACACGTTCTCCAGTTTCATCTCGACCGGTCGGTTGTGGTGCTTCGATCTGAAGCGGGAATCAACACGTGCTCTCCGACCGGGATAGGTCGCGACAAGACGCAGGACGCCTGGGGTGCGAGCACCAACTCGTCGCGAAGAACGGCGAGACCAAGCCGGGCAGACTTGCCGGGTCGACGCTGCGCGATCCACACGGAGAAGCATTCTAGAAGCAGGACGTTTCAGCCTGTTGCCTGGTAGTGGCGGGCGCCGGATGTGCGGGCTCCGTCGGCGTTCATGCAACTGTGAGCGGTTCCCGGCCACGGGAGACCCAGTCGGTGAGTGGCATCGCATCATCGGAGAGTCGGTGTCCATTCGCGTCTCCACCTCGGGTGTCAGCCATCGCATCGCTGACGCCCAGCACCCGCCTAGCCCCGATTCACTCATACTGGAGATGGCCGTAGTCCCTGGTCAGAAGCTCGTATCCCACACCACTGCTCGCCCGGTCCAAACCCCCGCATGGAGAATCGGGGCTAGGGTGGCTGCGGAACTCGGGCGTGGCCGGCACCCGGTCAACGACGACGTCGCCCGCCGGGGTGAGGCACTCTTGGAGGCAGACACTTCTCAGGTGGACCGACTCGAGGCCGTGGGGGTGGATGAGACGCTACTCTGGCGGCAGGGCCGGTGGCGGGCCAAGGTGTGATGCACCTATGTCATGGCTGTCGGGGTCCGCCACTAATCGCCGTAAAGAACCAAACGAGCAGCGTTCGGGTTCCGCAGCATGGGCGAGTCCAAACCATGAGGACGACGAAGAGGCACAGTGACGACGACAAGCACCGATGTTCTTGATGTAAGAGCGGCGGCGCGCCGAGATAGGCGGCGCCGCCAGGTCTCCTACGTTATCTATCTGGTTCTGGGGATAGTGCTCTTTCTGCTGTTCTGGCACTTGTTAGCCGTGGCCTTCTCACCCCTTGCCTCTTTCATCCCGACGCCGATCGATACTGTCATCCATTTCGGAAAGAACTTGTTTTTCAGTGAGCCGATGATGGGGCGGTTTGTTCACGCCTGTCCGGAGCTGGTGGCCGAGGTGGAGTTTAGAAGGGGTAGGATGTCCGGTCTCCCTGACCACTGTTTCGGGTACATTCTCCATCTGTTGTGGACCACCCGCAATATCCTGGCGGCAGTCGCGCTGGGGACGGTCATCGGCTTGGGGGTTGGACTGGGCAGTCTGCTCTTACCTTGGATTGCCGATATGGTCACACCCGTAGCAGGTTTTTTCGGGACTATCCCTATCTTTATGGTGGCACCGTTCTTTGTGATCTGGTTCGGGATCGAGCATCCCCTGTTGGCCACTATCGGGCTTGTTGTCTTCTATACCACCCTTCTCATGTATTTCTTCAGCCGCCGTGCGGCCCAAAATATACCGGTGGAGATCATTGAATCAGCCCTCACTCGAGGAGGAGACCGCCGCACTATGTTCCGATGGGTTTATTTGCGGGGAACGATTCCGGAGATCGCGGGAGGTCTTCGGATCACTTTGGGAGGAGCTTGGGGTTTGGGGACCCTGATGGAGGTGATGGGATCACAGATGGGAGGTGGATTCCTGATCCGCATGTGGAGTCACGCGGCGGGCCTCTCGGAGGGGCCGACCGGGATGGTCTCCCTGATTCTGTTCTTCGGCGTGCTGGCTGTGGTAGTCGACGGGATCCTGGTACTGGTAATCCGTTCATTCACCGGATGGTCCGAGGCAGGTCGCCGGCTGGGCTTGTAGGCAAGGAGGAACCATGTCAACTGTTGTTAGCTTCGAGAACCGGTGGTGTGTGGTTGAGCGCCGATCGGGGACGCCGGCCTGGCCTGTTTGCGTGTAACCGAGGAGGAGGCGACGACGGTGTGAGTCAGCCTGCCCGTTTCCGAAGCCTTTATTGGATTGGATGGTTGATCTGGGCTGTCGTGGGTACGTGGTTGCTTGTTCGGCTGCCTGAGAGCGTTCCGGTCGTTACCTGGACGCATGGTGGGGGTGTGATCCACGTCACCTGGTCATTGATCGTTTCCTGGATGGTGTTGTTGTTGGCCTGGCCGGTTGTGTTCCGTACCACCGGGGTCAAGGACTGCATGGTCAGGGCGGGACGGGGGATAGCGGCCGGGCCGTCGATGCTCCGGGCTGGTATGCGCCGTAGCCCGCTCTTCTTCGTGTCGTGGCTGGTGTTGATGGTGGCGTGGCAGG
>MKWU01002843.1_pt1 | contig 24391 bp, 19 predicted proteins | sample 809101 | NCBI WGS metagenome assembly MKWU01 (sample SAMN05860141, study PRJNA318959) | sponge metagenome | host: Aplysina aerophoba | place: Slovenia: Piran, Adriatic Sea, Gulf of Piran | collected 2013-05-07 | reverse complement strand
CCATCAACTTCTACAACACCGGTTCGAACTCGAACTACAACGCCGGAAATGTTTCGTGGCGCAAGCGGAGCCGGCGGGGCCTGTTCTGGCGCGTGAACTATTCATTCTCCAAGTCGCTTGACGACGCGTCGCGCACCAACGGTTCGGGAGCCGTGGACTTTGCCAACGCTCTGGATTCCAATGACCTGAGCTTGGAGCGTGGTCGCTCGGCCTGGGACCTGCGTCACGCGTTCACTGCCGTTGCCTCGTACAACTTGCCGTTCGGACAGGGCCGCCGCTGGGGCCGGAACTGGGGCCCGGCAGCCCAAGTCATAATGGGAGGATGGCAACTTTCGGGTACCCAGACAGCCTATTCCGGCGGACCCTTTACGGTCACGACAGCGAACGTGGACCAAAATCTGGGCGAATCGCAACGTCCGAACCGGATCTCGCACGGTCAGCAGTTCGATGATCCGTCCCTTGGTGCCAAGCGGGGTTCGGATTACCCATTCTTTGACACGCAGGCCTTCGAGCGCGTTCCGGGCTGCTCCCCGGCCGATGGCGACATCCCCGCGTCCTGCCCGCCCGGGGCGTTTGCTCACGGCACGGCGGGACGTAACATACTGGATGGCCCGTCGTTGATCGGAGCCAACATAGCGCTCTCGAAGAACTTCCAGTTGCGCGAAGGCATGCGCCTGCAGTTGAGGCTGGAGTCGTTCAACTTCATCAACCACACCAACTTCCTCATGACGGGCGATTTCCGTCAGTTCAATGGCGTGGGTGGCGGCTTCTTCACGCGCGTCGGGAACATCGGTCGCAATGGCGGACCGCGTATCTTCCAGTACGCTCTCAAGTTGCGCTTCTAGGCCTCAATAGCGAGCGCCCCGGACACGTCCGGGGCGCTCTTTCCGCGACTCTGGCCAGCTCCCACCGCCTCGGCACCCTGAGTCGTGGCCGCTCGCCGTCCGAGGGATATCACGCGGAGATTGAGCTTTCTGGGCTGGTGCTGCCTTGGAAGCGAGCCCGCAGCCTACAGGCGATGCCGGCAACTATGTTATGTGGGCTCGCCGCCAACTTCGCGGCTTCCTCTGAACCTGGTGCCGCCAGTCCTGCGTCCCGCCTGGTCTTGTCAACTGCAGCGTCGGCGCGATCAGGTACCTTGACACCGGACTTGTGGTTTCTTGTCGATTGAGTGACCGTCAGTTTGTTCCCGTCTCCATGTGAGTGGGATCACAGCCTGGCTCCCGTCCTCCATTGATCGGCGACACTTCCCGCAATGAGCGTCACCGTTGCCCCGATCGGCACGTACCAAGGCCACGCCACCGCGTCACGAATAACGACAACGGAGACTACGCCCAGCACGATTCCGAAGATCGCGGCACGTTGCCCGGGTCGCTTGGTGAGTACCCCAAGGGCGAAAGCGCCTAACAATCCCCCGTAGACTATGGCGGCGACTCCCAGAGCAACCTCGACCGCTGATGTCCCACGAGAGAGTGGAATGAATGCGGTCGCGCCACCCACCAAGACCACAGCCCATCCGAGCGTGAAGAATTTCCCGGCCCGCAGGATGCGAGGCCCGTCGTTCCGTGCGCCTGCCAATGGAGCCCAATAGTCGTAAGCCGTAGCGGAAGCGAGCGAGTTGATGGATGACGAAAGGGATGACATCGCGGCGGCGAAAACACCGGCGATCAGCAGTCCCGTCAATCCAGGAGGCAGTTCCTCCACGATGAAACGCGCGAAGATCTCGTCCGCCCTTTCGAAGGCGCGGCCTTCGTAAAACGCCCAGAGCCCGATCCCGACGAGCAGGAACAGGAGGAACTGAACAATGACGGCGATGCCGCTACCGATCAGCGCCTTCTGCGAATCTCGCTGGTTGCGGCATGTCAGCAGGCGCTGGACGATCAACTGGTCCGTTCCGTGGGAAGCCATCGCGAAGACCGCTCCCCCTATCAGGCCCGCCAAGAGGGTGTACGGCGCCTCGACATCCAGCGAATAGTCCAGGACTTGGAGCTTGCCGGCATCGTAAGCGGAAGAAAGCGCGGCATCCCAGCCTCCAGGAACCAGCGTCTGCACCATCACCATGGCTACGGCTGCTCCTGCCAGGTACAGGCCCATCTGAGCGGCATCGACCCAGACGACGGCGCGGATCCCCCCGCAGTAGGTGTAGACCAGGGTCAGCGCACCAATTACTGCAATCGACACGGGATATGGCCAGCCGGTGATGAGTGCGAGCGGAATTGCGGTCGCGAACAGCCGCACGGAATCGGCCAACACGCGCGTCACCATGAAGATCGCCGACGTGAAGCGCCGGGTGTGCGATCCGAAGCGCGCTTCGAGCAGCGCGTAAGCGGTGGACAACTCTCCCCGGTAGTATGCCGGTAAGAAGACCAGTGCGACGACAATGCGTCCCACAAGATAGCCCAGCGTCAGTTGCAAGAAGACGAGGCTTCCCGTGTAGGCGACTCCCGGAATGCTCAAGAACGTAAGCGTGCTGGTCTCGGTCGCGACCACTGAAAGCATCACGGCGCCCCATGGGAGCGACTGGCCCCCAAGGAAGTAGTCCGTCCCCGTGGTCTGCCCGCGCCCTAGCCAGCTTCCCCACGCGGTCACAGCGGTCAAGTACGCGACGAGGACGACAAGATCAATTCCAGTGAATCCCTGCAAGAAGGCTGCCTCCCATTCCGAGAGTCCCGGTCCGGCGGCCCTGTGCAAACTGAGTAGGCCGCAACGTACCTATTCTCACGCAGTGGAAGCCCCGCGTAGCGGACTGCCGGGATCCACTGCGCGAATCCATTCCTCCCGACCGCGACCTTGGTTTCCGCCGAGGCAAGGCACTATAGTGGTGATGGTTTGAAACGCCCCATGTTGGCAAGGTGTTTGGCGGTCGGAGTTCCTACATGAAGGCTTTCTACGCGGTGCTCTTGGCAATCTGGGCCTTTGGCGGGATCGCACGGAGCGCGGATCGACCGAATTTCCTTGTGATCATCGCCGACGACCTGGGCTTCTCGGATCTCGGGTGCTATGGCGGGGAGATCGCGACGCCGAACCTGGACGCGCTCGCGGCCGACGGTCTGCGATTCACGCAGTTTTACAACACCTCCCGCTGCTGGCCGACACGGGCGGCGCTGCTGTCGGGCTACTACCCCCAGCAGATCCGCCGGGACGGAATGCCGGGCGTCGATCACAGGCGCTTCGGAGGCAGCGGCACTCGGCCCGCATGGGCGCGCCTCGTGTCGGACCGCTTGCGGGAGCGGAGATACCGCTCGTATCTGTCCGGGAAGTGGCACGTCGACGGCGATCCGCTGGAGAACGGTTTTGACCGCTCCTACTGGGTAAACAACCGCGCGGGCTTCTTCCATCTACTAGGTCAGCGCGGGGATGCTTCGAGGCTTCCGGATGTGGCTGCTGACCAAGGTTTGTACCTCACCGAGGTGACAGCCGACCACGCCATAGAATTCCTGCGGGAGCATGCTGCGAAACATGCGGACCGGCCGTTCTTCCAGTACTTGGCGTTTCACGCACCGCACTTTCCGCTTCACGCGGAGCCGGAGGACATCGCTCGGTATCGCGACCGTTACCTGGTTGGCTGGGACCGGTTGAGGAAGGAGCGCCATGCTCGTCAGCAAGACCTTGGAATCGGCGTCTCGCAGCGCTCCGCGCTGGACGAGGACATCGGTCCACCCTACGCCTTCCCGGACGGCATTGCGCAGCTAGGGCCGGGGGAAGTCAATCGTCCGGTCCCTTGGGATCGGCTCACCGAGGCACAGCGCCGGTTCCAGGCGACGAAGATGGCAGTGCATGCAGCGATGATCGACCGCATGGACCGCGAGATCGGACGAGTGCTCGAACAGCTGCGCGAGATGGACGCATTCGACAACACGGTTGTCTTTTTTCTGTCGGACAACGGTGCGAGTGCCGAGATCATGGTCCGTGGTGACGGGCACGATCTTGATGCCCCCCTGGGCTCCGCTGGAACCTACCTCTGTCTGGGGCCGGGATTCTCCAGCGCGGCGAACACACCGTTCCGGCTCCACAAGACCTGGGTGCATGAAGGCGGGATCTCAACCCCGTTGATCGTGCATTGGCCTGATGGAATCAAGGCTCGAAACGAGTTGCGTTCGAGCATGGGCCACGTGATCGACATCGCCCCGACCCTATTGGACCTGGCCGGAATCGAGATCGCTGCCGACAGCGGCGGCCCGCCACTGGAGGGTGCCAGCTTGGCGCCGGTGTTCGAAGGTGACGGTGATGCACTGCACGAGGCTCTGTGGTTCTATCACCAAGGCAACCGCGCGTTGCGGCGGGGCAACTGGAAGATCCTGCATACGGTGCGTACTCGCGACGACGGATGGTCTGCCGTTGCCGCGGAAGAGGATGCCCGACCTGGCGAGTGGGCGCTTTACGATCTGTCGAACGATCGCGCGGAGCAGCGGGATCTCGCGGCCCGACATCCAGGCGTCGTCCACGAACTGGAGGCTTTGTGGGAGGGGTGGAGGGAGCGGTTCCTAAGGGACGCCGGGGGGACTCGCTGAGGTTCCACTCGCTGTTGGTTTTGATTCAGAACTAGCCAGCCAAGTAGCGTCGATAGGCCTTGATGGTCATCTCGGCGGCGGCCTTGGCGTTCGGCAGCGGAAATGCCTCCGCTGAAGCGAATCCGTTGTAGCCTGTGGCTGACAGCGCGTGTGCAATCGGACCGTAATCCATGTGCCCAAATCCTGCCGCCCGGCGATTCGAGTCCACGAAATGTACGTGCCCGATCTTTCCTGGGCAATCCAGGATCGCTTGGGTGGGGTCGGTTTCCTCGATATTCATGTGAAAGAGGTCGGCCAACAGCTTGACGTTTTCTGCACCCACCACCTCAATCAGCTGCACGCCGTCGGACAAGGTCTTGACCAGGTCGGTCTCGTACCGGTTCAACGGCTCCATCAAGAGTTCCGTTCCACGCCCCGCTGCGTGCCCGGCGAGCTCGCGGATCGAATCTGCCAGATCCTCCAGGGCCGATTCACGAGATCGCTCGCCGTGCGTCTGGCCCTGCATCGAGCCGACAATCGCCGGGGCGCCGAAGTCCGCGCCGAAATCGATGATTTCCCGAACGTAAGCACATGCCCGCTGCCGATTGCCAGTGTTTGGATCGCTCAGGCTGTGGTTGTGTAGGAGCATTCCGGCACCAGTGCCCACTGCGGCCAACTGCAGCCTGTGACGGCCGAGCAACTCTTGGAGATGGGCGCGGTTCACATGCCGACCCGAGGGTGCGAAGATCTCAATCGCATCAAATCCTTGCGCCGAGGCGTCCCGGCACGCGGTGGGCACGTCTCCGTGGTACACAAACGGCCCGCCGCTCGCTTCAGGCACCAGGCAGACGGTGATGGAAGACAGGATCACGATTCGTCCGAGAGCTCGATGATGGCCTTGATCACTCCGGACTCCGGCCGAGTGTAGTCTTCGAAATCAGACACGACATCCTCGAATTTCGTGCGATGTGTGATCCAAGGATCCGTGTCAATTGTCCCGTCCTCAATCAAGGAGATTATGCGTCCGAAGTCCCGCGGAAGGGCGTTCCGCGAGCCCTTGATGGTCATTTCCGGGCGGTGCAGGGACGGATGAGGGAACGTGATCTTGTCGGTAACGATTCCGACGTAGACTAGCGTGCCTGTATGCGCCACGTAGTCCAAGGCACCGCTCATCGAAGCCGGGCTGCCGGTCGCGTCCGTCACCAGAGCATACATGTCGCCGTCGGTGATCGAGCGCATCTGCTCGACGGCGCTGTCGGCATTTTCGAAGACCACCGTGTGTTCGATCCCATAGCGCTCACGGCAAAACTCCAGCCTGGACTCGATCCGGTCCATCATGGTGATCTGGGCTCCGGTGAGCCGGGTGAATTCCAACGTCGCCAGGCCGATGGGACCGGCACCGATAATCAACACGTGGCCATCTCTGCCTGGAGCTCCACGATCCGTGGCGTGGCAGCCGATCCCCAGGGTCTCAACGAGAGCCAGTTGCTCAAACGACAGCTTTCGCGAAACGTGGAGCTTGTCGGCGCGGATCAGGAATTGGTCGCAGAGGCCGCCGTCGATCATCACGCCAATCACATTGAGCGTTTCGCAGCAATTGGGATTTTCCCGTCGGCAGGCATAGCAGGTACCGCAATTCATGTACGGCTCGACGCTGCACCGGTCGCCGGGCTCCACCGTGGTTACATCCGGTCCCGTTTCCAGGACCGTTACGCCCAGCTCGTGTCCCGGCACCCGCGGATAGCGGAAAAAGGGCATCTTGCCCAAGTAGCCGCTGTAGTCCGTTCCGCAGATGCCCATGCGGTGAGTCTTCACCAAGGCTTGACCCGGCCCCGGCGGCGGCGGTGCGTCGATGTCGACGTACTGGAATTGGCGGGGTTCTTGTAGACGAATCGCCCTCATGGTCGGCTGGGGGTGCGGGGCCGCGCCCCCAAGGGAAGCTGCTCACCACCGCAAGATACTCAGCCTACCGTCCCCGGCACATACCGTGCAAATCGGAGGAAGGATGGTAAGACCTGAAAGGTACGTGGGTTCCCGCAGGAGAGTCTCAAGACGATCGCTCCCAATTGTTCAGGGCTGACAGTGTGCTCACGAATTGACGGGCCCGCGGACTCCCACTCAATTGCAACGGAAGCGCACTGAACGGAGGGCTAGCTTCTCCCTGCGCCGGGCTCTAACTGGTCACGATCAGAACGCGCCCAAGACGAGGACCTGGATCACCACTACCCCGAGCCAATGACCAGCATCGATCAGCGTCAGTTTCGGCTTGGCTCCCTGGAACGCATTGTTTGTCGCCATGCTGGTGACGATGAATCCGACCCAGAGCATGAGCGCGATGTGAATCGCGTAACCCGTGCTGGCCGACTCATACCCCATCTGCTCCGGCATGAACTGACTCGAGAGCACGATTGCCATGACAACCAGCCCGATGAACGACGTGATAAATGGTGTTGCCGTTCGCTCCTGCTTGACCTCGTCTTCCGTCTTGCCACTCGCTTCCAGCCAGAGTTTGCTAAGAATCGTGTAGTAGGCGGCTCCGAATACGAAGGAAGCCACAGCTGCGAGAGCCACTCCCAAGATATTGATTCCATGCAGTTCCATTGATGTCTCCCGTGATCCTAGAGGCAGTTCGGCCTGTCCTGGATTCAGTTCACTAGCACCGGTCTGGATTTGCCCGGCGCTAGGATACGAAACCGGTTATGCCCTGTCAACCAGCGACGGGCAACCGCCCGACCGAGATTGAACGGTCCCATCCCAGACTGCTCCCGACGGATCCGCAATGCATTCCGCCCGTACTGAAAAACATTGCCTGGATGACCGCGTGTAGTTGATTCTCCGAACCGCGATTGTCGACTGGCATCCACCGGAGCCATTTTTCTGTGGTTTTCCGGTCAATTGATCAGCCTGGCCTAGTGACGCTCACCTCGCTCCGACGCCTCGCTCGGATCCCAGGGCAAAGCAATCATCCATCGCGGCTCGGTCGTTGCCTCGGCACGGCCGCGGCAACTCGCGATTGTATGATGGGCGCTATGCAATCTGGCGTTTCACCCCTCAGCCGGAGGGACCTTCTGCGGATGACGGCCCTCGCCGCCATGCCCTTTGGATGTTCCGACAGTAGCGATACCCTGGCTTTGAAGCGGCCCAACATCATCGTCACGATGGCGGATGACATGGGGTTCTCGGACATCGGCTGCTATGGAGGAGAGATCAACACTCCTGTCCTCGACTCCCTTGCCGCCGACGGGCTGCGGTTCCGCTCGTTCTACAACTTTGCCCGTTGCTGCCCCACACGGGCCTCACTGATCACCGGCCTCTATCCCCACCAGGCCGGGGTCGGACACATGATGTCGGAGTACCGCAAGGACGGCGAGCCGATTCCGTCCTACATGGGCAATCTGAACAAGAGCTGCGTGACCATCGCAGAGGTCCTCGGGCAGGCTGGCTACACGACGCTGATGAGTGGCAAGTGGCATGTCACGCCAGCGGAGGGTTCGGGAAGTAAGGTCGATCGTTCCAATTGGCCCATGCAGCGAGGCTTCCACAAGTTCTTCGGGACGATCCACGGTGCCGGATCGTTCTACGACCCCGCGTCGCTCACCCGCGGCAATGAGCCGGAGGATCCCGGACCGGACTTCTACTACACGACTGCGATCGGGGACAACGCGTCCGCGCTTATCGGAGAGGCGCTGGAGGAATCCCCCGAGGCGCCGTTCTTCCTGTACATGCCGTTTACGTCTCCGCACTGGCCCCTGCACGCGCCAGAAGAGGCGATCGCAAAATACAAGGGCCGCTACGACGTCGGCTGGGACAATCTGCGGGAGGAGCGGTTGGCTAGGATGCGTGAGATCGGTGTCGTCGATGAGACCGCTCTCTTGAGCGAGCGAGATCCGTCCCAGCCCCCTTGGGAAGACGCGTCCGACAAGGAGTGGCAAGCGCGTCGGATGGAGGTGTACGCCGCGCAGATCGAACTGATGGATGCGGCGATCGGCAACGTCGTAGACACCCTGAAGGAGCGCGGGCAGTTTGACAACACCCTGATTCTTTTCCTGGCCGACAACGGCGCATGCGCCGAAAGGCTAGGGTCCAACGCCAGGGCGTTACACATCCCAACGGAGACCTATGCTGGTGACCCGGTGGCCGTCGGCAATGATCCGGCGGTGATGCCCGGTGCCGAGGAGAACTACCAGAGCTACGGCGTTCCCTGGGCGAACGTCTCGAACACACCCTTTCGCTACTACAAGCACTGGGTTCACGAGGGCGGGATTGCCTCGCCGCTGATCGCTCACTGGCCGGCGGGAATCATGGCAGAGGGCACGTGGACCGATCAAGTCGGTCACTTGATCGACATCATGGCCACCTGTGCCGATGTCGGTCAGGCGGCGTACCCGCAGGAGTACGCCGGCAACGCGATCACGCCCCTCGAAGGGAAGTCCCTGGCTCCGGTGTTTCGGAACGAAGATGCCGAAGGGCACCCCGAGGGCTTGTATTGGGAGCACGAGGGGAACCGGGCGATCCGCGTCGGCGATTGGAAACTCGTCTCGAAGTTCTCCGCCCCCGAGAAGGGCCAGTGGGAGCTGTACAACATCGCGCAGGATCGCAGTGAATTGAACGATCTGGCCGAGGCCATGCCGGAGCGAGTCGCCGAGATGGCGACCCAATGGCAGGAATGGGCTGATCGCGTCGGCGTCATCGAATGGCGTTCGTGGGACCGCTGATCCGTTGGCAGGACCATTCCCGGGCTGGCGCACTGGCAATGTTCGCCATTGGAATCTCCGGAGCATCGGGAGCCGTTAAGAGCCTCGTGGCTCTTGAATTTGCCGGGCTCCTGCCGGGATGCGGTGTTATGTCGATGGATTCGTACTACGCGGACCTTTCCTCCTTGCCGGCCGATAAGCGGGCAGTGGTCAACTTCGACAGCCCGGAAGCCGTGGACTGGGAGCTGCTCAACCTGCAATTCCGCCGCTTGCGACGAGGCGAGCGGGTCGCGGTCCCGAAATACGACTTTGCCACGCACACACGGACCGGGGTTGTTCAGGAATCGGGTCCTTGGAGCGTCGTCGTACTGGAGGGCCTGTTCGCTCTATGGGAGCCACGGATCCGGGCCCGGCTCGACTGCGCGGTCTTCATCGACGCGCCCGAGGATGTCTGCCTCGCTCGCCGGATGGCGCGCGACGTCTCTCTGAGAGGCCGGACCGAGGCTTCTGTAAGGGACCAATGGCTTCGAGACGTGGCGCCCATGTATCGAACCCATGTGCTGCCGACTCGGAAGAACGCGGATCTCGTGGTTGACGGATCCCGTCCGCCGGCCGAATCCGCCGGGGCGATCCTGCGCGAGTTCCGCAATCGGAGGCCGTCGAGCGGAGGTTCCTCGCTACACTCAAATCGATGATCCGTTTGGCGGGAGCTCGCATGCGCTACGGCGCGCGGGTGCTGTTCGACGGGCTGGACTGGCTCGTGACACCAGCCGACCGGATCGGCATCGTCGGAGGCAACGGGACGGGCAAGTCCACGCTGCTCAAGATCCTGCACGGTACCGAGCAACTTGATGTCGGAGCGATCGAGCGCCAGAAAAACATTGAGATCGGGTACCTCCCGCAGGAGGGCTTGGCATTCTCGGGTGGGACGGTGTTCGAGGAATGCCTGAGCGTCTTCGACGAGGCCTTGGCGCTGGAGCGGGAGATCGAAGAGCTGACTCACCGCATGGCGGAGGTCGATCCGTCCGGCCCGGAATATCAAGCTGTCGTTGACCGGTATGACTGGTGTTCGACGCGCTACTTGGTCCTCGACGGCTATACGAAGGAAGCACAAGTCGGTTCCGTGCTGGGCGGCCTGGCATTCCCGAAGAGTGACTGGCACCGCCCGTGCGAAGAGTTTTCCGGCGGCTGGCAAATGCGCATCGCGCTGGCCAAGCTGCTTCTCGCGAAGCCGAACCTGCTGCTTCTTGACGAGCCGACGAACCATCTGGATCTGGAAGCCCGGAACTGGCTCGAGGGCTACCTGACGGGCTACCCGCACGCGTTCGTCCTGATCTCTCACGATCGCTTTTTCCTGGACGCCACCGTTCGCAAGATTGTCCATCTCTGGAACGCCAAGGCGCATTTCTATACGGGCAACTATTCCAAGTTCGAGGGCCTGCGCGATGAGCGGCTGGAACAGCTGCGCGCCGCGTACCGGAACCAGAGGGGCAGGATCGAGCAGCTGGAGGCGTTTATCGGGCGTTTCCGCTACAAGGCAAGCAAGGCAAAGCAGGTGCAGAGCCGCATCAAGGAACTCGAGCGCATGGAGCGCATTGAAATCCCCCCGGAAGAAAAGACGATTCATTTCAAGTTCCCGCAGCCAGTGGCGTCCGGGCGGGTGGTAGTAGAGCTGGCAGACGTCTCCAAGGCTTACGGCGCGATCCGGGTATTCGACAACGTTTCCGCCAGGATCGAGCGTGGCGACCGGATCGCTCTTGTCGGCGCCAACGGGGCGGGCAAGTCAACCCTGATCCGCATCCTGGCCGGCATCGAGCCGCTCACCGCGGGCTTGCGAAAGGAAGGCTACAAGGTCGGCATCGACTATTTCGCCCAAGACCAGTACCGCGAGCTGAACCCGGACGCGGTGCTGTTTGAAGACCTCCTCCAGCACGCCCCGCTCATGGACGACTCGCAGCTGCGAGGCCTTCTGGGGTGCTTCCTATTTAGCGGGGACGATGCCTTCAAGCGAATCCGCGTGCTTTCGGGCGGAGAGCGCAACCGCTACGCGCTGGCCCGTCTCCTGCTGAGGCCTAGTAATTTCCTGTTGCTCGACGAACCCACCAACCACTTGGACCTGCGGGCCAAGGAAGTCTTGCTTCCGGCTTTGCTCGAATTTGACGGAACGCTGGTCTTCGTCTCGCACGACCGGTATTTCATCGACCGGCTCGCGAACAAGGTCATCCATGTCGGTGGCGGAGATCTTGAAGTGTTCCCCGGCGGTTACGAAGAATTCCTGTGGGCCCGTGAGCAGCGTGCGGAGGAGTCCGCCCGGCCTGCCAAGCGAGCCGTCAGCGGCGGTCTGCGAGCAGCACTGCAAGCCGCTGCGCCGGTCTCGAGGCGCAGGATGAACCCGCTGAAGGCGGACAGGATTCGGGGAAGGATTCAGGCTGTGGAGCGGGAAATCGAGACTCTCGAGGGCAACTGCCGGAACCTGCAGGTTGAACTGGTCTCGGCTGGCGCAAACCACATTCGCCGCCAGAAAGTGCTGGCCGACCTTGAGGAACGTCAGCTTGAGATCCAGCGTCACGAGGATGAGTGGGCAGAACTATCGGAGCGGCTCGCTGCGGAAGCACGCTAGGGGCAACTCGCCGAGGAGGCGGACACAGATATCCGCCTGGGATCTTGGGCATGTGGGGTAGAATAGACACCGGGAAGCCATGACAGCCCGGGTCATATTGATCGGTACGCTGTGGGTCCTGGGACTGGAGGCGGCGAAGCTGCCGGAATGGTACACCAGGGAACTGCCCGATGCCGAGATCCAGGCTCGCCTTGTCCAAGACTTGGCTGAGATCGAGCGGGTTGCGGGCGACACGCTCGAAGGAGAGGTCATCCTGGTGGAGCTTCGCGTGCGCCCGCTCTACGGTTCAGCGGTGACGCTTGACCGCGACCAATTCCTTCTGCGAGCCCGCAATAACAATGACATGTCGCGAGCTCGGACGCCGGACCGCATCGGAGGAGGCGCTGTATTGGCGCTGGTTTCCGAGCGCGTCGGCGCTCCTGTGGGCGTCATGTCCGAACAAGCGAATGCCCCAATCTGGACGGGCGCTCCGGGCACTTCCGGCCGACCGCAAAGGCTGGGCGGACCGCCGAACGTCCTCGGGGGAGGCGACTCGCACAAGACCGAGCAGAGCGTGGAAGGGCGGTACGACGACGACCAGTCTGTCGTGGCGCGCTTGAGAGCGAGGGAACTGCCGCTTCAAACCAGGGACACGCCTGTGTCCGGATACCTCTACTTCGAGATTCCGGCCAAGGTCAAGCGGAAGCATCTTGAATTGAGCTACGATGGAACTTTGGGGGAGCTTCTCATCGAGTTCAAGAAGGCCGAGTGAATTCGCATTGCTGTCTGTCCGTCGGCATGGCAGCTAGCCACAGCGAGATCTCTTGGCAAGCCGGCTCCCGCAGTTCGACTCGCCATAGTTGAAACGGCAGCCAAGGAGCATGCGTAGTTCACTCATGAGCCCCGGGGTAAGTTGCACCCTGGCACTCCGCTTCATCACCCGGCCCCGTCCATGCGTTTGAACCGTTCGACAGTTCTCGCCGCAGCTCTGGCCTTAGTGCTCGCCGCCGCCGTTTCGGCGCAAGAGGCCGGTACGGGGCAGGAGCGCGCCGAGTCCGGCTCTAGCGCCTCACCCCGCCAGACGGGGACCGGGGCACCTTCGTTCCTGCTTGCGCAAGCGCAGCAGCAACAGCCGGCGTCTCCATTCGAGGACATTCCGCTCGAGACGCCTCAAGCCCCGTCGCCGTTCGACGATGTCGAGGCAGAGCAGCAGGCGCAGCGGCGGCCCGGCGAGGACATCATCGAGGAGGTTGCATTTCGTGGTACCCGCCGCATCCCGCGAGACAACCTGACAGCGCGCATCTTCACGAAGCGCGGGGACTTGTATGATCCGCAGACATTGCGTCGAGACTTCATGGTCCTGTGGAACACGGGTTACTTCGATGATTTGCGACTGGAGGTCGAAGACGGCGAGAGCGGCAAGATCGTCCGGTTCGTGGTCACAGAGCGCCGCGTAGTCCGCACCATTCGTTACGAGGGCAACAAGTCCGCGACGCTCTCCGACATCCTGGAGCGGTTCAAGGAACGCAATGTCGGCCTCACGGTCGAATCACGCTATGACCCGACGACCGTGAATCGAGCTGTCTACGTCCTACGGGAGTTGCTCGGCGAGCGCGGGCGGCAGTACGCCGCAATCAATCCGGAGGTCCGGCAGATTCCGCCCGCGTCCGTGGAAATCGTCTTCAACATCGAAGAAGGACCGAAGGTCAAAGTCGGCGATGTGACTTTCGAAGGCCTGTCTGTGATGGGGACCAAGGGCGCTCGGCGGGCAATGAAGAATACCAAGCCCCTCGGCATCCCTCGCAGCATCATCCTGGAGAACCTCTTCACCAGGACGTTCGACATTCGCAAGCTCGAAGAGGACAAGGAGCGTTTGCGGAACGCCTTCCAGAAGCGCGGCTACTTCCGGGCCAACGTCCTCAAGCATGACCTCGAGATCCGGGACTCGCCGGGTCGCGGCACTTTCCTGATCCCGTGGACGATGCTCTTCAACAAGCCGAAGAAGCATGCGGACATCAAATTGCTTGTCGAGGAGGGTCCGCGCTACGAACGGGGAAAGCTGAGTTTCACGGATGTCGAGCTCTTCCGCGTTCCGGACCAGGTTCTTGGCCCTATCTTTGCGATGAATGAAGGGGCGATCTTCGACGTCGAGAAGCTACGCAAGGGCATGGAGAACCTCAAGAAGCTTTACGGCGAATTCGGCTACATCGACTTCGTGGCCGAGCCGAGTTTCGAATTCCGCGACGACGACACGCCTCCGAAGATCGATCTGAATCTGGCTGTTGAAGAAGGCAAGCAGTTCTTCGTGAGACGGATCGAGTTCGACGGCAACAACACAACCCGCGACAAGGTCATCCGGCGGGAGTTGATGCTCGATGAAGGGGACATGTTCAACACACGCATGTGGGATGTCAGCATGCTGCGGCTGAACCAGCTGGGTTACTTCGACCCGATCAAGACCGAGGGACCGGAGACGGACACGGTCGTGACCCGCAACACCCGCGAGGGGCTGGTCGACTTGACGCTCAAGGTCAAGGAGCGCGGCAGGAACATGATCAACCTCAATGGCGGGGTGTCGGGCTTCGCGGGCAGTTTCATCGGTTTCGGGTACTCGACCAACAACTTCCTGGGATTGGGCGAGACGCTCTCGTTTGACGCGCAGCTGGGCAGCCGCGAGCGGGTGTTGCAGTTCGGATACACCGAGCCGTACCTGTTCGACAAGCCGATCCAGGCGGGCTTCACTGTCTTTTCCAGCCGCTTCAGCTTCAACCAGGCTCGCGAGGCCTCGATCTTCGCGGGTGCCAACCTCATTCCGCTATTCAACCAGCTCGGCCAGGACAACATTCTCGACTACCGTCAGAATTCGACCGGCTTCACCACGTTCGTGAGCTACCCCTTACGCCGCGTTTTCGCGCGCCTCAGCCTCACCTACAGCCTCCGCAGGTCGAACGTGGTCACGTTCAGCCAGTCTGCCAGCAACTTGTTCACCTACCTCAATTTCGAGGGGGTGTCCGGCCCCAACTCGCTGGAAGGCATCACGACCAGCCAGGTCACGCCGGCGTACTACTTCAACACGGTCGATCACCCGATCACTCCGTCCAAGGGCAAGAGCCTCTACGCGAGCGTTGGAATCGCGGGTTTCGGCGGGAACACGCGGTTCATCCAGCCCACGGTCGAGGCGAAATACTTCAAGCCGCACGGCGGACGCCGCACGATCGCGATGCGCGGGCTGTTCTCCTTCCTCAGTGGCTACGGGGGGCGCGTGCCCCCGCCATTCAGCCGGTCCTTCATGGGCGGGGAGAACGATGTCCGCGGATTCCAGATCTGGTCGATCAGTCCGATGGTCTGGATTCCGGACTTCACCAACGTGAATATTTTCAACGACAACGGCACTCCCCGGACGCAGGTCCAGATCGTGAACGGTGTCGAGGAGCGCATCCCGATCACCACGGAGGTGCCGGTCTTCCGCTTGAACTTCCCTGGTGGCGACTCGCGCTTCGTCTACAACTTCGAGTACCGGATCAAGCTCTTCGGCCCGGTGGTGCTCGCACCGTTCTTTGACATCGGGTTTAACAAGATCCTTCGCAAGAACCAGATCCGGCTCAACCCGGGACGGGCCGCCGAGTTGAACAAGCAATTCCCGCAAGCCGGTTTCCAAGAGCAGATCGGCATCATCGGGCCTACGCAGAAGATGCGCAGTTCCACGGGCCTGGAATTACAGGTGATGATGCCCGTCGTCAACGCGCCGTTCCGATTCTACTGGGCGTACAATCCGATGCGGGTGCAGGAATTCCTCAGGCCCCCGATCGTCGCTGACCGCTCGCTATTCCCGAACTACAATTCGTTCATCGAAGCGGTCCGTCCGGTCGGGACATGGCTACCCTTCTTTGAGAAGCGCACCATGTTTCGTTTTACGATCAGCAGGACGTTTTGATGTGCAGCCAGTTGACTACGGCCACTTTGGCATCCCCGACGTGCTACGCTGATAAGGTGAGGACACGGGTCGAAGCGGCCTGAGAAAGAGCGCAAGGATGTTCGCAATTCGATGGATTGACTCGCGTCGCTCGTGGGTCGCGGGGGGTGCCCTCGCGGCTTGTTTGGCCTTGGCGAACGGGGCGGTAGCCCAGGAAACCAAGCTGGCTCTTCTCAACGTGCAGGAAGCGATATCGAGGACCGGTGAGGGGCAGGCGCTGATTCGCGAACTCGAGCAGAGGTATCAGCCGACACGGCAGCGACTCGAAGCCAAGCAGACGGAAGTAAACCGGATGCGCGACCAGTTCCAAAAAGGCACCAACACGATGAGCGACGAGGCCAAGCGTAATCTGGCCCGTGACATCCAGAAGGCCGAGGTTGAACTGCAGCGCGATACCGAGGACGCTCGCGGGGAGTTCAGCCAGGAGCAGGGCCAGCTCTTCAATTCGGTCGGTTCGAAGATGATGGCAGTCATCGACAAGTATTCCAAGGCCAATGGATTCCAGATCGTGCTGGACATCTCGAATCCACAGAGTCCAGTTCTGTACGCCGTGAACGAGGTGAATATCACCAACGCGATCATCACGGCTTATGACGCGGCCCACCCGGTGGGCGGCGCCAGTCCCACAGAGTAGGCCGTTTCGGGGCGCCCGGGGCCGGTAAGACCGGCTACTGCGGTCCTCCGGCGGACGGACAGGCGAGTCGTAGACCCGCCGTCGCGAGAGAACATGCGAGATCAAACTACCAGGCGGCCCGGTCGTTTCGGAAAGGCTCCCAAGCGGAGACCAACTCCCAGAGGGCGTTTTCACGGCGGTTCGGACGGTGGCCGCTACGACGGAGGCGGGAACGGGAACCGGCATCGCAACGTGAACGGAAACCGAATCCGCAATGGGCATCAAGGGGAAGCCGCTTTGTGCATCAAGTGCGGTCACCCTGCTCCAGACGGCAAGCTTTGCGGTTTCCATCGCTCGTTGCTCAACATCTTCCGGAAAGAGATCCCGGAGCAAGATCCCCGTCGGTTCCGTTTCTAGCTGGCGGCTGATCGGGCGCTCGCCTCTCCTGTCACAATAAGGGCGAGGTACCCGTGCGGACTCATTCCGAGCGCATCGCCTTATTCGTTTGCCTTCCTCTGTTGATCGCCGTGTCCTTTGCGACTTGGCGGCTGTGGACGCATATCGAGGCGCTGGACCGGTCCCTCGCCGAATCGAAGCATGCAGAGATCCAGCTCCTCACGAAGGTGCGCGATGCGGTCGGCCGCGAAGCGCTGGCCGGCAAGGCGCTCAGGCACTCCCTGTTGGAGCGCGACTCTGCTCTCTCGGAGGCAGAGAGGCTTCGGGGCGAAGCCGCCCTGGCGCAGGAGGAGGCGCAGCGCCAGGGTCAGATCGCGGAACGGCTAAGGCGCCAGCGTATCGCCGAACTGGATCGCATGCGAGACGTCTTGGGCCTGATCGCGGAGACGGATCGCACTCCGATGGGGATGGTTGTGCGGTTGAGCGAGGACTCGTTCCTGTTCGATTTTGACAGTGCGGAGTTGCGCCCGGAGAATCGCGAGATTCTCAGCCGCATCGCCGGAGTGATGCTGGCATCGTACGGATTCAAGGCGTACGTCTACGGACACACGGACGATCAGGGCGATGGCACCTACAACATGAAACTTTCCGAGCGCAGGGCCGCTTCGGTCCGAGACTATCTGGTCAATGCTGGCATTCCCGGCGACATTATCGAATCGAAGGGCTTCGGAAAGTCGAGTCCGCGCGTGGAGGGCACCTCGCCCGCGGCGCGGCGCAAGAACCGCCGGGTCGAAGTCGGCATCGTCGACACGGTCATCGAATACCAACGATCGATTGCATCGGAGCCAGCAAACAGTGCAGCTATGGAGCGCTAAGGAGCCAATGGCATGGCGCAAGTGTCCGAGTCGTTACATCCCAGCTTCGACATCGTTGCGGAGATTGGGTATTTGGATGCTCTAGCCGGTGCCCTTTCCCAGCCCGCCCGCAAGGCTCCTGCCATCTTGGCGGCGTATACCGTGCTGGCCGCATGCCTGGCGGCGGCGGCGCTGGTTGCCGGAGGTGTGTTCGTTTGGTTCGCCGTCGGTTGGTTCGCTCCTGGGGCGGCGGCGATAGCCTTGGTGGCATGGCTTACGCTCCGGGACTTCAAAGCTCGAAACGGCAGACCGGTTCGCTTGCGCTACCACTTCTGTCCCAGCGGTGTCGAAATCCTTTCCGGCGGACGCAGTGACTGGATTGCTTGGGAAGACCTGCAGGATGGTTTCGAGACACGCCGGAGTTTCCTGCTCTCTCCGGCACATGGTGAGCAGTACGTCATACCGAAGCGCTGTTGCGGCAACGCAGCCGACGATGTCCGCAAGGCGTTACACGCGGCCGGTATGCGGGTCAGATGAGCTTGGCTGTTCGCTCAGGAACCGGGCAGTCTCAGCACCCGGCGGCGCAGCAGGTCCAGCGCGGTCTGCACGCCGAGGACGCGGACTCGTCTGCGCCCGCCACCCATCTGTCGGCGGTGTACCCGCGTCCCGGCATCGTCGGCGATTCCGAAGTATGCCGTGCCCACCGGGTCTTGTTGATTACCTCCTGTCGGTCCCGCGAAGCCCGTAGTTGACACGCCGACCGCCGAGTCACCAAGGACTTCGGCCGCGCGGTGCCGGGCCGCTTCGGCCATAGCAGCGGCCGCTTCCGAGCTGACGGCTCCGGACCTGCCCAAGAGTTCGCCGTCAATCCCCAACCAGTCTCGCTTAGCAGCATCACCATAGCTCACGATTCCTCCGGCAAAGAACTCTGAGCTTCCAGAGGCATCGGTCAGCCGCGTTGAGAGCAGGCCCCCCGTGAAGCTCTCCGCAACCGCGAGCTTGATACCCCTGGCCCGCAGGAGGCTCGCAACAGTCAAGTCCAGGCTCCTGCCGTCCGTGGAGTACACCGCCTCGCCCAGTTCCTCCCGAATTGCCGAGCCGAGGGCCGTCGCGATCAATCGAGCTTCATCTTGATCGTCGGCTTGCGCGCGCAGGTGGATTTGGATGTCTCCGGGAGCGGACAGGATCGTGGTCGCCACCCTTGTCTCGGCGCTGTAGATCGCGCTTATGCGTTGATCTACGTCGGATTCGCCGATGCCGGCCACGCGGAGCGTCAGCGTGTGAAAGCGAAAGGGCGGAGCGTTCCGGTCGAGCAGGGGCAGGCAGGCCACTTCAAACATAGGCTCGAGTTCGCGCGGCGGCCCGGGCAGCAAGATCAGGATGCCGCGCTTGTCCTCCAGCCATTGGCCTGGAGCCGTGCCCCGAGGGTTGTGGAGAATCTCGGCTCCCTCCAAGACGTACGCTTGCCGTTTGTTTACTTCCGCCATCGGGCGGTTGAACTTGCGGAAGCGCTCCTCGATCTCCTTCACGATCGCCTGACTGAGGTTCAGGACGCGTCCGGTAGCGTCAGAAGCCGCCTCGCGTGTCAGGTCGTCCAGGGTCGGCCCCAGTCCGCCAGTCAGGATCACGACCTCGGATGCGTCACGGGATCGTCGGATCTCGTCAGCCAGCAGTTCGCGGTCGTCGCCAACGATGGACTTCCGGACCAAGAGGATCCCCCTTTCGGAGAGTCTGCGGGCCAGATACAGGGAGTTCGTGTCCAGCTTGTTTGGGGCTAGCAATTCGGTGCCAACGGCAATGATTTCTGCATGCATTAGCTGCTGTCCGACCCGCCGAGGGTGCGGTTGCCCCGTCGCTACGAAGAAGACGAGAGACTCAGGAGAGTTGAGGAATGCGATAGAGGCTGTTTCCAGTGGCAACAACCAATCCGCCCTCCGGTTCGAACGCCAGACCCACGATGCCTTGGCCAGAAACGACCAGTTCCGCGCCACCGTCCTCTCCGAGGCGGAAGATCCCCCTCTGCCCCCGATAGGATGCGCAGAGATGCAGGCGGTCGGACGCGTCAAACGCGATGCCTTGGGGGCGCCCGAATCCGCGCCGCCATACAGTCACCGATCCTTCCGAGTCAATCTGGCGAATGGCATCGAAACTCGATGTGGTTGGCGCCGAAACGAACAGGTTTCCGTCTGTCCCGGCAGCTAAGTGATAGGCTGCCACGGACGACTCAAGGGTTGCGAACACGTAGATCTTGCGGTCGCGGCTGATCTTGAAAACTGTCCCCGTGCGATCGCCCACGTAGACGTTTTCTTCGCGGTCCATGGCGAGTCCCGTGGCGATTCCCATGCCTTCGGCGAAGACCTCCATTTCCCCCTTGGGATCGACCGCGTAGACCGTGCCTTCGTGCCTGCTTGATACAAGCAGGGTCCCGTCGGGATGGAACAACAAGCCCGTCGGGTTGACGATCCCCGACAGAAACGCACTCATGGTGCCGCCATCGCGGGCGATCTTGTAGACGGAAACGGGTGTTTTCTTGCCTCGGGGGCCGCTCTGTGTCGTGTAGACGTTGCCATCCGGGTCTATGGCAGGATTCGCGACAGGATGCACGTCATCCGCGAGTTGCCGGCCGAGCGCGAACGGGACAGGTGCGCTAGTGGCCTTGCCGGCGGTGATTCGGAATTCGTCGTCCTCCACTTCCGACGGTACGGTGACCAGGATCCGTTCCGGACCGCCGAAGATCAGGCGGCCACGAGCCTCGCCGAACGAAACTTCCGGCTGGTCGCCCGGCTCGGCGGCCATGCCGCTGCCCCGAACCATGATTTGTCCGCCCGGAATGGCTGCTGACGGAAAGATGCTGTCAATCCGGATTTCCAAGTCGCGACGGCGAGCCATGAATCAGGTCGGGTGAAAGGCCGAATCAGAAGCCGATCCAGCGGATCAACAACACTCCAAGCATAGCGCAGACCCCCGCGCCGACATCGTCGGCGACCACTCCGAGTCCGCCTGTCAGAGCCTCTAAGCGACGGATACCAAAGGGCTTGGCGATGTCGAATAGGCGGAAGAGGACGAGGGCAGCGATCCATTGCGGCCATGAGTCTTGTGCCGCTGGCGCGATTGCGATCCATTGGCCGATGACCTCGTCGATTACTACTCTCGAAGGGTCCCTTGATCCGAAGTGGGACGAGGCCACCCCGGCGCTCCAAATCCCAACCGGCGCGATCGCGATCGCAACCAAGGCGAAGGCCCAGGCTGGGAACCCCAGCCCGTGGACAACGAACCAAGCCGGTCCCCAAGCGCAGATTGCCCCGACTGTCCCGGGTGCGACGGGTGCATAGCCGACATAGAACCAGGTGGCGATGGCCACGGTGAAGGTAGGCTTACCCACTGTCGCTGCTTTCGTCCGAACTATGGCGAGCGCCGAGATGTTCGTCGGCTTCGCTTGCCGGAGCAGGCACCGAGTATACGCCTGTTGCCCAGTTGGCAAGATCCTGCGTCCGGCAGCGTTCGCTGCAGAATGGATACAACCCTGCACTCTTTGCGACAGGTTTTCTGCAGATCGGGCACGGTCTTGGCGTCGGTTCCATTAATCGCTGGCCTTCCGGAGTCGTTATTGAAGCACGGGGAGTGGATTGTTCGGCGGCCCGGAAGCGGGCTTCGTGATGCACTCGATTTCGCCGAACAGATCGTAATCTCCGGCACGAGTGATCCGTACAGTACCGACATCCCCTGGCTGCGGCGTGGCGCCGTCCGGGAACTTGGTGAGATAGGTTTTGCCGTCGATCTCTTCCGCTTGGGTTTGCAGTCTCCCTTCCCACAACAAGTCGGTTTCGGATGAGGGCCCTGAAACCAGCAGCGGCAGCCGCTGGCCAACGAGCAGGCGCTTGCGGCGGCGCGATATCGTGCGCTGAAGAGCCATCAGCCGCCGCTGCCGGTTATAAATCGTGCGTTTGTCGAGCTTGCCATCGAGTTCGAAGCTCGCGCTGTTCTCGTCGTCGGAGTACCGAAATGACCCAACATGATCAAACTCGGCTGCCTTGACGAACTGGCAGAGCGTTTCGAAGTCGGCCTCGGTTTCGCCGGGAAAGCCGACAATGAAGCTGGTACGGAGCGCCACTCCCGGAATCATGCGGCGAATCCGCTCGATCGTCTTCAGGAAGATATCCCCGCTCGATCCTCGACGCATGCGACGGAGCACGTTGGCGCTGGCATGCTGGAGGGGAATGTCGAGATAGCTGCAAAGCGGCTCGTGGCGGGCGATGGTCTCCAGCAAGAGGTTGGTCACGCGATTGGGATAGGCGTAGAGCACTCGGATCCAACCGGCGTCCTCGATTCGAGCCAGCCGATCGAGAAGAGCGGGCAGCCCCTGCCGAATGCCGAGATCCTCGCCGTAGGCGGTGGTGTCCTGCCCGATCAGCGTCAGTTCCCGGGTCCCCTCGGCGAAAAGCCGCTCGGCCTCGCTCACAACAGATTCGAATCGGCGGCTGCGAAAACCGCCCCGGAGCTGAGGGATGATGCAAAACGAGCAAGGGTGGTCGCAGCCTTCGTTGATCTTCAGATAGGCGAAGTGGCGCGGTGTCGCGCGGCGCCTGGGAGTCAGGTCGTGGTACAGGTAGCTTTTCGAGTCGGATTGAAGAGGCGGTGAATCCCAGCCCTCGCAGTGGCCGATGATCGATTCGATCTCGCTGGTGCCCAGCACGGCATCGACCTCGGGGATCTGTTCCCTGAGTTCGTCTCGGTAGCGTTCGACCAGGCAGCCCGCGACGACCAGCCGACGCGCGCGGCCCGTGCGTTTGTACTCAGCGGTTTCGAGAATTGTGTCGATCGATTCCTGCTTGGCCGGTTCGATGAAGCTGCATGTGTTTACAACCAGCGCTTCGGCCTCTTCAGGAGCCTGCGTGAGTTCGTGCCCGCGAGCCTCCAAGAGGCCCATCATGACCTCGCTATCCACGAGGTTCTTGGGGCATCCGAGGCTGATGAAGCCGATCTTCATGAGGTGGGTCGCTAGCGATGCGACACGAGCGCGCGGATACCGTGCCGTTCGGGTCGGGATTCGCGAGGGGGGCCGCGACGGACGGTGCTGTGCCGTCCCGTAGTTCCATTCTAGGTCGGCTTCTGGGTCCATTGTGACAGACTGTCCATTCGCGTCTGTCAAATCCCTACACTCGTGATTTCAGCACAGGAAGGCCGGCGGGACATGCGTTGTGGCGTTGGAATGGAATATGAGACCCCTTAGACTCAATGGGGCTCTCGCCTTAGCAGCCTGTGGCAAAAGTCACACAATCACAATCTCAATCTGGGCCGGGTACTTGAGTCCACACGCCACTATATGTTGTGGTTAGGTCGTGGGGCGAGATTACCCGAAGACACAGGTCGAGTTTGAGCAGCGATTCGCAACCGAGGAGGCTTGTCGCGGGTACATCGCTCAGTTGCGCTGGCCCGACGGATTCGTCTGTCCGCGGTGCCAAGCCAAATCGGCCCGGAGCGCCACGCGGCAGCGCTTGATCTGCCGTTCCTGCCGCTACCAGGCATCGGTGACGGCCGGGACGATCTTCGCAGGTACGCGCAAGCCCTTTCGGCTGTGGTTCCAAGCGATGTGGTACGTCACAACCCAGCAGCACGGGGCCAGTGCGCTTGGGTTGCAGCGGATGTTGGGGCTCGGACAAAACCGGACAGCCTGGACGTGGCTGCATAAGCTACGGGGGGTGATGGTGCGGCCGGGACGCGAGCGGCTCGCGGGCACGGTCGAGGCGGACGAGATCTACATCGGCGGCAAGGAGGTGGGAGCCCGCGGGCGATCCCTTGGCAAGAAGGCCGTGGTTGCAGTCGCTGTTGAGGAGAACGGGGCCGGCTTGGGGCGGGTCCGGCTCAAGCGTTTGCCCAATGCAGCGGCAGCGAGTTTGGAGGATTTCCTGTTGGAGGCCGTCGAGCCCGGCAGCACGATCCGTACGGACGGTTGGAGGAGCTACTCTCGGCTGCAGCAGTTGGGTTACCGCCACAACAAGGCGGTCATGGGAGGGGACCGGGAGCTTGTCGAGCGGGTGTTTCCCAGAGTGCACCGGGTTGCGGCCCTGCTCAAGCGCTGGCTGCTGGAGACGCACCAAAGAGCATGACACGTTCAAGAAAGCCAAGGATCAGGGAGCGGTGAACCAGCTTCTATCTGAGACTTTCAGTCTTGACGCAAGCGAATTGCAGATCGTGGACTGGATCAATCATCTTGGGCGCAAGTGCCGCGAAGATTTCGCACGCCTCCTTTCCGACTTCGAACGCGAGTTGGCGCAGTTGGAGAACGATCAAGAGTTGGCCGTTCTAGAACAGGAAGTGCGTCAGATCGAGAACAACGCAGAAATCGCGGTGGAGCGAAAGGTCAAGGAGGGCCGCAAGCCTGGCAGCTTCACCAAGGGGGGGGTGAATTGCGGCGCAGTCGGCCTAGTCTGAAGTTCCTTTTAGGTTCTGCCTCTTGAACTTGCCGCTAACACATTGATCCCACTTAGCTTCCTGTCCCTACAAGCGGTCTTGCGGCTGTTCCTATGTTCCCATGTAATGGGAATTTTGCCTGGATTTTGTGTATTATTTGAGTTGATTTAGTAGAATATCACGTGCTATGATGTTCCCATGTACGTGGAGACCGTCCCCAACCGCAACTCCCCACCCGCCATCCTCCTCCGCGAAGGCTGGCGCGAGGGCTCCAAGGTCCGCAAGCGGACCCTCGCCAACCTCTCCTCCTGGCCCCCCGCTAAGATCGCCGCCCTCCGCATGCTCCTGCGCAACCAACCCC
>MKWU01002841.1_pt1 | contig 24428 bp, 20 predicted proteins | sample 809101 | NCBI WGS metagenome assembly MKWU01 (sample SAMN05860141, study PRJNA318959) | sponge metagenome | host: Aplysina aerophoba | place: Slovenia: Piran, Adriatic Sea, Gulf of Piran | collected 2013-05-07 | reverse complement strand
GATAGCGTGGGTGCGTCTTGGTTTGGTCGTGGTCGGTCTGCGTTGCGGACGGCGTGCTCTGGACCGCCATCGACGCCTCTGGCTGCGTCCTGCCTCCTCGATGTACCCTGCGGGTACGCCTTCGTCGCTGTCACGTTGGAGGGCCGGTTCCGTGACAAGAGGACTGGTTCTGTCATAGATCCGTTGTATACTGTTAGGTAACCGCAAAGCACCAAGCGGTCCGTTTTGGGTACCGAGCGGGCCGGGCTGGGATCATGCTGACCGTGCGACCCCGGTAGGGGGACGGCGGGACGCGTTTCGGCGCCGAGGAGGCGGCGGCCGGGGGTGGGACCCGCCGGAGGCGACACGCCCGGCGTTCTAGCGGCCCCGGGCGGTAGTCCGGTGAAGGCTACGGATACCGTCCGCGAATCTGGGAAGCGGAACACCTGGTGGTGTCAGCGTCGACTGGTTACCGGACGATGGCCAAGAGTTCGTTGTTACGAACGGTATCGCCCGGCTGAACCCTGAGTTCGATCAGTTCGCCGGCGATGGGGCTGGTGATCTCGTTCTCCATCTTCATGGCTTCGAGGACGCAGATCTGCTGGTTGGCGTTCACCCGGTCGCCGGCCTTGACCGAGACCTTCACGATGGTGCCCTGCATCGGGGAGACCACCATCCCCGGCTCCGTCGAGAACTGGCCGGTTGCGGTGCGCCGCTTGGGCGGCTTGCGGGATGGGCGGTCGCCGCCCGCGGGTGCGGGTATGTCGGGCACCCAGTAGGTGACATCGAACCGGCGCCCGCCCACCTCGACGGTCATGGCGTGTCTGGTCTTGGCCGCCTCGCTCGGTAGCGCATCTCCCCGGTCGAACGGTTCGGGGTCGAGGCTGAGTTCGGTTTCGACGAACCGCGTATGCACCTCGCCGGCCTCGAAGGTGGGATGGGAGAGCACGGCCCGGTGGGCAGGAATGGTGGTGGCGACCCCCGCCACCCGGTACTCGTCGAGAGCGCGTTTCGCCCGGGCGATGGCCTCCGGACGGGTTCGGCCCCACACGACGAGTTTGGCCATCAGGTTGTCGTAGTACTGGCTGACCGTCGTGCCCGGCGCCATCCACGAATCGACCCTCACGCCCGGTCCTCCCGGTTCCTGGTACTCCGTCACCGTCCCCGGTGTCGGCCTGAATTGGTTACCGGGATCCTCGGCGTTGATCCGCAGCTCGATGGCGTGGCCCCTGACGGGCAGATGCTCGAACGAAAGAGGTTCGCCCTTGGCTACCGCCAGTTGCTCGGCCACCAGATCCACTCCGGTGACCATCTCTGTCACGGTGTGCTCCACCTGCAACCTCGTGTTCATCTCGAGGAAGTAGAAGCTCCCGTCCGGATTGAACAGGAACTCCACCGTGCCGGCGTTCACGTAGCCACACTCATCGGCTATGGCCAGCGCCGCCTCACCAAGCGAACGGCGTGCGTCATCGGTGAGGGCCGCTGCCGGGGCCTCCTCGATCAGTTTCTGGTGGCGTCGCTGCACCGAGCAGTCGCGTTCCCCTAGGAACCGCCTGTTGCCGTGGTGGTCCAGGATGATCTGGGCCTCGATATGGCGCGTCTTCTCCATGTACGCCTCGAGGTAGACCACTCCGCTGCCGAAGTAAGCGTCCGCCTCGCGGCGAGCGCCTTCGATCGCCGCCGCCAGTTGCTTGCGACGCGTCGCTACCCGCAGTCCCTTGCCGCCGCCGCCGTGGGCCGCCTTGACCGCGACGGGATAACCGATACCAGCCGCTATCCGGGCGGCCTCGGCGAAGGTCTCGACCGGATCCGTCGTGCCCGGCACCGGTGCGACTCCTGCCGCCTCCGCCGTCCGTCTCGACAGGATCTTGTCGCCCATCAACTCGATAGCCCGGGGCGGTGGACCCACCCAGGTGATGCCGGAGTCGTTCACCATGCGTGCGAACGACGCGTTCTCGGCCAGGAACCCGTATCCAGGATGGATGGCTTCGGCGCCTGCTTCACGGGCCACCTCGAGAATGCGCGCCGCGTTCAGGTACGACTCGGCTGCGGGTGCCCCGCCGATGTTCCATGCCTCGTCCGCCAGGTGGACGTGGAGAGCATCTCGATCCAGTTCCGAGTACACCGCGATGGTTCGCATGCCGAGTTCGCGGGCGCTCCGGATCACCCGGACGGCGATCTCGCCCCGGTTCGCCACCAGCAGGGAGTTCACTCCGCCAGACCCTTCAAAGGGGGATGTTCCCGTGTTTCTTGGGTGGCAGGGCGTCCCGCTTGTTGCGGAGCATCTCGAATGCCTTGATCAGCCGCACACGGGTCTCCCGCGGCTCGATGACGTTGTCCACGAGGCCGAGCTCGGAAGCGACGTACGGGTTGGCGAATCGCCTCTCGTACTCGTCAACCAGCGTTGCCTTGCGCCGATCCGGGTCGGCGGCGGTCACTATCTCGCGGCGGTGGATGATGTTCACCGCACCGGGGGCTCCCATCACCGCGATCTCGGCTGAGGGCCAGGCATACACGAGGTCGGCGCCGACCCCGCGGGCGTTCATCACCAGGTAGGCGCCACCGTAGGACTTGCGGGTGATGACGGTGACCCTCGGGACAGTCGCCTCGCAGTACGCGTAGAGAAGCTTCGCCCCGTGACTGATGATGCCTCCGTGCTCCTGCTCCACGCCGGGGAGAAACCCGGGCACGTCCACGAACGTGCAGATGGGAATGTTGAAAGCGTCGCACATCCGCACGAAACGCGCGGCCTTCTTCGATGCTTGGATGTCGAGAGTCCCGGCCAGATGCGACGGTTGGTTGGCGACGATACCGGTGGAGTAGCCGTCGATGCGCGCCAACCCGACGACGATGTTGGTGGCCCAGTGTTCGTGTACCTGGTAGAAGTCGCCGTCGTCGACGACCGACTCGATGATGTCCACCATGTCGTAGGGCTGGTTGGGAGAGTCCGGGATGATCGAATCGAGCCCGTCGTCCACCCGGTTGGGCGAGTCGTCGGGCTTGAAGTACGGGGGTGGCTCCATGTTGTTCTGGGGGAGGAACGAGAGCAGGTAGCGAACCTCCTCCAAGGCATCCGTTCCGGAACCGCAGACGAAGTGGGTGACCCCGGACGTGGAGCCGTGGGTGGCGGCACCGCCCAGTTCCTCGAAGGTCACGTCCTCGCCCGTAACCGCTTTGATCACGTCGGGCCCCGTGATGAACATGTGACTGGTGCCTTCCACCTGGTACACGAAGTCGGTGATCGCCGGGGAGTACACGGCTCCGCCGGCACAGGGTCCCATGATGACCGAGACCTGGGGGATGACCCCCGACGCACGGACGTTGCGGTAGAAGATCCTCCCGTAGCCGTCGAGGGCCTGCACGCCCTCCTGGATCCGGGCGCCGCCCGAGTCCTTCAGCCCCACCACCGGAGCACCGACCTTCATTGCCAGATCCATGACCTTGGTGATCTTGTCCGCGACCGCCTTGCCGAGGCTGCCACCGAACACGGTGAAGTCTTCGGCGAACACGAACACGGTACGGCCGTCGATGGTGCCGTAACCGGTGACGACGGCGTCTCCGAGCGGTCTCTTGTCTTCGATGCCGAAACCGCGAGCCTGATGCCGGACGAAGATGTCGATCTCCTGGAAACTGTCCTTGTCGAGGAGCAGGGCGATCCGCTCCCGGGCGGTGAGCTTGCCCCGCTCGTGCTGGCGGTCGGCAGCCCTCCGGCTGCCGGGCGCCTCGGCCTTGTCGCGGAGGTCCCGGAGTTGTTCGATCCGTTGTTCCGTGCCCACGGACCCATCCTTGTGCCGTCGTTCTCGTTGGAAGGCCGGGAACGAGCCGAAAGCTCACCCGCCGACTCCACACTAGGCCGTATGCCCGTTTTGGAGCTGTATTTGAGCTGCCGCCACGGGCCCGGGCGGTACTTCGCCCGTTCCAGGCGTTACTGTTAGACCCCTGCGATGGGGCGATGGCTACACCCGAAGGTCGGATTCGGAGCCAGACCTCGGGAGACTGGTGAAGGTCCGGCAATATGTCCTCTCGATTCACCAACGGCCTGCCGGTCGCCGGCATGATTCCTGGGTCGGCGGTTGGCAGGCCCGAGCAATCGTCAATGTTCAGTTCAACCTCTACCCCGGTTCTTGACCACCTCTTAGAGTGCGTCTCGCGATGAAAGCGCGTACGTCCTACGAGACGTTGATACTCGATCAAACCACTTCCACCCAGGACGAAGTAAGGGACCGGGTAGGAGCCCTTCCCCTGCTGGTCGTGGCCGGATCCCAGACCGAGGGTCGCGGAAGGTCGGGCACAGGCTGGGTCACCGCCCCGCGGGCGCTGGCCGCCTCCCTCGGAATCCGTCCGTCCTGGCAATCCGGCGCGTGGCCATTGGTGACCCTCGTCGCGGGGGTGGCAGCTCTACGCGCGCTGGGGGAGAGAGCAACAGGCATGACTCTCAAATGGCCCAACGATCTGATGAGAGGGGACGACAAGTTGGGGGGCATCCTCACCGAGGCCTCCGGCGGGTTGGTGGTCGTGGGATGGGGAGCCAATCTCCACTGGCCCGAGCCTCCCGCGGGGCGGGGTGCGATCTTCCCGAGCGATCCCGGTCCTGCCGCCGCGGCGGGAATCGCCGGCCGGTGGACCGAGGAACTCCTGGCGCTGATGTCGAGCCCACCCGAGGACTGGCCATACGGCGAGTATCGCCGGCTCTGTTCCACGATCGGCCAGGAAGTCACCTGGATGCCGGATGGGAGGGGCAGAGCGGTGGATGTCTCTCGCCAGGGAGGCCTGGTGGTGGCAATGTCCGGCGGCCGCGTCACCCTGGTGTCCGGTGCGGTCTCCGAAGTGCGGCACCATCCTTGAAGTCCGTTAGAGGATCGGCGCTTACGTGATTGCCTGGGAACACCGATGTTGCAGGTTACCGGACATCTCCGGCGACCGGTTGCGTTCTGAGTTGGCACAGGATGCGGTCATCGACCGAGGCGCTGCAGCTCGCGTATCCACGCACCGCCTTCATCCCGGACCGTGCCGAGACGGTGCTCGGGATCCAGCGACACCACACCGAGCGGACTGCCGTCGCCGCGCTCCGGAGAGTCTTCGGCGGATAGGCCGTCTCCCCTCTCGGCTATCAATGTTCCCCTGGTTGACCACTAGGATGGCGGCGGTCCGTCCTATGGCAGGCGGTGCACGACGGCAACCGCACGGATTCGGGAGGTGCTGTGGCGGTTCTCCAGCATGAGGGCACGATCGAGATCCTCTACCGGGACTTCGCCATGCCCACAGGCGCCCGGTTCACCACCGGTTATCTCGCCCGGCCCGATCGGATCGGGGCGTATCCGCTGGTGGTGTTGCTTCCCCCGCTCCGCGGCATCACCCCCTACGTCAAGGATCTGGCCCGCTGGCTGGCCCGCAATCGCTACGCGGTGCTGGTGCCCGATCTCACCAGGGGCGCCCATCCGGGTTCCGAGGCGTCCTTCGAGGACCTGGTAGCCGCTTACCGCCGGGTCCGGGCCCGTCGCGCCATCGCGGACATCGACGACGCGCTGGCCTTCGCCTTCAACGACTCGGCCAGCTGGGCGCGCGAGGGCAAGGTGGGGATGGTAGGCATCGATGTCGGGGGACGCTTCGCGATCACCTATGCAGCCCACCGGCAGCGACAGGTCGGCGCTCTGTGTGTCGCCTACGCGCCGCTGGCCGGTGACGAGGACCGACGACTCAAGGTTGCGGACGCCCTCGAGATGCTCCCGATGCCGGTTCTGGGCCTGTACGGCGCAGAGGACCGGTTGGTACCTCCGGAAGGCGTGGACGAGGCGCAGAGGCGAAACGCGCACGGCCAGTGGATCCTGTACGAGGGAGTGGGCCACGATTTCCTAGACGACGATTCCGATTCGTACCATCGCGGTGCGGCTAGCGATACTTTCGCCCGGATGCTGGCACTGCTGAAGGCCACCCTCGGATAGGAGTTCACTCATGCGCATTTCGATCATGTTCGGTTCCGACGCTCTGGGCATCCTGCGGCCTCCCCAGGAAGTGGCGGCGGAAGCGGCGGCCGCCGAGAAGGATGGGTTCTCCTCCGCTTGGTGTACGCACATCACCAGGGGGATCGATTCCCTCACCACCATTGCGGTGGCGGCCGGGATGACATCGCGAATCGAGCTGGGGGTGGGGGTGGTGCCTAGCTACCCGCGCCATCCCATGGCGCTGGCCCAATCGGCCGCGACGCTCCAGGCCATCGCGGGTGGGCGGTTCGTTCTAGGGGTCGGAGTTTCCCACCGTCCGGTGATCGAGGGTATGCACGGGCTCGACTACTCGAGCCAGATAGGGCACCTGCGTGAATACCTGACGGTCCTCGAGAGTCTGCTCAGCGAGGGTTCGGTCAGCTTCGACGGCGAGCACTACCGGGTCCACGGCGAGTTCGCGGTTCCGGGCACATCGAGCGTGTCGCTGATCGTCGGCGCCCTGGCAGCCGGCATGTGCCGGCTGGGCGGTGAACTGGCCGACGGGGTGACCACATGGCTGGCCGGCCCGAAGTCTCTCGAAGAGGTGGTCGTCCCGGCCGTCACCGGGGGCGCCGAAGCAACCGGTCGCCCGGCGCCGAGAGTGCTGGCCGGGATCCCGGTGGCGGTCGAATCCGACCGGGAGCGGGCACAGCAGGCCACCGCGAGAACCTTCGGCCGATACGGAACCCTCGTCAACTACCGGCGCCTGTTCGAGCGGGAAGGAGTCGACGGTCCGGTCGGCCTCGCCATCACGGGCGACGAGAACACGGTGCGCGCCCGGATCCAGGCAATGTTCGATGCGGGAGCCACCGACGTCTGGGCCGTTCCCTTCGACACCGGCTCCGGAACCGGCGCAACCAGGGAGCTTTTGCTGGAGTTGGCGACCGTCTGATCCATCCCCGCCGGGTGCTGGCGGGTCGGAACGCGGCCCCTGGACCCGGAGGATGACCGGCTATGCATGGTAGAGTATGCATTCGTGGATCTCTCCCACCCTCTCAACACGCTGGCCCCCGGCCTCGAAGGTGCCGTGCTCGAGGTGCTCGCACGCGCTACCGAGCCATTGAGCGGCCGGGAGGTGCGGAGACGCATGTCGCGTGAAGCCAGCCAGGCCGGTGTTCAGAAGGCCCTGGACAGGCTGCGTGTTGCGGGACTGGTAACTCAAAGACCGAACGGGCGCGCCATCCTCAACCGGCTGAACCGCGATCACGCCCTCGCTCGTCACGTGGTCGATCTGGTGGAGATGGGCGACACGATGCCGTCCCGGATCGCCGAGGTGATTCGACCCCATCTGGAGGGCGCGTCCAAAGCCCTCCTGTTCGGCTCGGTGGCCCGGTGGCAGGCTGATTCCGACAGCGACATCGATCTGATCCTCGTCTGGCCCGACGACTACGACAAGGACCCCTGGGACGCCACTGACAGCATCAACGAGCAACTCAGGCGCTTCACCGGCAACCCGTGCAACACGTTGCTGTTTACGGAGAGCGAGTTCGAGGAGAAATGTGCACCATGGCTCGAACGGGAGCCTGACTTTCCCGAGTTACCTAGAACAACGCTCAATCTCCTAGACAATTGTTCACAATATCAGCGTCCGGCTAACGTCCCTCGCATGACTCGTGGTGGTCCCCGGCGCCGTCCCTGTGACGGACGAGATGTCGCATCCCGTATCCGGGAGGCCGAGACCTTCGCCGCTCACGCGGAGATCCATCCGCTCTCGGAAATCCCCGAGGACCGTTCCACGGCGGTCAGCATGGCGGTCCTGGCCGGGGTGGCCGCCTCCGACGCCATCTGCTGCAAGGCGCTGGGCGAACACTCGGCCAGCCCCGATCACAGGCACGCCGTCGAGATGCTGAAGGAGGTCCCCGCCATCGGAGACGACGCTTCGACACACTTGAGGACGCTCCTGGACCTCAAGCCCAAGTCCATGTACGGCGTGGGTGTACAACCGACGATGGCCGAGACGAAGCGGGCTATGCGGGCCATGCGGTCTCTCATCGAGATGGTGGCCCGCTGACCGGCTTCCCCTGTCACATGGCGGCTCGGGAGGGTTGAGTGAAACCCCCTCGGCGGTCCCCAGGCAATGGAAGAGTGACCGCTTACAGGAAGGGCTCCTTGCTCCTTCCCGGGCCACCTCCTACAGGTCTTGGAGGTTCTTGTTGCCGGCTCGGAGGCGGGACAGCTGGATGAAGTGTGTCGGGTTGAGGAACAACTCGTCCATCTCCGCCAACTGGTCTACGGTCAGTCCCTTGCGGTAGAGCTGGAACAGGTACTGGAAGGCGTCTCGCGCCCCCGCCCCGACATGATGAGCACCGACCACCCGCCGGGACTCGGAGGCGATGATCAGCTTCTGGAATCCCGACATCCGGGGCTTGGCGAAGGCGTACAGCATCATCCGGTCGGTCGCTGGTAGAGCGACATCCCAGCCGTCCTCGGAGTCGGGAGGCATCTTTATTATCGTCACCTCTCCGTAGCGCTCGCGGGCTTCCTCTTCGCCGATCCCGAACCAGCTCACCTCGTAGTGGGTGTGCATGAAATCGGGGAACTCCTTGAACTCGTAGTGGACGTCTTCACCCATGATGTGGCGCGACGCGTACATTCCCGACTTGCGGGCCTTGAACATCTCCATCGGTGGGCCGATCAGGTCGCCGATCGCGTACACGTTGGGTACCGAGGTCTGCATCTGGGGATTGACCTGGATGGTGCCGTCGTCGTTGAGCTTGACGCCCAGTACTTCGGCGGGCATTTCCGAGTTGGGTATCTCGCCCAGACCGTGGAACACGAAATCGGTCTCGATGTACCGGGTTCCGTCCGGAGTCGAGATCGTGATACCCCGGACCTTCCCGTCGGCGTCGCCATGCACCTCGGTGGCCATCGATCCCTCCCAGATCTCCATGCCCTGCTCCTCCATCATGGTGATCACGTAGTTGCGGGTCTCGGCATCCTCGAGGAGCTTCAGCAGCTGGGAGCGCACCACCATGATCGTCCGGCGTCCGGTGGCCTGGAAGAAGGAGCCGTACTCGACCGCTGTCTTCGATCCGCCGATCACCACGACGGTGTCACCCGGTTCGTAGTCGAGATCCTCGACCAGCGACTCGTACGTGTAGACGCCGTGCAGGTCGGCGCCGGGGCAGGGCAGGGGACGGGACCGGGCGCCGAGACCCAGGATCAGGTTGTTGGCTGTGAAGACCCGGCCGGCCACCTCCACGGTGTTGGCGTCGAGGATGGTGCCCGGGGCGTTGAGCACGTACTCGAGATCCAGCTGCTCCTTGCTCTGGAAGTTCATGATGGCGTGGGGAGCTATCCGGCCGGCGCGGAACAGGTCCACAATCTCCTTGATGGACGTGATCTTGCCGTCGAGGTCGGGGAACCAGAACTGTCCGCTGAAGGTGCGGGCCAGCATCAATTCGGCCGCCACCTCGCTGAACAGGTGATGCGGGACACACGCGTTGTGCGGGCAGGAACCACCCAGGAAGGGCCACCGGTCGATGATGAGTTGGCGGCCGCCCATCGCCCTCATGTAGGCCGAGCCGAACCGGCCGGCGGCGCCGCCGCCGAGGAAGATGGCGTCGTAGGGCCGTGGATCGTCCTCATCAACGTTGAACACCACGCGGTCGTCCGACGGATCCTCGAGCATCGAGTCGATCTCGGGTCCCCAATCGTGAATGCTCAAAGGGTCCTGATTCCGGATATCCCAGGGGGTGAGTGTCCTGGTTGCCATGAGTTCTCAACCTCCTTGTGTCTCGATGCTCACATTGGACCAGCCGGTGCGGGTGGCGCGGCTACTCGTGATCATGTCAACTCTCGTGCCCCAGCAATCTTACCGGTCTCTCGGACACGGCCACCGGTCGTCGGCCTGAAGCTCCACTGCCCACCTGCTATCGATCGCTCGCCGGCGATACGTACACTTTCCAATCGACGGCAACGGCCCCGCTCTTGCTTGCCATCACCGGGTTCAGGTCGATCTCGTTGATCTCAGGATAGGTCGCCAGCAGCCGGCTCACTCCCGAGATCACCTCCGCCAGGCGCCCGATATCGACCGCGGGCCGGTTGCGGTAGCCGCTGAGGAGCGGGTATCCGCGGAGCCGTCCGATCATCCGCGCCGCCTCCTCCGTCTCCACGGGGGCGAGACCGAAGACCACGTCCTCCAAAACCTCCACCGCCATCCCGCCCAGGCCGGTCATGACCACCGGTCCGAAGTCAGGATCCCGCAGCCCCCCCACCACCATCTCCACTCCGGACAGTTGGGGCTGGACCAGGACAGCGGGTCCCAGCCGTGCCAGATCACGGTAGGCGGCGGCGACCTCGCTCCCCGTCGCGAGCCCGACCCTCACGCCGTCGACCTCCGTCCGGTGGTAGATGGAGGCATCGGCCGTCTTCATCACGGTTGGCCCGCCGAGATCGGCAGCCGCCGATACCGCCTCGGATTCGTCGAGGCAGAGGCGGCTCTCGACGGTCGGTACTCCGAACCCCGCCAGCAGCGAAGCTGCTTCCATCGCCGGGACCGGTCCGCCGGGAAGCCCGGTGGTGGCCGGAGCAGGCAGGGCCGGGCGGGGGAGGATCCGTCCACGGCTGCGGGCGTAACGCACCACGTGACCGACCGTGCGGGCGGTTCGCTCAGGCCACTCCAAGCACGGGATCCCGGCCGCCTGCAGGAGGTCGGCTTTCGGGCGCTCGGCTCTCGGAGTAACCCAGCAGCAGTAGACCGGAACGTCGATCCCGTCGGAGCGCAACGATTCGACGGTGCTGCGGATCCGGGCCAGGTTGGTCTCATCCATCGCCGCCCGCTGGAGCAGCACGGGAATCACCAGGTCCACCTCCCCCGACCGGGCCAGCGTGTCGATCAGCCACGGGTAGAGCTCGGCGAAGCGGGGCCAGATGGGCGTCATGTCCACCGGGTTGGCGGCGCTGGCGAAGGCCGGGAGGCGCCGCGCGATCCGGGATCGTAGTCCTTCGGAGAGTTCGGGCACGTCGACGTCCACGTCGGCCAGCATGTCGACCATCTCCACCCCGGTCCCGCCCGAGTTCGTGATGATCGCCGCTCGCGCTCCGGCGGGGAGGGGTTGGCCGGCCAGCACGCGCGCCACGTCGAGCATCTCGAGTCCGGTTCGCACCGTGATCGCACCGGCCTGGTCCATGGCAGCCCGGAAGATGGCATCGTTGGTGGCCATGGACCCGGTATGGGAGCGGGCAGCTCGCGCTCCTGCATCCGAGCGACCGGTCTTGGCGACTATGACAGGGGTCGTGGGAGAAGCCTCTCGGATGGCCGCTGCCAACTCCGCTCCGTCGGTCACCGATTCGGCCAGCAGGCATATCACATCGGTCTCGGGATCCGCCGCCAAGTAGTGGATCACCTCGTGGTCGGCGATGTCCGCCTTGTTCCCGGAGGAGTAGACCTTCCCGAATCGCAGGTGCTCGTCGGGAGCCATGGCGTGGATCGCCATCCCGTACGCTCCTGACTGGGTGATGAGCGCGATCCCCCCCGGTTCGGTATCCCCGGACGGTGTGATCGAAGCGTTCAGGCGCCGGGCCATGTTCTGCACACCGAAGCAGTTGGGGCCGACGATCCGTACCCCGCCCGCCGCCTCGACCAGTTCGGCTTGGAGGGCTGCTCCCTCGTCACCGGTCTCGGCGAAGCCCCCGGCTAGGACGACCATCGCCCCGACCCCTTTGGCGGCCGCCTGGCGGGCTACCGCCGGCGCCGCACGGGACGGAACGGCCAGCACTACGAGATCCAGCTCCCCTTCTACCTCGGCGAGGCTAGGAAAGGCCCTGACCCCGCCCACCGTCTCGGACGAGCGGGTGACAGGGATGGTCTCCCCTTCGAATGACGAGAGGTTGCGCCACAGGACCGCGCCCACCTTGCCGGGCTGCTCGGAAGCTCCCACGATGGCGACGCTGGTCGGGTTGAAAAGGGAGTCGAGGCTCATACGTTGAAGGAGCGTTCCAGTTCGGAGGGCCGGAACTCGCGGTGCCTGACCCCGAGCGGGTCGATCTCGCGGACCAGCCCGATCTGTTCCCGGCTGGGGGCCTCGACGCTGTCGAGGTCCTGAGCCACCGGAAACTCGAAACCGGTTGACGCCCTCACTTCCTCGAGGGTCACGTCGGGGAAGAGCTTCCGGAGCCGGGCCGTGCCGTCAGGGAAGTCGAACACCCCTAGTTCAGTGATGAGGACCTGCGGGCCGCGGCCGGGGTATCCGAGTTCGGCCCGGGTTCCGTGGGGTGTGCGATGGCCGATGTCGGTGATGAAGTCGCACCGCTCGACCAGGCACCGGCCGGGTCGATGGTTGGTGGTCCACAGGCTAAGGCGTCCGATCGTCGCCGAGATGTTGCAGCCTCCACCGCCGCCGCCCATCTTCACCTTGGGTTCCGGCATGCCGCCGATGGCGGTGACGTTGGTGTTGCCGTAGCGGTCGATCTGCACGCCGGACAGGAACATGTTGTCCACCTCGCCGCGCACCGACATGTCGAAGGCCTCCTCGAACCGCATCGAGTAGACCGCGCCCTGCTTGAGGGAGTGGTCGTTGCTGGTAGGGGGGATGAATTCCGGGTGCGGGTTCACTGCGTACATGGCGCCCTCGATCAGCAGGGCCGACGGGGCGTGGCTGCGCTTGGCGACGTGCATGGCCACGGTGGCGCAAGGGCTGGCAAAGCCGTGGAACGTGACTTCGGAATCGCGGATGGCGCGGGCCAACTCGACGACGAAGTACTCGTCGAGGCTGAACCTCATGCGAACAGGTCCATCCAGGCGGCGGTCGAGGCCGTGTAGCCACGCAGCCGCTGCAGGCGCTCCGACCCCATCAGGTCCCGGTAGCCGGCCTCGTCGGTGCCGGTCACGTAGTGGCGGAGGTACTTGTCCGCTCCCGCTGGTGTCGAGGCCGACCGTACCCATTCACCGATGTGGTCCCGGTCGTACGCGTAGCCGGGATAGCTGGACGAGGGGTGAGCGCCGAACGGCACCTCCGCCACGGCGGCCACCCGGTAGAAGGGGATCACGATGCCTGCCGCTTGCACCTCTTCCGTCGGGGCGATCCGATCGACCGTGGCGATCACCATGGCCGACGCGACTGCGAACCGCTCGTCCAGAACGTAGGGCTGTTCGAGATGCAGGTTCCCGGAGCGGTCTCCGACGGGAGCATGGATGAGGGCCACGTCCGGTGCCATCGGTGGCACCGCGACGAACGATGTTCCCGTGAACGGGCAGGAAACACGGCTGTATTCGGGGTGGAGGACCTCGATGTCGGTGCCCTTGACCCCGTGGACGGGCAGGAAGGTAAGGCCCATCTCGGCCGCCCGCAGCTGGGTGAGGATGGTGTCGCAGCAGCTCTCCCGGACCTCGATGGATCCTTGCTGGGCCGCCCTCCTGAAGGCGGGCGCCAGGCCGTGGTCCTGCTCGTAGCCGACGTAGCTCTCCTCGCAGATAGAGATCGCTCCGGCTGCCACCAGCAGGTCAACGTCGATGGAGTGAGCCGAGCCGACCACGTGCAGGTCGTCTGTCCCATCCCGGATCAGTTGGCGGACCAGCGCCATCGGCAGCCTGGCGGACAGTCCCCCGCCCAGCGCCACCATCGATCCGGGTCGTACCAGCCCGGCCGCCGCCTCGAGGTCGGTGCGCTTGTCCGCGGCGAGGTGGACTCCCATCGACTACTGGGCGGTCATGCCGCCGTCGACCGTGAAGATCGAACCGGTGACGAAGCCGGCCTCGTCAGAGGCCAGGAAGAGGGCGGCTCGGGCGATCTCCGACGGGTTGCCGAGCCGGCCGATCGGATACTTCGTAGCAGTTCTGGCCAGCCCCAGTTCGAGATCTCCCTCACCCCGCTCCAGCATGAGAGGTTCCATGAGCGGGGTGTAAACGGTTCCCGGGCAGATGGCGTTCACCCTTATGCCCGACGGAGCAAGGTCCACGGCCATGGAACGGGTCAATGAGACGACGGCGCCCTTAGCCGCGCAGTAGGCCGCGAACCCCTCGATACCGACCAGTGCCGCCACCGACGCCTGGTTCACGATCGACCCTCCCCCGGCCGCTTCGAGGTGAGGTATCGCAGCCCGGGAGACGAGGAAGGTCCCCTTCACGTTGACATCGAAGCACAGGTCCCAATTCTCCTGGGTGGCGGTCGCCACCGACCCGGTGGAACCCACTCCGGCATTGTTGTAGACGATGTCCAGCCGCCCGAACTCCCGGGCCGCCGAATCGACCGCGCCAGCCGTCTGCTCTGCCGATGACACGTCGGCCTCGAATGCCAGAGCTGTCCCGCCGCGGCTCCGTATGGAGGCTGCGGTGGTCTCGGCCGAGCGGGGATCGAGGTCCACGATGGCGACCGACGCACCCTCCTGTGCGAACAACTCGGCCGTGGCTCGACCGATCCCCGAACCCGCCCCGGTTATCAACGCGCTCTTGCCAGCAAGCCTCATCGGGGTTGATATTACGCGTTGGCGGCATCGAGTCATATTCTGAGGCCAACCAGACGATGGAGGACCAGATGGCAGGAAACAATCCAAGCGTGGCGGTGGTGACTGGTGGCGGATCGGGGATCGGTCGGGTGACGTGTGAGCGCCTTGTCCGGGAAGGGTTCCGGCTCGGCGTCCTCGACCTCGACCTTACCGGCGCTCGCGAAGCTGCCGGGGGCGGCGTCGGGCTCGGGGTGGATGTGTCGGACGCGGCTGCGGTTGCCGAGGCATTTGCGACTATCGAGGAGCAACTCGGTCCCGTGGATGTACTGGTCAACAACGCCGGCATCACCGGATCCGCGGCCGCGGCGCGGCTACACGAGACCCCCCTCGATGAATGGGAGGGGGTGATGGCGGTCAACGTCACGGGTGTCTACCTGTGTTCCCGGGCCGCCCTCAGGTCGATGGTCCCGCGCCGGTCGGGGCACATCATCACGGTCGCCTCGGTGGCGGGAATGGTTCCCTTCCCGGCCCGGTCGGTCTACTCCGTGTCGAAGGCCGCTGCTCTCCTCCTGGCCCGCTCGATCGCGGCCGACTATGCCGCTGACGGCATCCGGTCGAACGCGATCTGCCCGGGAATGGTGGAGACGCCGATGACGAAGTGGCGACTGGATCAGCCCGAACTCAGGGCTGCTGTCGAGGCCCGCATTCCCGTCGGCCGTGTTGCCCAGCCGGAGGACATCGCCGACGCCATCGCGCTCCTGGCCTCCGGACGCATGTCGTACATGACCGGACACGGTCTGGTCGTGGATGGCGGATGGACCATCCGGTAGGAGGGTACTGAGCAATACACCAGCGGACTGCCAATCGCCGGCATGATTCCTGGTTCGGCGGGTGGCACGCCCGAGTATGTCATTGTTCAGCACCCTCCTAGGGATGCCAGCCGGAGTCGTCGACTTCCCACCAGCTACGAATTGCCGTGTCTAGCCTTGATTCTTCATGTTTCCCGACATACCCGCGGCAACATGCCACATCAACCACATGATCGTGACTGGGCCTGGCTTCACCCGACGGGTGAAGGTCCCGCCGGGCCGAGACAGGGCTGTCGAAACACCCGTAGTGCCTGGTCAGAAGCTCATATCCCACACCCCTGTTCGCGCAGATCAAACCCCCGCATGAAAAATCGGGGCTAGGGCAACTCTCGGTTTGCTAGCCTGACGTTGGCGACGGCGTCCGAGGGCGTGCGACCTGAGACCGACACGAAGGAGGTAACCCCGACCGGCCACTCGGTTGCTGTGTGCCGATCGAGATTCGCTGCTAGAGATGGAGGAGCAATGCAGATCAAGGGTGAAGAGGTACTCATACCGACCTCGATGGTGGGTAACTATCCGAATCCACGCTGGTGGGATGCCCAGTGCGTACGCGAGTGGACCGGCGACCAGGAGCCGCCCGACGCCTACATCCGGGAGGCTCTGGAGGACGCGGCGGCGGCGCTGGCCACGGACCAGGAGAACGCCGGGCTCGACATCATCACCGATGGTCGACTCCACGGCGACAACTATGCCGACCAGGCCCTCTACTACTACTACAAGCGGCTCGGTTACGACCTGAAGGGTGGTTTCCTGGGATTCCCGATCTACAGCCGTCTGCATGCCGGAACCCTCACCCAGGAGGTGAAGCGGCGGGGCGCCATCATGGTGGAGCAGGCCAGAGCGCTGAAGAGAGCCACCAACAAGGCCACCAAGGTCCAGTACACCGGGATCCAGGTGCTTGCCCAGGCCACCAACGACCTCCACTACGAGGCAGCCGAGGACCGGGCCATGGCGATCGCCGACGCCGTCAACGAGGACATTCTCGAGGTGGACGCGATGGGGATCGACTTCATCCAGCTGGACGAGTTCACCTGGCCCTACTTCTACGAGCCCTGGGCTATCGAGGCCTTCAACCGGGCGGTGGCCGGTGTCCAGAACGCCAAGATCATTGTCCACATCTGCTGGGGGAACTGGGGCGGCACTCCGGCCTACTTCCCCGACGACACTGCAGGAGCGGGTGAGATCTTCGACCTGACCATCCGCGAAGGGGACGAGCCGGCGGCCACCGCCTCGGTGATACCGGCTTCGTACGATGCGAACATCGACGTTCTCAACCTCGAGAACTGCGGTCGCCGTTCCGACGACCTATCCGGTCTCGACGTGGTGAAGAACAACCCGGTGCCCGAGAACATCCAGTTCTGGGCCGGGGTGATCGATGTCAAGTCGACCATCACCGAGACGGCCGATCAGGTGGCCGGCCGCATCCGCCGGCTCCTCGAGTACGTGCCCGCCGATCAGTTGGGCGTGACCACCGATTGCGGCCTCATCCTCCTGCAGCGCTACATCGCGCAGGACAAGCTGCACGCGATGGTCTCCGGAGCGGAGATGGTTCGCAGCGAGTTGGGCTGAGAACTTCCCGGTTCTACGGGGCCGTCCCTCGGGGGGCGGCCCCGTCCGTTTGCCGGTAGAATCGTGTTGAACGTATGGAATCTCGGATCGGAGCATCATGCCGGTAGCCGAAACACCCAGTAGTAATGCCCGTGCCCATCCGTATCGACGTCTCTCCGTACAGCATGTGGACCAGGTTCCCGAGCCGGGCTTCGTGCGTGACTACCTGATGGGTCGCGAGGTGTACCGGCGGACCGACTACCTGGCACTCATCCATGACGGATCGGTCGGGCTGGCCGCAGTTGCCCGCGCGGAGAGCGGCGAACTGTTCGAGCGGGTGGTCGACGTCGAAGTGTGGTCGGATCCGGAAGGCACCATGCTCATCGAGGAGCCGGCCGTGGACGTTGGCAACGCCACAGCACTGGCCGGGGCCGCCCTCCGCCATGCACGTCCGGGTATATCGGCTTTCGTTGTGAAGGGCATGTTCGAGCATATCAACTTCATCTGGGAGCCTGACCCCATCCATATCTACGTGACGGAAGTGACCCCACCCGACCCACCCAAGCTGTTGCGCCAGGCGCAACAGGTGGTCGAGTTCGACGAGGACCTGCCGCCGGTGGAACTGGTGCTCGACACGGTCACCTTCCCCGATCTGGCTGCCACCGTTCCGGCCGGTTCGTACCTGCTTCCCTGCCGGGGCGCCGGCACGGAACTGCCCGGTGACATGTCCTACCTGGACACGCGCCCTGCCGACCGCGACGACTGGGTGATGATCGGATGCGAGCGGTCTATGCAGTTCCACCGCCATTTCTACGGCGACGAGCCTCCCCAGGTCGACATCTGTCCCCGGAAGCGGGTGGAGGAGGCCGATCCCGGAGGCCGCTGGCTTGTGAAGTGCTGCATGCTGGAACGGGGTATGGAATTCAGCGGCGGCAGGGCATTCGTGCCCTGGGGAGCCAACCTCGACGAGGTACGGCGTGCCCTGCGATTGTTGACAGGAGTCGAGGCCGCCGCTCTGGTGGGATGAGCATCCACCTAGCCGACTCGGTCGTATACGGTCACCTCTGGGCGACGGACGAGGCGCGAGCCCTCTTAGGAGAAGAGGCCCGGTTCAGGGCCTGGCTGGGCATTCTCGCCACCCTCGCCGAGGCCCAAGCCGAGGTCGGGCTGGTACCCGAGCCTGCCGCGGCCACGATCAGGGCCTACGCCGCCGAGGCTGATCTCGACCTCGAACGCGTAGCCGAGGAGACGAGGGCCACCGGCCACTCCACGCTGGGGCTCATCCGGGTGCTGCGTGCCACGCTTCCAGAATCCGCCCGGGAATGGGTCTACTACGGCGCCACGGTCCAGGACCTGACGGATACGTGGACCGCCACCGTGATGCGTGCGGTGGGTGACCTCGTCGACCGGGACCTGGCCCGTATCGAAGCCGCCGCCCTCACCCTGGCGAGAGCACACCGCTCGACGCCGATGATGGGCCGCACCCATGCCCAGCCTGCCCTCCCCATACCCTTCGGTTTCAAGGCAGCGGTCTGGGCGTCGGAGGTGGGCAGGCATCGTCGACGGCTGGCGAGCGGCAGGGCGCGATGGGAAGTGGCCCAACTAGGGGGCGCGCTGGGAACGATGGAGTTCTGGGGTGACCGGGCGCTGCCCCTGCTGGAGGCGTTCGCCCGCCGCATGGAGCTCGGAGTTCCTTCGATCCCGTGGATCACCAGCCGGGACGGACCCGCCGAGTTCACGCACCTGCTCGCCATGGTCGCCACCACAATCGCCAAGGTCGGGAACGAGATCATGGAACTGCAGCGGCTCGAGTTGGGAGAGGTGCGGGAGCCTTTCATCAAGGGGACGGTCGGCAGCATCACCATGCCCCAGAAACGCAACCCCGAGTTGTCGGAGCACCTCGACACCCTCGCCCGGCTGGTACGCGCAGACGCGGCGGTGGTGACCGAGGCGATGCTGCAACTCCACGAGCGGGACGGGCGGAGCTGGAAGGCGGAGTGGATAGCGATACCGGAAGCATGCGCCATGACGCTGTCGGCCACCAGGTACGCGTCGATTCTGCTGGAAGGGTTGGAGGTCGACGCGTCGCGGATGATGGCGAACATCGAGGCGCGGCAGGGGTTCGTATTCGCCGAGCCGGTGATGCGCTACATCGCGGAGCGGGTCGGCAAGCACACCGCCCACGACATCGTCTACGAGGCTGCGATGAGGGCAGTCGAGGAGGGCCTCTCATTTGCCGACGCCGTCTTGGGCGATCCCCGCGTGCCATCCCTCCTGGATAGGCAGCGGATCGACGAACTGTCCGACATCGACGACGTGATGGGTGCTGGTCCCCTGTTCGTCGACCGGGTCATTCGGGCCGCGGATTGAGGTCTCCGGCCCGGGTCACCCTGGCCAACCTGCCGACGCCCCTCGTCCGTGCGCCCCGGCTGTCCGAGGCAATCGGGATCGAGGTCCTCCTCAAGCGGGACGATCTCACCGGCTTGGCCCTCGGCGGCAACAAGGCACGTTCGGTGGAGTTCCACGTGGGGGCGGCCGAGGAGGCCGGGGCAGATGTACTGGTTACGGGTGGTGGCCCTCGATCCAGCTGGGTGCTGACCGCAGCGGTCGGGGCCGCCGCCCGGGGTCTGGCCGTCGAGCTGGTGATGTTCGGAGACCGCCCCCCACCCGGTAGGGGAAGCCTCGAGTTGCTGGACCGGCTCGACGGGGTAAAGGTTACGTTCACGGGTGATCGGGTCCGGAGTTCCGTGGATCCGATGCTGGTGACCCTCGAAGAGCAGCTCAGGAGCAGCGGTCACCATCCCTACGTGGTGGGCCGTGGAGGAGCGGATGCGGTCGGGGCCTTCGGCTACCTGTCGGCCGTGGATGAGCTCGAAGGACAACTTGGAGACAGGGGGGTGGTCCCCCGGACGCTGTGGCTGTCCACCGGATCGTGCGGAACGCAGGCCGGCTTGCTGGCCGGCTACCGTCGAAGCCCGGGTGGGACCCTGATCGTGGGTGCGTCGGTCCACCGGCCGGTCGACGAGTGCGAAGAGCGCATCCGCACCATCTCGGAAGCGGCCCTGGACCTGGCGGGCGTGGAGGAGCGGTACGAGGTCTCCTGGGAACTCCTCGATGAGCGGGATGCGGATCCGGGTGAAGTGGAGACCGCCGCCGCGGTCATGGCCCGCACGGAGGGGATACTGCTCGATCCCGAGTTCGGTTCCCCCGCGCTGGCGGCACTGATGCGCGAGGCATCACAGGTGGAGGGACCGGTCGTGTTCCTGGTGACCGGAGGTACGCTCAACCTGTTCTACGGGAGTTCTGCTGCATCGGCGGTGCCGCAGGAAGTAGGGTTGTCGGGTCGATCCGGATCGTTCCAGGCTGGGAGGCGCCATGCCGGTTCTGAACATCGTGTGTCCTGACTGCCGCCACGCGTACCGTTCGCTGGTGGTGGAAGGCGCCAGGGTTCCCAAAGTGTGGGTGTGTCCCAAGTGTGGCGGTCGGCGAGCGGAGGTGGCCGGAGTGATCAGCGAAGCCCAGCATCCCTGGGCGGGCGCCTCGATGGATGCCTGCTGCGGATGAACGCCGGGGTCTCGGGCCACTGACCACCCGCCGCCAGCCAGCCGCCTCCTCGGCTCTAGCCCTGCTAACCAGGCCGATGCAGGTAACATCTGGCCGATTCTTGCATGACCACTGAAGACCCCGGCAGCACGCCCCCTCCCGCGCCCCAGCCATCCACCGTCCGTCGGCAGTGGCTCAGGCTCATCATCGGCCTGATCGTGGTGAACGTGGTGGTTCTGGCGGGGATCCTGCTGTGGAACTTCCCCCGCTTCGAAAGAGTCGACATCGTCGATCCCGATCCTCCCCCGACGGTGGCGACCTCCCTGGCGGGTTCGGGCGCAGCGGGCGGCGATTCCGGCGAACTGTCCGCACCCGACGGCGGTGGGAGCGACGAACCGAGCGCCACCCTTCCGGCCGGTTCCAGAATCATCGACCCGGTGACCTTCCTGGTGATGGGGAGCGACTCCCGCGAGAACCTGCCCGAGGAACTCGGCGTGACGGACCAGGTGGCCGGCCAGCGGGCGGACGTCATCATGATCGTCACCCTCGAGGATGGCCTCATCCGGCTGCTCAGCCTCCCGAGGGACCTCAGGGCCGAGATCGACGGGGTTACCCACAAGCTCAATGCGGCCTACGCGATCGGGGGCCCCAACCCTCAACTGCTCTACGACACGGTGGAGAGCGAGACGGGAATCGACCTCGACTACTACATCGAGTTGGATTTCGCGGGGTTCGCGGGGATCGTCGACGAGTTGGGTGGAGTGGACGTCACGTTTCCGTATGCGGCCCGGGATCTGAAGTCGCACCTGAACGTCGGGGCCGGACTCCAGCATCTCGATGGCGGGACCGCCCTCGCGTACGCTAGATCACGCCAGTACGAGGAGAACCGCGACGGCAGGTGGGTCCTCGTGGACGGAAGCGACTTGGGGCGGATCAGCCGGCAGCAGAGCCTGCTGTTCGCAATGCTCAGCGCCTTCAAGGACCTGTCGGTGTTCGATGTGAACCGGATGCTGGGGGTGCTGGGTGCGCTGGAGAGCCACATACGAATCGATTCCCGTCTGAGCAACCTGAAGATGATCGAGTTGCTAACCGGGGCCCGTGAATTCGAGAGGGATGACATCGAAGTAGTGACCCTCCCGGTGTTCGAAACGACCGAGGACGGTGTCTACTACCTGGTGGCTGATCAGCCCGAGGCCGACGAGGTGTACAGATCCTTCCAAGCGCTAGGCGCCGCGCAGGCTCCGGTAGCGGAAGGGCCGCCTATGGTCCTGAAGGTGCTGAACGGGAACGGAACGAGCGGGCAGGCCACCAGGTGGAGCGACGAACTCAGGCAAGCGGGATTCACGGTTCTGCAAGTGGACGATGCCGGGCAGTTCGACTTCTCGCAGACCGTGGTTACGGTCCGTCCGAACGACTTCGACCGGGGAGAAGCAATCATCGATGCCCTGGGGTTCGGCCGGGTGGAACCGGGCACCCTGCACGAAGAACTCGACGCGGTCGTGATCATCGGTGCCGACGCTCTGGGAAGATGATCGACCTCCGATGAGCAGTACATGCGGGCATGAGCGTGACGCGTCCCCGGCGGGTAGCCAGGCGGTTTGCCTTCAGGTAGCCGTGATCGGCGCCGGCTACGTCGGCTTGGTGCAGGCGGGAGGGCTAGCACGGCTCGGGCACAGTGTGCGCGTGGGGGAGAGGGACCTCGGCAGGCTCCGGGCCTTGCGGGAGGGTGTCGTTCCGATCTACGAGCCCGGCCTTGCCGGCCTCCTGGCGGAGGGCACGGCGAACGAGGCGCTCAGCTTCCACGGCTCCAACGAAGCGGCCGTCGCCGGGGCCGGGGTGATTTTCCTCACCCTCCCCACCCCGTCCGCTCCCGACGGGTCGGTTGACACATCCATCCTCCTTGGGGCCGTGGAGGACGTAGCAGACGCTCTGCAGCCGGGAGTGGTTCTGGCCATCAAGTCGACGGTTCCGGTAGGGACCGCCCGGCGGGTCAGTCGTATACCGGGCATTGCCGACCGGGGCGTCATGGTGGTGTCCAATCCCGAGTTCCTCCGGGAGGGGAGCGCGGTGGGGGACTTCTTCGGCCCGGATCGGATCGTGATCGGGGCCACCGATCCCGAGGCGGCCCGGATCCTGGCCTCGGATGTCTACCACGGGTTGGACGCCGAGGTGATCGTCACCGATCCGGCCTCCGCCGAGATGATCAAGTACGCGGCCAATTCCTACCTGGCTGCCCGGCTCAGCTTCGCCAACTCGATCGCCAACCTGTGCGAAGCGGTAGGCGCCGACGCGGCGGAGGTGCTGGCCGGCATGGGTAGGGATCACAGGATCGGAGGACAATACCTCGAGCCCGGTCCGGGATATGGCGGATCGTGCCTTCCGAAGGACACGCGGGCGCTCCTCGCCATGGCGGATGAGAGCGGCTACGACTTCTCGTTGCTGAGGGCCGTGATGGACGTCAACGCCGTGCAGAGGCAGCGCATGGTCGACAAGGTGGTCTCGGCCGCCGGAAGCAACGATGGGGATCTGCGCGTAGGGGTGTGGGGTCTGGCCTTCAAGGCCGGTACGGACGACGTGCGGGAGTCCCCTGCTCTGGAGATGGTGGAGCGTCTCAGGTCGGCGGGAGCGACGGTGCGGGCCTACGACCCACAGGTGAAGACGCCGCCAGACGGTGTGGAGCTGGCGTCCGATGCCGTCTCGGCAGCTGAAGGAGCGGACGTGTTGCTGGTGGCCACCGAGTGGGTGGAATTCCAGGAGGTCGACCTGGGCGCGGTGCGCGGGGCGATGCGCGGGTCGGCCGTCGTCGACGCTCGTAACCTCTTGGAGCGCCGGAGGGTGGAATCCCACGGATTCTCGTACGAAGGCGTGGGCACCGCACGGTGACGGCATCCGCTCGAACGCGCTCGGCCGGCAGGGTCGTTGTCACGGGAGGGGCGGGCTTCCTCGGTTCACACCTGGTCGACCGGCTGGTGGATGAAGGGTACGAGGTTCTGGTACTCGACGATCTCTCGTCGGGAAAGGTCTCGTGGCTGGCTGCGTCCCGGCGACGCGGCTCGGTGTCCGTTCACAAGATCGATATCCGCTCGGCCGGGTTGGTGGATGCGGTGAGGCGATTCTCCCCCGCCCTGGTGTTCCATCTGGCGGCGCAGACTTCGGTGGCGGTTGCGATGAAGGACCCCTGCCACGACGCCGACGTCAACATCACCGGATCCCTGAACGTGATGGAGGCCGCCCAGGTCGCCCGCGTGGAGCGTGTGGTCTTCGCATCGACCGGAGGCGCCCTCTACGGCCGTGCGGCGCCCCTGCCCGCTCGTGAGGGGACATCGCGCCGTCCCGACTCTCCCTACGGAATCTCGAAGAAGGTCGTGGAGGACTACCTGGATTTCTGGAGGCGCTCCCGCGGGCTGGACTACGCGGTCGTCCGTCCCGCCAACATCTACGGACCCCGGCAGGATCCCTCGGGCGAAGCCGGTGTGGTGGCCGTGTTCAGCCGTGCATGTCTAGACCGCCGCCGACCGACAATCTTCGGCTCCGGGAAGGACACGCGTGACTACGTCTACGTGGAGGACGTCGTCGACGCGCTGATGCGGGCCTCGGGGAAGGGAGGCGGCGCCGTCTACAACATCGGTACGGGTGTGGAGACCAGCACCCAGGAGGTCTACGACACCATCGCCCGGCACGCAAGATTCGGGGGGAGCCCGGTCTACGGTCCGCCCCGCCCCGGAGACATACCCCGCTCCGTCCTCGACTGCGGCCTAGCCCGCGAGGAACTCGGCTGGCGACCCTTCACCGATTTCGACGACGGGATACGCCGCACGGTCGCCTGGTTCGCCGACCGGTAGCCGTTCCCGGTTCACCGGATGCCTGCCCCCCGGTGGGAGGGTGCTGAACAATGACGATTGCCGCTGGTGGATTGCTCAGTACCCTCCTAGTGTCCTGTATCGGGAGTTCGTTGGAGATAGCCTCCTCCGCCTGGCACGCACCGGTTCCGGGTAGCCGAGACCGCGAAACCCGGCGAGGCGGTCTCCTCAGGCGGGCCCTCCCCCAACCGCCCCCTCCTCGGCGTCGAACGCGTCCCGCCGTACCCTCTGCGAGGGGCTGGGTGGACAACATGAACCAAATC